>Ga0315285_10000309_pt1 | contig 49482 bp, 33 predicted proteins | sample YL17G09_36_MG_FD_203698 | JGI IMG/M metagenome (GOLD analysis project Ga0315285, IMG submission 203698) | Sediment microbial communities from Yellowstone Lake, YNP, Wyoming, USA - YL17G09_36 | ecosystem: Environmental > Aquatic > Freshwater > Lake > Sediment | place: USA: Wyoming | collected...
CACTTACAAATCAGGGCCAATGTACAACATTTATTGTGGGAGAAGTGGGTGCTTGGTGGGTAATGTCAGATTATATCCCTGCTACACCTCCGCCAGATTAGCTATTCATGAGGAATAAATGATAGATGCAAACCTTTTAAATGAAATGATCCAAGAGTGCGAATTAATGATCAATATTCTTAACAAACGGCTTTTGGTGTTGAAGCAATTGGGTGGTACCGTTTCAACTCAAGGCTTAAACCACATTTTACCAGGCTCGTCAATGTTAGAGGAAATGGAAAAACATAAGCAAGAAGCGATGAATGAATTGCGAAAAAAACATATGGAAATGAGAGAACAAATAATGCAAACAATACAGACAATGCCTGCTCGTCCCAATGTGGGTTTCCACAACCCTATGGAAAATGAACAATTTCAAAAAATGTTTAACAAAGGTGGTTCAAAATGAAGGTAGTAGAAAATGCAGTAAATGCACCCAATACCAATAGAAAATGGCATTTAGCATTGCTCGTTGTTATTATAGCAACAATTGGACTATTTGCGCCACCACTGCTGAGCGTCTGGCTATTCGGGGCAAAGCAGCCACTCACTATTCTAAGTGGAACCGAATTCGTTTCAATTGTGACCTTGGTTGTTAGTTGTTATTTCGGTGCCAATGTGTGGCAGAGACATGTCGAAACAAAAAATCTTACTGCCGCTCAGCAGATGGAAGAAGCTACCGCTACACCAGTAGATGACGAATCCGACGATTTTAGTAAAGAGGCATAATGACTATAGATACGATTGAATGTTCTGAATGTCATAAGAATAAAAAGCCCTATTTAAAAGGACTTTGCAAGACATGCTATGAACGCAAGGGAAGACATGCAAGAAACAATCTTGATGTTTGTGTTCGATGTGGTAAGCGCAAAGTTCTAAGTGAGGGTATGTGTAGAAAATGTACTGACGGAACAATCACTTTAATAATATGTATCATTTGTGAAAAACAAATGCCATATTTTGCCAAAAATATGTGTAAAAAATGTTACTATAGAAAATGGGAAGGCAAACGTCAGAAGGTTTTATGTGACTATTGTGATCGCTTGCGTATTATACATTCTCACGATTCTGAGGGTTTGTCTTTATGTCTCACTTGTTACAAAGCCACAAGAAAAGATACTTGTGCTAGATGTGGCCAAGTAGCGCAAGTGGCAAAGAGACAATCGGACGGTTCTATGCTGTGCTGGCGCTGCTATGGAGATGACAGACCAAAAGCATTATGTGGTATTTGCGGGAAACTCACAAATTTGGCTATTTCGAGCCCTCCCATATGCTATGAATGTTATACTCTCGAATACAATCAAAAACCTGAGACTGTCGCGCGTAAAGCAGTTTTTCTTGCTAGAAGGCGAACTATCGAATCTGAAAGTAATTTTACCAGCAAGGATTGGCTTAATTTAATGCAATTATGGAATTGGAAATGTGCATATTGTGGGATTAAGTTGGGGCGCGGGAATCGTTCTACAGATCATATAATACCAATTAGTAGAGGTGGAGAAAATAAACAAGATAACATTGTTCCGTGTTGTCAAAGTTGTAATTCTCGAAAAAATGATCGTCTGTTGTCGGAGTGGTTGAAACCAGATGTTTATGCCCAAGTTATTCTGCGTATGGCAAATGTTGCTGGAGGTAAAAATAATGACTGATAGTAGATATCCTAATCAGCTCGACGACGATGTCGTCCTACCAAGGGTAGATAATAATATCAGCGAAATTGGCGGAGACGCTATTAACGGCCTGCGTTCTGCTGTGTTCGCCATTGAGGCGTGCCTTGGCATTGACCCACAGGGCACTACGGCGGATCTCGCCACTAGGCTAGATGAATCCCTCAACCCTGATGGTTCCATCAGGGCGTCTGCCCTGTCGTCTGTGGGTCTGGCAATTGTGAACAGTATGGTAGCGAACAACGCTGGCATCAAAGAGGCCAAGTTAGATATGAACTACCCAACAGTCGATCTCAAGACATGGATCGATTCGTTATGGGTGTTTGTGTATGCTCTGAGCGATGCTGTTAACCAGGATATTCATAATCTGACGCAACATGTAGCGCATCCAAGCGCTTATGGCAGGCACCGTACTAGCGACATCGACGGATACTATGGGCATTACGCAAGTTATAATCTCCAAGGTATCGTTACTGACCTATACAACAGGATTACCACACATGTTGGTATGGTTGTTGGGGCGCATGCTGCTACCGCCATATCTTTTGATGATCATGATGTGGATTTCGATGCTGTAAATGTGCAGACGGCATTGGAAGAACTTAATGAGCTGCATATGGCAACAGTAAGGGCACATCAGGACAACCTGCATAGCAACGGCATCCTAAAGACGCAAGAGGCGTTCTATGGGGTGACAAACCACTCTTATACCATTGTGGGCCCATTAGCTGTCACCGCATCTGCTGGTTCGAGTCTGATTGTATTTCCGACACTTCCTGCCGCTTTAGCGCAAGTGTCTCGAGATGACAGGATAGATGTGACCGTTAGTTCCAGAATATATAGATTCTATGTCGCAAGTGTCGATCCAACTACGGGAATTGTAAATTTTTGGGGAACATTACCAGTTAGTGGAGTTGGCCAAGCAATTATCTATAAAACAAGTGAAGAGTTAAGTGAACCATCGACACTAATGTTGGCAATCAGACAAGAAAGGCTTTCAGAAAGTCCGAGTAGGTCGATCATACAAATGATCCATCCAGGATCGCCCTATATTATTGGCAGCGGCTCTGACCTGAGAAAGTTATCGGCTAGCCAAGCGAATGTAAAGTTTAGCTGGTCGGGAGGTACAACCGCAACACTGAATATTTATACCGCAATGGGAAATTATCCGAGTCCTGGAACTTTGCCAAGTGCATGGACAGTAGAGAATCTGGCCATCGTATTGAATAGTGCATTTAAACAACTCTCACCACCACACCGATATCCGCTTGTGGCCTTTGCCTATCGTGGAGAGATAGGTATTGCTTTTGATGAGCCGACAGGATACATCCAAGCTTTGGCTTGTGCAAACAGTGCGTGGACAGCATTGGGGTTTACTGGCACTGAGACTGTATATAGCCTTGGCCCGAGACGATTTTATCTCGATGGTTATGAATTTTCATCGGTTAGACTCATAACGGATGCTAATGGTCAAACAGACGGCACAGATCACATCATAGATATAGACGAAGACCTGCCTGCCGAAGGCATCAAAGCTCCTGGTGTAATGAGGGTAAGCAGCTCAGTTCCAGCCGATAACGGCACATATGCATTCGATACCGTATTGACTCACATATTGGGAAGTGATGGCTATAATTTTACAGCAGGAGCTGATGCTAGTGTTAGAATTTATGCCGATACCTTTGTAGTAAGTACTATACAACACAGGACTCTTTATGAGCTGTTTGTCGATGGTTATAACAACTCGTCAGCTGAACTGCGTGGCGTGGAAAGGGTTATGTATCAAGATGGCCCGACGCCAGCTGGCAGTCCTGAGTCTTGGTTTGATATTGTGGATGTGTCTAGGACTTTTGCCGCGTGCGAAAGAAGAATCAACATCAAATCTAATGTTGCCACATTTGGCGAAAGTGGTTCTGGAAAATTAATTCTAAGTGGCACTGGTGGGCCCGCAGTCACCCTTCCAACTCCAACCAATCATAATGATGCGATTGGTTACAGGTTTAGATTATATGACGGCTCTGGTGTTGATTATGTAGAGTTGGAGGTAGCAGACGGCAGTTACATCGGTGCGCCAGAAGATGCTGTTGATGTGACCATATACGACAGGATTAGCGAAGAGCGTCATGTGGAAATTGGCGTGGTTCTACACGATACTGTTAAGTTTAAGCATCTTAGCGACCGCAGGTTGTTCGGGACTGTTGGCAGAAAGGATGTAAGGGAAGACTACACAAGAGACTATGTGACATATCCTACTTCGTTGCTTCGTGGTAATGGTGTCATATATGGTATGGATGTTCTTCATCGAACTCCTGTCGATGGTACTTCTCCAGTTGTAAATGTTGATGGTGGCCAAGTACTTGTAAATGGTATTATATATACAATGACAGCCAGGAGTCTGCAACTGCCAGTAGATAATATAGCAGACAAAGTATACAATTTGTTCGTGGATGATACTGGCACACTTAAACTGATGGAAGATAATGGACTCAATAGTGATATAGCTACACCATCCACATATGAGATCATTCAAAGTTATGATAAGGTGCTTATTGCCCGTATTATTTCAACAGCAAGTAATTGTGTCAAATTTAGAGGCGTCACTGATCTAAGAAGATTTGTAAACAATCTCGACAATAAGGCTGAACTCATCGTTGATGCTTATAATATGCTTGGGTCTTTTGCCAGCCTAAATACGGCCATAGATTACCTGTCGATTTTTCCAGTTAATAGTTCAGTTTCCAGAACAATAAGGATACGGGGCGATGTGCCACTTTATAGAAGTGCTTACCTGCCACAGAATACCACTCTAATTGGTGATGGTTATGGGAGCAGTGGAACATCTTATCCTAGCTCACGCATTACATATATGTCTAGCAGTGCTAATATAGAGTTTGAAACTGGTAATACCATCAAAAATTTAGGTTTCTTTTGTCATGGAAATCCGCCAAGCGGCTTGTTTTACGCTCCTGATGGTGTGTCATATCTTACGGTTGAAGGATGCGTATTCGAATTTGGGTCGTCTAATGTCAATAATATCGCTATGATGTTTGAATCCAGTCTTTCAAACTCAATTATAAGACGAAATACTTTCCGCAATGTTGGGATGGCCATCTATGTAGATGGTGTAACATTAAATACCAAAATTGAAGATAATACTATTTTCGAAATGCTTTCTAATGGCATATATTTAGTAAGTTCGGATGGTAGTAGTATATCTAGAAACAAAATGATCACCGCGACAGTAACAGTGGCCGCTGGAACAGCATTTATTCGTCTAGGCACAAACAATATACATTTTACCAGCGTTGTGGATAATTTACTGATATATAATGGTACACAACCAGTTGCCGCAGCTGATATGGCCATGATTAATGTAAATAGCACTGTAGTAACAACATCTTCATTGTCAATTGAGCGAAACTTTTTAGAAAATACAACGCTTAATACTGGCTTTGCGGCTGGCATATTGTGCACTAGCGTCTCTATTATGGAAGTGGCTGTGCGAGAAAACCATCTATACAATTTTTCAAATACAACTTACGGAAAAGGTATAGAATTGATCAATTGTCCGCAAGTAGTTGTAGAAGGCAATATGTTATCGCAATGTTGTAATTCAATCGTCCTAGCTGGGGCCCCTGGCGCCTTGGTAGCAAACAACATTGTGCGGGATGGTCTAGGCAACACACTTTATTTGGGTGTCAGTTGTGACGGTTTTAACATTTCTGGCAATCATTTGTTAGCTGATGGAACAGACAATCTTTGTTATCTTATTAATACTAGCAATTATGGTTCGGTATGTAACAATTTGTTTGAATTTCCGGTTTTGTCCACATCGAATCACATGATGCTTTTTTTCGGAGATGGGTATGGCATTGTACAAGGTAATAAGTTCGTGGCTGGAACCCTTACAGGCCCTGCACCTCTGGTCGTTTCTGGTGATAAGAATCTGATCGTCAATAACAGCTTTTCGATTACTTCACCTTTGCCAACAGCATCTGACCGTATTGTAATTTTTAGTGGCATTGGAAATGTAATTGCGATGAATAAAGGGCAGTCATATGTTGTTTGGATTCCTATGGGACATGCCATATTTAGCAGTAATTGGACTCAGTCTGTTAATACTAGTGGCGCTGGTTGTTTGATTGCGACAGCTTGTGTCACTGGAAGCAATGAAATTGTTTTAGAATTTTCTGCTATTGATGTGCCAGCTGGGGCTGCCCTTAGCAAAGTAACAGTATGGTATTCGAATGTTGGACTTGCAGGAGATATGGTTTTCCAATTGTATTCAACCGAATATACGGCACCTTCGTCCCTTGTCGTGACATCTATAAGCTCTGCTATAGATGCGATTAATACTATGTTTGGTTCATCTGACATTGTTCCAACTTCTTCATTTAATATGCCAGCTGGTTCCAAATATGTTGCGCTTAATATCACTGGCAAAAATCTCACCAACCTTACGAAAATAATTCATGGAATAGCTGTAACATATACACTATAGGAGCAGGTATGTCAGAGAAATCAGGAATGCAGATGCTGGAAGAGCTTTGTGAGCAGGTTATGCTGCTTTCCAAAAGACTTACGGTCGTTGAACAGAATACTAGGGAACTGCTGAGTAGGGCGAATGGTATGCCCGCAATATCAAAACCTGCAACCAGCGGGCCTACGATCACATCTACCATGGTTCCGCCTGAAAAGTCCGAGCAGCCTGAAAAGTCTGCGGGAGCCACGACCAAAGTAATAGGGAAGATCAAAAACAATGAAGGGAAGTTAGTCAGTGGAGTGCGGGTCAGGATTCTCAGTCCCCAAGGAAATGTTATGAAAGAGACCAAGACAAACAGGGCAGGAGAGCTTGTGTGTTTCTTACCTCCAGGAACCTACAAGGCGGAGTATTTTCTGGAAAATATTATAGACGCAAGCGTCAATTTTAACATAGGCGGCGATGAGAAGGTCATAAGACTCGCACAGCCTGCTATGGGGTAAACATATGCCTGGAGCAACATCATTAAGGGTTTATAGCGATCTCCATAAAATCTCGAACTTTGTGGTACAAACCTGTGTATCTCAGGGCAAAAATCTGATCATAGATTCACTGCGAGAATATTTTCAGAAAGATACCTTTTACAGATATGAGATGGATGCCTGGGGCTTTCCAATGACCCCAAATGTTACCGATCTGCCTCCGGATATTCAGGAAAAACGCACTAGCAGGATATATATAGGTGATGTGTTTCGATATGATAAAAGGTTCTTCCCATCGATCACCGTTAAGCATTCTTCAGCGAAATACTATCCTATTAGTTTCAACCAGAACTTTTTCAACACAAAGTATAGGATGGATATGGTCATAGATGGCTATGGTGAGCGTTCCTATATACGGACACCTACGCATCACACTATATGTGGTGCGTGGGATCAAACATTTGATATTCAGATAGCTACTGAGTCGGTTCCAGACAGGGAAGAGCTTAGTGATTTGGTTTCAGCATTTATGATTGGTGTAGCAAGACAAGAACTTGGGGAATCGGGTCTTGGCATTAAGAGTGTTAGTGTTGGAGGCGAACGCGAGGAGGCTTGGGGTAATGAAAATGTGTATATGCAAACGGTTAGCGTAGAGACATTTAGCGAATTTAGAAGGGAGATACCTATAAGTGGCATTCTAGAGATGATAAACTTCTGTTTCCGCTATGGATTATTTTCAGGTAGCCGATTTGTCACAGATACCACCAACATAAGTGTGTCTGATTCGGTCACGGTCGAACCTTAACCTTTCTCCCAGTCCCTCATAGCGCTGCAGTTGCGGCACAGCATAGTATATTCCTGTAGGTTGTTGGAGAACCTCTCAAAGGACATATTTCTTGCTTTGCTGAGATTATATACTGTGCCATCAAAATAGAATTCATAGATGGGCGCTGGATATGACAAACCGCAATCCTGACAAACACATCCTTTTTCTTGTATGACCCTTTCGATGTTTTCCTGGAATTTCAACTCTTTGAGTTCACTCTGACATATGATACAATAGCTTAATGGTTTCCCACTGTCTTTTCTAGCATAAAATTCATCCTTGTTTTTTATCTTTTGACATCTTGCGCAAAATGCTTCGCTGTCTTGTAATTTTACAATATATGATCGGGTGTTTTTATTACCTAGAGGGGAACATTCGAGGCAGAACTTTCTACCAGACAAACTAATCGTCTCACCATCTTTGCTGATTTTATTTGGAAATTCATTTCCACAGTTGTTACAGGTGGGCATTTTGATGACTCCAGTGGATCTTTCTTTTTAAATTCTAATGAGTTACGCCATTTCTTTTATATGCACCCCTATTGATAGCTGAGAATAATTCTTTCAATACAAACACTTAGGTAAGACACAAAAGAAAAAAATTCTATCAATAAAAAGACATATTCGTGAAGTGTATGTCTCATTGTTTTGTATTTTTAAGCGTTTAAGGCCCTCCAGAGTGACATACACTCAAATTTCCTGGGAGGAACTTCTAAATGTCTCCAAACATACCGGGTTTTATTGGTACAGCGATGCCGCAGGTTGCCACAAGAGTAAGAACCCTTCAACGAGCGCTTTCGATTCCTGGCGGTCTGAGAATCCTCAGCATCGTAGGCGAAGGCCGGCGCGAAGAGATTATAGTTGACGCCGCCGAGGGCGGCGGAGCAGATGGATGGAATCCCTCTTTCACCGCAGCTTCTGATGGATATGGTAGGTTTTTCAAGACTTCCTATTATCCACTGGTGGAAAACCGCACTTCACTCCTGCTCAATGGCAGCTCCCTTAGAGTTCTAGAGGGTGCGATTGACGGTACTGATTTCCCGTCTGAATATGACGCAAGGCTTGATATTGACCTGGGACACATCGAGCTTCAGAAAGCATCATTAGTTCCATATGGTCTCGAATATTATTCTAGAGGCGCTGGTAACCAGGGTGATGGTTATCTTATGAATATTACTTTGGTAGATACCAATGCTCCAGCCGAACTGTGGACAATTAGATGCGTAAATACACTAAAAGATAGTCATGGTGCTCCTATTAGAGGTCAAGCTACTTTCGTTGCTACTGGCAGCGTAAGTGGTCAACTTCGTGACGCGTTTGGACAGCCATACATTTGGAAGAGCAATGGTTATGTCGTTAGTAATGGGGTCATTTCCTTTGCCGTGCTAAATCCTACTGGTAATGTTATTCAGGTGGGTGACAGATTTTCGGCACAAATTCAAAGCAGGGTGCTAAAAACCAAAGATAGTCTAGAAGCTAGATATATCGCCACTCTTGATATTAACGACCCAGAAACATTTACAGATCCCGAAACACTTTTTAAGAAGCATGGAACACCCAGCACAGAAAATACGCTTTCTCTTGGAGCGCAGATGGCGTTTGAAAATGGGGCGACGAGTGTACTCGCAATCCAGGCCAAACCACCTCTTCCAAGACGGACCTCCGAAATTGTTCTGCCAGTATATGATTCAGTCACTGGAGAGGGTGGAGCTACTGGTAATGACGATCCAGAAGACTTGATTTTCTACATTGATGCGCCTGGAAAGCCAGACACCGATACCCAGGTTCATTTCTTTGTGATTGGAACTGATGGCACGGAACAGCAGATTTTTCCAAACAAGGTGGATTTCTACGATCCAACCATCACTGCGGCGTTCTCAGTCTATGAACAGACAGGCGTTGCTACAACACTGGAACACGAGTTTATGGATCCAGCTCAGAGTGGTCATGTCTATAGCTATACGGTGGTTTCTAACTCGTTGGTAGAATTCACTAGTAATGATGGATATGTCAATCCGACAGGAATGTCACAAGGTACTTTTTATAGTCCAAGTGCTAGTTTTGACGTTGAAGATGTCGGCAAGTATATATCTATACATCACACCGTCGCTCCGAATGAGGGCAGATGGACGATTGCTAGCATTGTTGATCAAAACACAGTGCGTATCGGCAGGTCTAGTGGTAACTTCGTTGCTCAGCATAGTTTAAGTTGGCAATTAGTTGCTACTGTAGGCACAAGTCAGACAATTTTACTGACAGAGGATCTAGCTCTGGCATTGCATCAAGGACTGAAGGTAACATATATTGACCAGAAAGATGCCGATTTCTATGATGCGAATTGGTTTGAGTCGCTGGAAAAACTCGAGACACAGGATGTGCAAATTGTCGTTGCATTGCCAACACAGACATTTTCGGCAATTCAACAGGCTTTTCGTGTGCATGTTGAGCGAATGTCTACAACCTATTACAAGCGCGAACGAGTACTTATTACTGGCGCCCTTGATGGGTTAACACCTGATAATGTGACTGGTGTTTCAGACGCGGCCGTCGAAGATATCGGCATATTAGAAGGCATCCAGGGAGATGATCCTGAAGAAGTGCTTGCAGCTAATATAGAGGACCTAGTTGATTATGATGTGAAAACTAGTTACGGTGATACATTCCGTGTAATCTATATGTATCCCGATGAGATCGTGCGAGTAATTAATGGTAGCCGAGAATTGATTCCGGGTTACTATATGGCAGCTGCTGCTGGTGGTTGGTTTGGTGGTCAGCCAAATATCGCGATGCCACTCACTTTTAAGATCCTTGTCGGATTCACGATTCTAAACAACAGGATCTACAAAGAGACAGTGCTTAACAGCCTCGCTGATAGTGGAATCTGCGTTGTACAGCCAGTCACTGGCGGTGGACAGGTGCTGTGGGGCAAGACAACAACACAAAGTGGGGCACCAGAAGAGGAAGAGGCTTCCATCGTCTTTATTCGCGATCAGCTTGCACGTACATTCCGCAGGGTGCTGAAAAGCTTCATTGGTAACCCCGAGGATCCTACATTGATCCCGTCGTTGACAGCGAAATCAATTTCTCTACTAAATGCTTTTGTGGCACAGAATCTCATTACGGCGTATAGAAACCTATCTGTGTCCAGGGACAGTGTGGAGCCAAGACAATATAATATAGTAGTCGAGGCACAGCCTAACTATCCCGTAAATTGGATTTTTGTAGACATCAGCGTCGGTCTTTTCTAAACGAATAGGACGGCTATGAAAGCACAATGTTATAGAAATGGTAAAATTCCTGGTAGGGGTGGATATGGAATTAATGATGATGAATTGAAATGTTTGTTTGAAACAAACATAACAATCGTCGAGATAGCGAAACAGATGGATATTTCTCAATGGACGGTATTGAAGCATCTTAAAAAGCTTGGTTTGAGACGCACCATACGACACTTTATTACAAATCCAGATTTTTTCAATATAATGACACCTGAAAACAGTTATTGGGGTGGTTTTATAGCAGCGGATGGATGTGTTAGTCGCAATGCACTTGAAATAGAATTGTCGATAATAGATGCTGAACATCTAAAAACTATATGTAAATTTGTTGGCAGAGATGATTCTTTATTTTTTCGAAAACGATATAGAAATGGAAAAATTTTTGAATATGCCAGTGTAAGTGTTTTGTCAGCAAAGATTATTGAGGATTTGTTTAAAAATTTCAACATTGTGCCGTGTAAATCACTTATTTTACAGCCTCCCGATTTGCCGCGATGTTTACGACGCCATTTCATTCGTGGATATTTTGACGGTGATGGATCTATAGGATGGCACAAGCATAATAGAACGATACGATTGAATTTCGCATCTGGTTCTAAAGTCTTTCTTGAGTGGATCTGGGATACAATTCGTGAAGAGCTTGGATGTCTTGGACAGCGCAGTATTGGATATAGTAAAGATTCAAAAACCAAAACATTGAGTCTGTCTGGGGATGCCGCCATACGAATATTTGAATGGATGTATGAAGATGGCGGAGAGGGGTTGTGTTTAGAGCGCAAACTAAAAATATTCAAAAAGTTAAAAGTCAGGCTTCAGGAAAAGCGAGACAAACGAACAGCAAAACGGCAAAACATAGTCCAGGAAATGGTAGAACTGTATAAGCAGGGAATGTCATATAAAGAGGTTGCTGAAATTCTTGGTGTTACTCGTGAAAAAGTGACATATTACATGAAAAGCACGGACATTCCCAAACATATCAAAAAGACTGATAGTATTGCAGGACAAAAGCTTAAAGCAAGAGATCAGGAAATGTTGTCTGCGTATGTGTCTGGTGAAACAGTTGACTCTCTTTCTTTAAAATTTGGAATATGTAAATCGTCTGTATGGGTAGCATTAAGTAGAACTAAAAAACAAAACAATGGCATATCCAAAAACACATAGTCTGCTTGATTCACAAATTAGTACTGCGCTTTCTACGCAGATTGTGGTGAAAGTTGGGGGAACGACCGTCGGCGCAATACAGAGTATAACTTTCCCCCAAGCTAGGGATATGAATGTGTTTGAGGAAATAGGAACGGAAGGTATTGTGGAAGTGTGTCCGAAAGGTGCCACTAAAATCACCGTTACTGTTGAAAGACTTGTATTTGATGGATTACGTCTTCCAGAGGCATTTGCTAGGGGCTTTGTAAATATTCAAGCACAAAGATATCCATTTGATATACAGATAATCGACACATCGAATGGAGAAAGTAACCAAGCGGCCATCGTCACTACGATACATGGATGTTGGTTTAAGAGCTATGCTCCAACGATAACAGCAAATGCTTTCATTATTTCGGAAAGAGCTGAATTGCAAGCCGAAAAGATGACAACATCTCAGGGCGGTCATAGTGCGGTTTATGGTGGACGAAGAGGCATAGCATTCGATTACGATACGGCCGAAAGAAACACTGATAAAGATGGAAGAGTTGGAAGGCTTGATTCGGCCGGTTTTGCACTAAAGATATAAGGGTGGTAATGAGACACGAAATTGACCAGGATATGGTATTGTCAATGTATGCGGCTGGTGCTGGTTCAACGACTATTGCCAAAACGCTCGGCGCACCAAAACATGCTGTCATCTATGTTTTGAAGAGAAATTATATAAAACTAAGGGGAGTCACAGCAGACAGAACGAAAACAGACACTGATTTAATTGTTAAGCTGTATGAAAGTGGCAAATCATGTGATCATATATCTTCTCTTATTGGCATTAAGGCTTGTACGGTTCGCAATAGACTTTTGAAAAATAATATTCAGATGAAATCTAGAGGTATGTATAGACAGATTTCGGTAGATGATAATGCTTTTTCTGAACTGACGCCTTCTTCGTGTTATTGGGCGGGATTTATTGCGGCTGATGGGAATGTCCAGCAGGGAAACTACCTCAATATTAAGCTTAAAGGTATTGATGCTAAACATCTTGAGAAATTCGGTCAGTTCTCAAAATTCGATGGTAATGTGTCGATTCGACACAATGAAAAGTGGGATTACTGTAAGATAGCTTTCAGATCCAGAAAAATAGTTGATGATTTATGTGAAAACTTTAGTATAATTCCAAACAAGAGCTTGGTGTTGCAGCCACCACATATAGACGACCTCGAATTGATCAGGCATTTTATTAGAGGATATTTCGATGGTGATGGATGTTTTTATTTTGGCACAAAAAGGAAAGTAATGTCTTTTGAGATTTATTCTGGGTCAAAAGATATGGTAGTTTGGATTCTTGATAATATTAAAAAATGTGTTAAGGTAGGAAATCCCTCAGTTTCCAGAAAAGGCAAAAATGTTTATAGATTTCAGTTTTGTGGTAACAGACAGGTTGTTAGAATTATGGAATGGTTATATTGGGACAATAATAATGATTACTTGGATAGGAAATATATTAAGTTTTTTAGTAGTTTAGATCCAAACAGGAGGGCCTAAAATATGTCCGGGACTTATCCACTGACGGGGTCAACACTTAATTCCAGCATTTCTACTGGATTGAGTACGCAAATCCTAATAAAAGTTGAGAGCGAGACGGTTGGTGCGATTCAGAGCATCGATATAAATCACACTCGCGGACTTGAGAGGGTAAAAGAAGTTGGTACGGATGGCGTTATAGAGATCGTGCCTAACAAAGCAACCGAATATAGTATATCGGTAACACGCATTGTGTTCGACCGGCTTCGCCTACCCGAAGCGTTTGCTAGGGGTTTTATGAATATCAAATCACAGCTACTGCCATTCGATATTCAAGTAATTGATCGCACAAATGGTGATGGTGATGCAGCGATTGTACATACTCTTAGTAGGTGTTGGTTTAATGATTACAAACCATCTTATAAGGCTGATAGTTTCATTCTTCAAGAGACGGCCTCTCTGTGGTGTGAAGATATCAGCACTACTTTAGGAACCAGCCAGAATAGTGCAGTTCAGGGTGGGGCTCGTGGCGTCAATTATCAGATAAATGATCGTGAGCGTCAGACTGATACTGGAGCAGGTGGCACTTCTACTAGCGGTGGCAGTGGTGGTGGATTTAGAGGCACTATGGATGTTTCTGATATTGTAAAGGCGGCTTTTAAGTAAGATTTTATGATTGTGTTTTTGACAAGGGAGAATTCTTCTCCCTTGTATATTTCCCTCCCTTGGAACCAAGAATGGAAGATCCTTTGAAAATCGAATTTTTACAAACCCAAATTGAGGTGTAATTATGGCAGAACTGTATCACGGTACTTTTGGTGTATCAGGTAGCAAAAAAGAACAACCAGCTCCTGAAATTCAAAAGTCTAAAATGAATGACATTGATTTAAGATCGCTGATTGAACTTGGCTGTGTTCGTGACGACATTACTATTGGGGACATCGTCTTTACGATGCGAACCTTGAATATATCGGAACGACTAGAAACATTAAACTTTCTTGGAGATAGTTCGGACCCACAAAAGATGTTTGAGTTCAATATGCGAGTGTTAGCAATGTCTATTGAAGCGGCGAATGGCAGGAAACTAGAGACATTACATCCGAACCTTGAAAAGGGGATTGATCCGACTGTTTTAAAGAAAGAACTGATCATTGCGATGCAGCCCGCAGTGTTGAACAAACTTATGGATTTCTATGGAAAAATTGTTGAGCGAAGTGACGCCCAATTTTCGGCGGAGCAACTAAAAAACTCATAAAGGAGCCTGGGCACCGACTCCGATGGAAACTAGTAAAGACATTTAAAGTTCCTGTACATCATGAGATGCTCCGTGATGTGAATGATGCCCAGCTGGTATGGTACCAGATGCAGATGGCGCAGGACGATTTAGATAATTTCGAGACACTAAGGGATATAGCTGAATATAATTCAATGTTTGTAAATCCCGAAGGTGTGCAGAAAGTGCGAGAGGCTCGTGATAATACAAACTCTTATGCGACTTCTGATGATGAATTTGAGAAATTATTAGAAGAGCAGTTTGGTCGTAAAACTGGTCAGAAACCCAAGATTGAAGTGAATGATTATTTAGAGATGGATCTCGATGAAGTAAAATTTGTTCCATATGATGAATGAGGTGTGATTACTGATGGCTGATGATCCCAAAATTCTAGACCCAGCAAAAATACAAGAAAGTACTGCGGCTTTGACGAGTCAAACCAAAGCTGTAGAAGTAGACACTGACGCCAAGAGAAAAAATGCAGACGAAACAAGAAGGCAAAAAGAACAAGATTTAGAGGCTGCTGGCGCAAAAGAATTTTATACATCCAAAATTGGTGAACAAACAAAAGCTATGTTTGCGAGCGTATTGGGTTTTAAAGGCCTGGGAGAAAGTGTTAGTTCTGTTACTGGGATTTTAGAAAAGTTTGGTCTTTCAACGGCAATGGTTGGTACCCAACAGGGAAGGGCCCTTATAAATCCCGTTTCTGAAAGTGGAGCTGCAGTAAGTGCGTTTAGTTCCAAGTTGGGCGAAATTAATGCGGGTTTAAAACAGTTGGTAGTGGTTCAAAACGTGGCCCGTCAATCTATTGTTATGCTTGGTGGAAGTCTTGCAGATGGTGATGCGGCAGCATCTAAATATCCAGACTCATTAAGAAAAATGGCTGGGATGTTGAGCATCTCTACCAAAGAACTTAACGATATGTCTACAACATTACGCGATGTCCCTGGCATGATGGACACCGTAAGTGGCAGTATGACTGGAATAGGAAATTTAACTAATATGGCCATAATGCCTATGGCCGTATTAGCTACCACCATGACGGCTTTTGGTATGAATGCACAACAATCCGCTGAGTTTGGAAGAAGGGGAATGTATGAATATGGCCAAAGCGCCGAACAGACTTTTAAACAAATTGGTTTAATGGCTGACGCTCAGAAACAAACTGGTATAAGTGGAAAAGTTGCTGTAGAACAGATTGAACAGGCTAGTAAGGGATTGGCGATTTTTGGTCAAGGCTCGGCGGTAGCGGCAAGTACTTGGACAACTTTTCAAACGGCACTGAAAGGTAGTGGCGTACCAATTGGCGAAGTTGGTAAAATGGTGGCTGATCTCACTGGCAGTTTTGCTAATATGTCTTTACAGACAAAGGCGGCCATTAGTTCTTTTGGTGGAATGGGTGGTGGTAAAACAGCACTTGGTGGTGCATTACAGATGGAAATTAATATGAGAACACCCGGTGGGCTCGAAAAAAATATGGATATGATGACTTCAACACTTTCTAAGTTTGGTGGTGGTAAAATTATTACCTTACAAGAGGCGGCCAGCAATCCACAATTGGAATCACAATTTGTTGTTCAAAGGCAGATGCTTGGAAAGTTAAGTGGTATACAGAATACAGAACAGCAGAACAGAATCCTTGAGACTATGCAGAATGTTCAGCGAGGTGGAATGAGTCAGGTAGAAGGTGGTAAGTCTTTAGAAGATGCTTTTGAAAAAGGAAAAGATGTTCAGACCCAACAATTGACAGCTATTGAAAAAGGGTTTCAACTTACTCAGGCTGCCATTGGTAATTCAGCAGATAAGATAATTGAGGGTACTCAGGGATTGCTAACTGGTGGTGCTTCTCCTGAAGAGCGTGAAAGAGGTGCTGACAAAGGCGCTTCGCTTATTGGCAAAAGTTATGTTACTGGTGATAAATCTCAACGTGCACAGGGAATTGACACCACTGCAGATGTTTTTAAAAAACTTCTCAATACTCAGCAGAGTTCTATGGATATACAAAAAAAATCTGGGCCTTCTACAATGGATGTAGGTGATGTTTTAAATCCTAGTCGTCTTTTAAGTCGTCGAGGACTCCGATCTGATTCGGGAATAGAAAAATTATCTCCTGAGGCGAAATTAGTACATCAGCCCACATATGCGGCAATATCACCAGCAGGTGGAAGGGTTGCGCGTCGTACACAATATGAGGGATTGGCAACTGCCACAAAACCATCGGAAAGTCCACTTTTTAAAATTGTTGGCACATTACAAAAAAGTGATGACTCAAAAGTAAGGCTTATGGAGCAGATGCTTGCCACCTTACAACAGGGGGTTGGTAGGGAAATGCCGCAACTGACCACTTCAGAATTTACTTTAGCAAAGAGCGCAAAGGCGTCAACTTTGGGAGAAACTGACAGCAGTGGAAAAGGCTCTGTCATTACGGTAAAGATCATAGGTGATGAAAAGAAGGTTATGGAGATGGTAACGGAAGCGTTATCAAAGAAATCTTTATGGCCTATCGGACACACCGATTAGGAGATTGGCATTATGTCTTTCAGTAATAGTTTTCCACCATCAGATCCTTCATATGATCCAATTAATGATCCGCTGAGGGAAGATGCAAGTAGGGAAGGTAATACTGCACAGCCTGATATCATTTCCAACAATCCACAAATGCCATATGGCAAGCGCACTAGGCAACTCATTAGATGGCGTGTTCCAAAACTTGGTTTTGTGGATATGTATATAAATCCACAATCGATGGTAATAACTGAAAAAAAAGCTATTTCTAAACAGCGGACAAAAGGTGGTTTTATTGTTCAGTATTGGGGTGAAGAATTAACCTCAATTAAAATAGAAGGCACTACTGGCGCTTCTGGCATTGAGGGTATAAATGTTCTTAGAAAAGTGTATAGGGCGGAACAGGATGCTTTTCAGGTGGTAGCACAACAGTTACAAGATAGGGTGCACTCATATTCTGCTGGTGGTAGTATAGCTAACCTTTTGACGGGTGGTAATAAAGTTGGCCAAAAGATTGGCAGTGCAATCACTGGTTTGCTCGGAGGGTCATCGAATCCGCCGTTATTACCAAGTCTTGGCTCTTTAGCTGTTTCTGTGGAACTGTTTTATCAGGGCTGGGTATTTAAAGGATTTTTTGAAGATTTTACAGTTACAGAAGCAGTGAATATAGGTGTTGGTATTTTTAACTATGTTATGACTTTTACAGTTCTCGACCGTCGTGGCATCCGTAACAATTTTGGTTCTTTTAATAGGACGCCAGCGGTTTTAGACCAAAATGGTAATCCTGTAGGCTACTATCATTCTGATTATAATAGTACGCCCCTTTCATTTAGTGGGGAAAAGGAATGACGATAATTCTATCAACAACGGCTGATGTTTCAACAAACAATGGGCTTAATGTTTTAGGTGCTTTTGGAGATGCTCTTGGAATTTCTGGATTTCCGATGCCAGAAAACAGGAACACTGGGGCCGCTAGCGGTTTGCAGAATTTTGCCGATAGTATCAATAACACAATTAATGCTCTTACTGGTAAGGCCGAAACAGAGAAGTTTGACCCAAATTTTGTTGGCAGTGGTAGACAAGTAATTGTTGGTGGTTATATAGAGGGTGGAAAAGTACCACCACTTGAAGAAGCAAGTATCCGTCAGGTGTATAGTCAGACGCCAAATATAAGTGTCATAATAAAGAAACGCGCATTCTCATCATTATCACATTTGTATGATCCTACCCTTATGGATTCTGCTGAAATGTGGCTTATGAGAGCTACTAAAAAACTGGTATCCAATAAGTGCGTCCAAATGGCTCAGTACGAACGACTTTCGAAAATAGCCAAACTTATTGAAAAGGGCGCCTCGGTTGGTGCCATTATGGCATCCATTATAACATCATCTCTTGATGAAAGTGATGATGGTGATGAACTAAGCGCTTTCACTTCTGCAAGAAGGTTAGAAAAGGCCGCGCTCGATAGACAGCCTGTTCAGATAACTACTTATTTTGCCGATCCAGATCTTCCAGTATTTGAAGATCTTGGGCCTGGTTCTGGAACATTCGAGATAACAGCAATTAGTGATGTAAGTACAAATCTCAGCATAGATGGTGAGGGCAGTTGCAGTTTTAATATTGAAGACCCATATAAGATCCTTATCGTGACTGAAGAGGATATTGAAACAGCATTGCGAGATACTGCACTTTCTTCTTTTGTGCGTGCAATTAGTTTTGCTGCATCGATGTCATTGGACAATGCACAATCAAAAGATGCGCTATTGTCAGAAAGGCGCCGGGCAAGAAATAGGAGTGAAATTAGTTTCACTATCGGCGTAGGTGGAAATTCTGGTGTAATTGCGGTGCTTGATGCGATGGGGTTTCAAATCAATAGTGACAATTTGGATGATATTCCAGACAACCAATCGCTTGATAGCTCTGAAAGTGCATTGTTTAAGTCTGTACTTGGATCGTTAGAAATCTACGAACAGGCTATGCGTAAGAATCTACTTGACGGAGTTGATGGCACAAATTCCAAAAATATTAAAAGTGAAATGGAGTATACTAGAAAAAGACTCAGATTGTTTTATCTTGGAAAAGCTGTTATACAGCCAATGGATGAAATCCATGTTTTCATCGACGGTGCCACGCGAAAATCAGGAGAAGGGGAGGATGTAGAGCAGAACACTGATATTTTCACAGCAACGGGGGCGTTAGGTGTTGTCGGTAGTATTTTGGGATTACAGGATGAAGCGCAAATAGATGATGATCTTTTACAAGACGAATGGCTTCGTGATGGACAGCATATGAAATATGATGATTTTAAACGATTGCGTATGATGCAAACGAGTGGTGAGGGTGGAATGCAGGTGTTCGGTGGACTTGTTAACTCAGTTGCTGATAAATTTGAAGCTCAAAGTGGAAAACATACATTGATGGTTAGCACAATGTCTAATATGGAATGGTTGAAGCTATCACGGTTTAATAACGAACCATCGCTTGATCAAACTCAAGGTATGATCTATGATCCATTAACACCATTCGATTTTGAAACTGACCCCGCGACGGGATTGCCAATAGGAAAGCCCCATCTTAGTGATGCCAACATGAAAATATTGAAAGATAGTGGTGGGCTATATTATAATATGCCTCCATTTTCCGGTAGAAAAATTAATCCAGATGAGGAACTTGCAAAAGATTTGAGAGTGTTTGGTGGTTCGGGTACTAATTTGTATCTGCATGCTCCTGGTTTTGTTTATAAGTGGAAAGAGGGAATAATGACTGCAACATATAATGTTTCGGTTATTGATCCATTTGATGAGACAAAAGTCAGTGGAGAACAATTACGTAGGGATGTGGGATGGTTTCCATCCAATACTCCATTTGATAATATGGATTCAGCAAATATTATAAGCGTTTTGGTAACTGGACAGCCTTATAATCTCGTCTCATTTATCAAAAGTGCTCAGAATTCTGGGACGTGGATAAAAGATGTTAGCACCAACAACGGAAAGGATTTTTTTCACTCATTTCTTGGCATTCAAAGGTCTGTTAATAAAGTGCAAGGAAATTTTGTTCCATTTAAGCATGTCACTACAAATGCGGAGATGTTTGCGAAGGCAATCAATTTACAATGGCAGCTGACCGACAGGTCTTCAAAATTTCAACAATTACAGACACAGCAAGCACGCGATAAGGATAGACTAATTAGTTTAAATACAATGAGTAGTGATAAAGATTTAACGGCCCAACTTAATAAAAAAGTCAAACAGAGAGACGATGAGATTACAAAAGTGACAGATGATATAACCAGATTGACAGACGATGGCAAAGTTCTTAAGGATACCGTTCTAGAATATGCTGGTAACAATATTGTATTTAATGCAACCGCTGGACAAAAACCCTCAAAAATGTTTGGTGATAGGTTGATACATGCCGTTATGAAACGCAGGGAAAATGTCATACATAATAAAGATAAAGATTATCTAATAGTTTCTGATGATTATGACAATGATTATGATATTTTAGCATTTGCACAAAAATTAAAGGATCAGGGGCCTGACATATACAAAAGCACATATCAGGATGTACATCAATTGTGTAAAACCGTTGCTGCAACACTTGATTTTGAATTTTTCGCAGACAGTCAGGGTAACCTAGTTTTTCGCCCACCACAATATAACAGAACGCCAGCTTCGGTATTGAATAAGGTGATTTCGCTAAACAGAACATCTGGTATTAAAATATATCCAGATTTTTTAACAAGCTTATTTCAAAGCAGAGAGGAAAGTTTAATTAACGAGATTATTATGACTGAGTGGGAAATTAGATTAAAAGCTGCGCTTCTTGGAAAAACTACTATAGAAGATGTTCAGCAAATGATATTTGGCAACAACTCTTCGTTAGTTAGTTTCTTCATCACTGACCAGGTTGGCAGTATGAGGGTGGCGGCGAAACGCAGTCAGGCCGATTTTGAAAATGAGCGACAATATTTATATATGGCTGTAAAGGCTGGTAGTGTTGCTGCCCAGCTTACTCAGCAGAGCACTGGTGCATTTACGCCTATTGGTCAACAGAATCTTCTAAGAAAAGATGCCAAAAATAAAACTAATACGGATGTAAGTAAGAGTGAAGCGTATAAGACAGCCCAAAAAGAACTTTTAAATCTGTATGGTCAAAAGCCGAGTGATGGCGATTCATATGAAAAGGTAAAAGTCGGCGTAATGCGTAATGGCGTGTCTACACCCGAAACCGACATTAATCGAATAATTGGTGATATAGCGTCTTTGGTGAGCAGTCGTACGAAATTGATGCAAATGCTGGATAAGGCAATGGATCAAAATATGGAAATAGGTTCCATCTCTAAAGATGGTGGTAAAACAATTACTCAACAGCCATTACAGAGCACATTAGATGTAAATTCAGGACTTTATTTAAAGCTGATTGAAGATGATACGAAAAATGTTCTTGGTCATATGTCAGGGTCAAGATTTATTATAAAAGATGAAGATATTATTAGTTCCCAATATACCGAAAATGCGCCCGAAATTACTGTAGCGACTGTGAATGGGACACAGCCACTAGTTGGTGAGGGTGGCGGTATGCTTGCGTCGTATCCCCAATATAAAGCATATGGGGTCGATTTTGATCTGTGGCGACAGTATGGTTTTCGTGGCGAGAAAGATTTTGATAGACCTTTTTTGTGGAGTGCGGAACAACAGTGTGCTCCATATGCCGTTATGCTTCTTTCTAGGCAGAGAAAAGATATTGTAAAAGGAACCATCACTGTCCGTGGAAATGAATTTTATCAATTGGGTGATGTCGTTTATATACAGGAAAGACAAATGCTCTATTATGTTTGGAAAGTATCTCATCAATTTACTTATGGATCACAATTTCAAACTACGCTTGATCTTAGATATGGTCATCCACCTGGTGAATATATTGCAACACCGCTTGATGTAATAGGTAAAAATTTAATCCTTGGTGGTTCGATTCAAAACTCTTTCAGAATGAGGAGAGAAATAATTAAGTCAGCACAGGTACTTGCTACGATTCAATTTGATAAGGGTAGTAAAGAACTATTAAAAGGGCAGTATGCTATTAGGAATTATGGCGAATTAAAAAACGCTTCAGAGCTGGCGCGTGGTGATATTACCGCCAAAGATGCAAAAAAGAGTTCGAGAGTGTATATACTTGCGTTTGGTGGGGACAAAAACGAACAACAAACGCGTATGGAGCAGATAGAGGGGTGGTTACTTAATCCACAATCCCCAACCGAAGCTAATAATGATGTAGGAATTGGTGGTGTGGGCAAAAATTCTGATGCCAAAACCCAAGCGCAACATAATATTGAGTCTGCTAAATATCAAATACCATTTGCCGTAATAAAAAGAAAGTTAATAAGACAATTTACAGATGCAAAAGATCTTTCGGATGAAGAAAAGGAATCATTAAATGAAGGTATTGTGGCTAGCGAAAAAACAATGATGTTGGATAAAAAGCTTGAAAATGTTATTGAAATAAGGTTGCGACAACCACCACATGATGGCTGGAGTGATTGATGACAAGAGAAATTTCTAATAATATTAGACTTGCAACAGTTACTGATATAGACCATAATGCTGGTATCGCATACATTAAATGGCTTGATCAGAGCACTGATGGGCCTTCAATTCCGATTCCACACCCATATGCTGGCCGAAGTGGTGAAGGTATTTTTGTAGGATTACAAGTTGGAAGTATCGTAACTCTCGGTATGGCCTCTTATGAAAGGTATGTCCCGATTTCTGTAATTCCGCCACCAGCCTATTATGGTGGTGATATGTCGGGCGTATCCGAGGCGTCATTTGATGCTGTAGGGTTTCCACAAATTGAAGAAGGTGATATCGTCATACAGGGGGTCGGTGGCGGACAGTTTAGATTTAATAATGACAACAGTGTTATTCTTATTACGGCATTCGGTGAGGGAACAGCCTTTGGTGGTGATTCTGATGATTCACATAGGTGTTCTATCACGACTGACTCTCCTGTAGCATATTCTGTATCTAATGCAGGATTATATGCAAAAGGAATTGTTAGAAGGGATGTAAGAATTACTGAAGGTGAAGATGATTTTACAGATTTTTTGAACGATATATATTCAGAACAGGCGCTAGAAGAGGTGGGACTAGACCCACAGAGACAAGTTATCTATATGTCCAAAAATCCGACTGCTGGAGGGGCTAGCAAGACAGAAGAAAGACATACACGAAATCCTGGACTAATGGAAGAAAGGCAGATACTATTAGAATGTGGTAGGAAATGGCAAGTTGGTAATTATCAAGATGAATTAGAAAGGCGAATGGAAAACAGTGAAACAGCTACACTCGGTAATTATATGGATCGTGGGGCTAGGCGCAGTGCTGTTCTTGGGTTATCTTTAACCAACCCAAATGAATTATTTGAGGAAGTTAAAGGCACCTTAATCGACATATTTGGTAATTTTGTTGATATTAATAGGGAAATTATTCCAGTGCCCTCTGGAGAAAAACCAGAAGATTTTCTAATAAACGCGATGGAAAAATTGCGTCATACTGTGGCTTTTCATTTAGAATTAAACACCAGAAAGGGTTGGAGATATGACGAAGAATATAGTAATACAAAAAAACCTATTTTATTAAAAGACCCTCCTAATCTATTTTCTGTTGCAAATAGTGCCCGTGATCGTAGTAGGTGGTTTGTAGATATAGATAAAGAGGGTCTTACAAAAATCAATATCCCAGCAACTTCAGAGACTGGTAATATTCCAGCACTTGTTAGATATGAGACATCTAGTGCAATTGAGGTTGATAATAGTGGTCACCCACAAAAAGAAGCCAGAAAAAATCCCAGCCTGTTGTACAGAAACGAGGCAAACAAGGATATTTTTCTTGATCAGTTCGGTCCCGGTGGTATTAAAATATTAGATGATAAGGAAAAACCCAATATTAGCAATAGGTTGGCCGGAGAGAGTGGGAATTGGTTAGATGGAAGTGGCGAAAGGAAAGTTCAACCAGAATATATAGAGGCTGGCACGGCATTTCATGATATTACGCGTACTGCCTTAGCATTATTGAAGGAAAATATCAATATAGTTGCATCAACTATGGTGGAAGAAAACCCACCAACGCCTGAGGAAGGATATCAAGCTATGTCGTCAGAGGTAGATCCAAGAGTACGAAACGCTGATCCAGTCCCCGCAAAAAGAGATCCCAAAACAGGCCTTGTGAGTGATCAGCCAAATGCTGGCGGAAGAAGTATGCAGGTAAACCTTGATGGTAGTTTGGAAATGTCTATTGGTGCTAACACGATAGATAGAGTTTCCCTGACGCTAGATACGGCTGGGGCCATAGTGTCTCGTCTAGGACGCGACAGATTTGGGAGAAGTGTCGTTATGCAGACTGACGGAACGATCGCTATAGAGGTCGGTGGTTTCGATTTTATTGGAGAGGGTTCTAAAGATGGTGCCGATTCCCGTTTTGTAGGCAGGGGTGATGTTAGAAAAAATTCACTACCAAGCGATCCAAACAGATTTAAAAGTGGAAAAATAGTAATCAGACTAAGAAGAGCAAATACCGATAACAGTGGCCCAGACCAGGACAATGACGATAGCCTGCTAATCTTAGACGAGACGGGTATGACTATACAATCAGCTGGCAGGCTGAATCTAATAAGCGAGCAGGATATGGTACTAACAAGCAAAAGTCGTATTATATTAGATGCTGAGCAGGTTCAGGCATATAAGGGCAATATGGCACGATTTATGATTAAGACTCCACGACCGATGTAAAAGGTAGAAAATGACAGCACCTAATAATCCCATACAATTCCCATTACCAGCAGCTGGCTCACAACCAATGACTTATCCAGAGTTATTGGATAAGTTGCAGTGTACTTGTTCTGGTGGTGCACAGATTAAAGCTTCGCCACAGCCAGTGCCTGGAATGAACATTGGTGATGTTATTGCGCAACACGCTCAATATCTTTCAACATTCACTTCGGTGTATGGTATGATAACGGTCGTGTTACGAATGATTTCTTGTATCATTGATGTGCTTTGTGCACTTGTCAATCCATTTGCGGTATTGGCGGCAATCCTTAAATTATTTGGCACCTGTTTGCCCGATTTTTTGCTGATATTTCCACAATTTGCAATACCTTCGATTATTATCTGTATTATCAAGATCGTATTGGCAATCGTTCAGTATATCATTACGGTAATCGTCCCCGTTATTATGGATATCATTAACAACGTCAAAATGCTGATTAATGCGTTTAAGTCTTTCAATCAAGACTCTATTGCGGCAGTGTCTTTTAAGATTGTTGCCTTGATAAAAGAATTGTACAATATTATTGGAATTTTGTCAGTTTTGGGTGCTCTTTTTCTTATGATTAAGGCGTTGTTATCTATGGGGATTAGCATCCCGTGTGGTGGCTCAAGTGACTGTTGTAACGAAGACAATTGCCCAGAGTTTATTAGGGACAATACTGTTGTTAGTGGGTCTGATGGCCAATTTAGTGTCGTCACATACCCAGCAACTATTCCACCTACATATCAACTGTATTTCAGTTCTCCATCAAATACAACAAACTTTCTGAGCATAAGAGAATCTTTTCCACAAGGGTTGGATTATTCGAAATTTGATGGATATGAGACCGTGCCGTACTATGTAGAAGTTGCTGGTTCAAGATATGCTGCAACATCGGTCAGTGATCATGGCATATTGAGTTTGTCTCGCATATCACAAACTATGAATAATGATGGTTATCTATCCAATAGAACTGGCCCAGTAGCCACGCCAACTATTATAGCACCCGCTCGTTATATCAGGTTTGGCACAAAAACAGAAGCCTTTGACCCGACTTATATTGGAGCATATGTACAATTAGAAGATACTACTAACACAACAAACACTGGTATATGGGAAATTGTTGGAGTATATGACGCGTATAATGTGATGTTAGACAAGGGCAAAGATTGGGATCCAGATCCGATGGTAGCTCCATATATTGAATTAGATCCTGAGCCATTTGTTAACTGGTATGTTGTGCCATTTGGTGGGCCAATAGCATTTAGATTCCACATTAATCATATCGAATTAATACGGTATGGCATAATAGGTGTGGGTTGTCATCCAGCAGTACAAGTAACAATGGCTGGCCTCAGGAATAGATTTCCAGATGCTAGTGATATAGTTCTACCCGACTTACCTGATTTTGACAAGCTTGTGAGTGATTGTAATGCCTGTATAGAACAGGTTGGTCCGATAGATGTTGATACGCAATATGTTTTGGATAATTACAATATGATAGCGGCAAATGCTCCTGGTGCTGTTTTGTGTGTAGTGGGTGCGCTTGGCAAGTTTCAGTCTGAGATGACCAGCTATGTGAAAGAGATTTATCCCAGGATATTTAGTCCTGAAAAAAGTAAATTCTCGGCCGACCCATTAGTTGAAATTGTTGGCAATAAGATAACGGCAACCGTAATTCCATACGACATATACGGCGCAAAACTGGCAAGTACATTGCCTCCTGGGATCATAAGTGTGCAGGTATTAACGGATGCTGGTGAGATAGGTTCTACAGTTGAAATCCTTGACGCATATGGAAATTCTACTGGCGCTTTTGAGGCAAAAATAACTAGCCCAGTGGCACTTACGGCTAATTTGACGGCACAGGTTGCGGACAAATTTGTCAGCTATTTCAATGGTTATAATCTTATACCCCAAATTGTAACAGTTAAATTTGTTGAGCCGTATGTTGTTGGTAAGCGTGATGAGGCTTCTCCTGAGCCGCTTGGAAGAAGTACTGGGAGATAATAATCATGGTTGATGAAAGTGCTGGCGCAATAGCGAAATTTGATGTAATCTCCTTTGCAAAAAACATTTTAAACGAAGTAGGTAAAATACGTTCTTTCAGGGAGACTACAGACAGTACCACTGGAAAGGGTTTTGTTGTTTCGGCAGAATCTAATATAAATGCTTTCTTTAGATTAGTTGGGTTGCCTATGCTCGTAACCTTTAAGAAAAAAGATAAAACCAAAACGTCCTCGGGTGACCTAAAAGAAGGTGATCATTATTTAACGCCAGGATATAGTCAAACCTTTAGCAGGAAATTATCTGAATATGATATAGACAATTCCAAGGATGTAAAGAAAAATTTAGAGGGAAGAGAAAGTAAATTATTAGAGAATGAAAATAATGTTGGCACTAATGATATGAACAACGCTATGACTGGTGCGATATTATGGCCAATACCATTACTTGCAAATATTCCCCAAGAGACTAATAAAAGCGAGGCGGAAATGATTGCCTCGGCCAAGGATCTTAAAAGTGTTTATAAGAGGGATGTTTTTAAAAAATTAAAGCCACTTATGACGACATATATAAAAGATGGCATCAAACCATTTAGGAATGAATTAGCAAGACCATTTTTAAGAGATCCAAAAGAGCAACTTATAGACAGTGAAACTATATTAACAAAACCATTTATTGAGACAGTAGTTCGTACAAGGTTGGTATCTTGTGATGGTTCTGGTGCAGCTTGGGCTGCAGCGTCGTCTAGTGCCGCAGCAACTATGGCTGGGCCAACGGCAGCTGGTTCTGCGGCGGCATCGGCAGCAGCTATGGAGGCGGCTAGCGGTGGATCTACACAACAAAATAATGAAAATTTTTTAAACTCGCTCAAACAGTATTTAAACGAAGAAGAGCTTAATGAAATTTTTAAATCTAATATAGAATTTTTCAAAAATGGTGATCTGCTTGAAAGATTTGTTGTATATCGTTTAATAGATTCTTTAACTCAATTGGCAAAAGAATGGGTAGAAATTCAAAACATACAAGAAAGGTTGTTTTTGGAAACAAGATTTAATATTGTCATAAAAACCACTTCATCTAAACAGAGTCCCTTTGGTAAAAGAACTGAAATAACTGCTGACGCAATGATGACTGAACAATCTGATCTTGGAATTAAGCTTCAGAATTTGCGTCAGAAAGAGGTAAAACAAGAAGCTCTGTTGAGTCTTCTACCCACTGAAGATGTAGTTACAGATGATAAGAATCTTAAAATAAAAAACACACAAAATGTGGCCCTCGCAGCGTTAGTTACACCTTTTGTTTCATTGGCGAGTAATAGTTTAATTCAGACGCGAAAACAGATTTCGGAACTAAATAACGAGTTGATAAAAAAGGGGCAAGAGATAGAAACACAGCGATTGCGTACGGAGATGATGACCGGTGAGTTTACGGGATTGTCGGTTCCCGATGTTGTGATAGTTATTACGGCACTTTTTATGGTCAGTAAGAAGGATTTAATAGGGCTGCTTGATGCAAATAGTATTGCAGAAATGAGAAAAGACCCAATTTTGAATAGTGCTTTAGACAGTTTAGGAATAGGTTCGCCCGATGCTGATGTCGACACTGTAAAGACGGCCCTTGAAAACTTAGAAAAACTTGTTGACCAGTTATATACATTTTTGAACAGCGAGATATTGAAGATCAAATATAAACCATCTAGGAATAGAAAAGTTTCTCCAAGAAGAGATAAGAAACGGTGAGGACACAATGTCTTTTGATTTAAAAATAGAAAACAATGATTTGATTCTTAATCCTGATGGGACATTACAGACAGTCAGGGACAATGCTAAATTAGCACAGGATATTGTAAAGGGTGTTCTTACGCCACTTGGCTCAAATAAGTTTTTCAGGTGGTATGGGAGTACTATTAGTATTAGAACAATTGGTCAGGTAATGGATGCAACAATCACGCGTACTGAAATAGAGCGTTCTATTCAGGATATGCTGAGTAACTTGATATCTCTTCAGAGGGCGCAGGCAAGAGTCCAATATGTAAGTGCTGGAGAGCAGATAGCATCCATCCAAAGTGTTTCGGCCCTAAGAGATCAGAATGATCCAAGACAGTGGCAGATTCTAGTAAGTGTTTTGACAAGAAAGCTGACAGTTGTTGAAGAGACTTTTGGTTTGGTGATTTGAACAACGGAGTGACACCAATATGACCGTTTTCAAGAGTTTTAATAATGTTGTTCTTGAGATGTTACAGAAGTTGCAGTTAACGGAGCCAAGTCTTGATTCTAAACCTGGCACCGTTGCGCGGGATTTGTTCATTGATTTACAGGGGCAACAGGTGGCAGATGTGTATGACGCCCTGAGGGATATCTCATCGCTTCAGTCCATAATGAATGTGACTGGACAAGATCTTGTGAATTATGGAGCAAATTACGGCGTAACAAAAAACTCGGGAACAAAATCGTCAGGAACGGCCGTTTTAACTTTTAGGTCTATCGATTCGGATTTCCCGATTTCTTCGGGATCGGTAGTACGGGCACGCAATGGTATGCCCTTTTTAACTGTATCTACTCTTTCAATTTCAAAATCGCAGACAAATGCCTACAGGGCTAATGCTACTAGGCTTCGTCAGCAGCTTAATTTGGTTGGCATTACTGATGAATTTGCGGTAGAAGTGTCTGTTGAGGCTCAAAGTCCTGGCTCCATAGGTAATATTTCCGCATATTCTATAACCAGCCATAACATCCCAAATGTCAGTTCTGTCACAAATGTCGCTTCATTTTCGAGTGGAACCGATCTAGAAAATGATGCTTCCTTTCGTTCACGCATTCTAGCGGCTTTTGCTGGTACTAATGTTGGCACGGCACTTGGTTATCGTAGTATTATCTTGAGCCTCGCCGAAGCGGTAGACGCTCTAGTAATAGAGCCTGGTGACCCGCTAATGATAAGGGATGGCACTGTTGTTGCCACAGATTCAGATGGTAATTTAGTAGTATCTGAGCCTGGCACTGGTGGTAGAGTTGATATATATGTGATGGGAAATAACCCACAGTCTGGGACGGATGGATTTGTATATTATGACAAGAGTGGAAAGAATGATCCAACCGATTCGGCAAACAATTATGTTCTGGGGCAAAGCAGTCTTACGGCCTCAACCAGCCTGACGCTAAACTCAAGAAGAGTGGCTACGATGAATGGCACAGCACAAATGCCGACACAACCAATATCAGATATTGTGTCTATTAGTGGTAGTTCTTCGGGCCCAAATTTTGTTGAACAATATCTTGATGAAGTCGGTAACCTTCAAGGCAACTACAAACTTGTTAAGGATACTGGATATGCTGGTGGTAGTCCATTTGGGCTCGATAAGCTCGCCTGGACATCTGGCAAAATAAGTTTGATAGGAGAGTCTGGCACAAAAGGCGCTCTAAATGGTATTGACGGTTTGATGTTCACTGGTGTGCTTACCATTCCAGCGGTTAGTCAAGATGTACAAGTTGTTAACGAGAATTCAACAATTTCATCTTCACGCGAGTATGTCACGATGCGACACAAACCAGTTAGGACGGTTAGTCGCGTATTCAACCTAACTACTGGAGAGCGTTATGTTATCAGTGACCAAAATCCAGATGGTACAGAAAGTATTAATTATACAGGCAGGATTAAAATCAGTGGGCGAACCCTGCCCACGGCAAGTGACATACTACAGGTCGATTATACGTGGATTTTCAGTTTCGATCCACAAATTGATTATGACAATCTTGATCCACGCGACCCATTAGATGCCGTTCAAGACTCTGTAGAATGGGGTTATTCGAATTATATAAGGGATGAACTTGCTACAACTTCTCTTGATGCTTATAACAACCTATCGGTAACTACTCAATATATGGCAGACCGCATTTTGAGTGTAAATACTTTTGTTTCTGAAACAGCCCTTGTCGTACCAGCTGGTGCCTCAAGGAAAGCAGTTCAGGTGTTACACGCTGTCGATAATATTCATAAAATAACCGACATTTCAAAAAGCAACAAGGAGGTTTATAATACTGCAAGGTATGATGGTAATTTTTCACATCTTATAATAACCCTGCCGTCAGATACGGTAGCTGCTATTGGAGATACTGTATTAGTTGTATATAATCTAGAAGACATTTCTAATATTGATGGTTATAGTCCAGCAAGTGTTACAAACAATAAAATCACATTACATCCCAGCAATATTGTATTGCCAGGGACGCAAACTTTTGTAAATTATGTAATGGATTTTTTTAATATTATGTCACAAACCAACATCTCATCTATGCCAGTTTCTGGAAATGGGTTTAACTCGTTTGTGGGTGTTGATGGATATCAACCAGTACAAAACAGTTTTTCTGGCACAGCCGTTATAGAAAACAAGCGCAGATCGCCCAGCAATCTAATTTTAACCGTGTCTGGGATACCTACGGCTGGCACTATCAGGATTGTCGGAACAACTATAAATAGAATCGATGGCACATTGACCGTTTTGGCAGATAATAGCATTGATTTGTCTCCACTTATTAGGACTGCGGAAGGGTTAAGTGATACTGCAACAATACCTTCGTCAATTTATATAGCTAGGGCGATTTCAATGAGTGAGGTAACGCTGACGATAGATGAGAAAGTAAAATCCGAAGATTATCAGTTTGATCTTACAAATTATCGACTCAAAAATTCAAAATGGGACAAGGCAGATGCGATTGAAGTATCTTCACTCAGGAATACGGCAGTTGGTTTGGAACAGACTGCCGTGAACATTGCCAATCCTGTTGTTACGGGAACGCACTTGCGGGTTGTATTCTACTATGCCAAAGAAAACGATTATGAAGATATATTTTTCTCCAGAAATGGCTCAGCCATAACCAATAGAAGATTTGGTTACATATCTTCGGTAAATAGGATTTCCGGCATACAGGATTCTGGTGGTTCAATTTCAGGCAAGGCCATTATTGATTCGTTCAACCAGCCCGCTACCAATTCGGCCTATGAGACTGATTATGATTACACAGCGCCAAAAGAAAATGAAAGAATCACCATAAATTTTGAATACAACAAACTAATAACGGACTCCACTGAAGCCATAGAGGGAAAAAGACCCATAACATCAGATGTGTTGGTAAAAGCTGCTTTACAAATTAAGCTTGATGTTGATGCTAAAATTATTGTAACAACGGCATATAAAGACAGGAAAGAAACGGTTAGGCAAGATGTGGCTGATAATATCACGGCCACATTAACGGCTTCGGCATTAGGCACAACCCTGGACTCTTCTGATATTATAAATAATGCTTACAATGTGGCAGGGCTTGATAGAATAACAATTATGAGATTCAATAAGGCTAATGTAATTGGGACTAAACTAAGCATTACTGCTAGTGAGAATCAATATCTGTCCCCAGGGACGGTTACTGTAGAGGTAGAGGAGCGATGACCAACATACGCATCACCAAACTGCTCGTAAGAAGCAGTATTCAGGTAGATGTACATTTTACATCTAACCTTGACACAAGAGTTGGTTTGGACAATGTGGCCATTAAAGGTGCTGGTGGTGGGATATCAGATCTAAATGTGATATCTGCTACCGTTTTGGGTAATGTTTTGTCAGTGGGCGTCCGCCCAATGATCCCAATGGGGTACTATGAATTCATTTTATCATCAACATCTCAACAGCAGGTGCGTGGTGCTAAGGGTGAGACCTTTATAGAAGATGGGTTTACAAATCATGTGTTCTTTATGGGTGTCCAAGAAAGCAATGATATTCGTGATGCGATATTAGATGGGTTGCCCAAAATCTATAATACAGACGCAAATACATTGATTTTTAAAGCTATTGATGCTGGGGCGAAAGAGATACTGGATGTGGTGCACGATGCTGGGGAAGTGAAAAGTGCAAATTATGTTTCCATAGAGATTGCCGACGAACAAATTACTCGTGGTGCGGGGCCATATGATAGGTTCTCGCATGAGGGTGCGTTTCAAATATTGCGTGTAGGCTCTGATGCAACGGGAGCCACGGAGAAGGGAAGAATTTCTTTTGATAGCTTTCCTGCTGATCCAGTAAGCCTACAGCAGATATTTGTGAACGAAGAGGTAGTTTCAAATCTATCCGGATCGCCTAATAGTTTCGTTGGGCTTCTCATCAACCTTACAAACAAGCCAGTCATTATGGTTACTTCTATTGTCCTGATAAGAGATTCGATAGAATATGAATATGATCTCGAACAATACAAATATGGCATTAAAGAAAATAAATATGATTCCGAGAATTCATATCTGGCTCTTGATTTAAATGATGGTCAAATAAGACTGAATGACGCGGCTGTTCCTGGTTTCCCATATCCACAGGGAAACGACGAAATAGTGGTGAGCTATTATTACAAACGAGTTGGGCGAAATGTGTCTTCAACTTCTGTCAAAATCTTTTCTGCCTTAGATGCCATTAGAGAATCTGTCCCAGCGGTGGCAACATTGTTTTATTTGGCACACGCACCTGTCATAAATAGCTATGGCAATGTGCCGACTACCAATGGAGTTGTATGGCTTGATCCAAATATGAATTTTGACCCAACATCTAAGCATCCTGCCTTTTTGTTTGAGTTGGCATATAATCAATCTAATCTTCCAAAAGCTCCTGGTGAGTTTTCTGTTAACTACAATACAGGACAGGTCTTTGTCTTTGGAGTAGATGGTAGTGGTACAGATGGCACTACGGTTATTCCACCGGTCGCTACATATAAGTTCGAAAAGACCTATCAAGATGGGCTCGATTATGTGTTTTCTACAGATTTGAATGAAATCGCCTCTATGCCAGACAGGGATTTGCGATACAGCTCTGCGACTGTCAGTTTTGACTATGAAGATGACTTTGCAGAAGGAACTGATTTCCTATTTGCCTCTCATATTGAAGTGGCTAGCGAACGGGTGAATAACAGACTGATTGAAAATATTGGCGTGAAATCGTTATATAGTCCGGTTAGAGAAGTGTTCAGGATCTTTAATGAAACGACTGGAGAAATCTACACTCCTACCAGGACATATGGAAATGAAATATATTTCTCGGGCACAAATCTTCCAGTCATACTTAACTCTACACGCGAGTCCGCTGAGTTTGAACAAATTATCCAATCACAGCTGATAGTAACAGATGACACGACAGCTTTAGCTGGACGCCTATTTGTTGTAAAGCTTTCTGACTATAACATAATTGCTGGAACTGGTGATTTTGTCGGAGCGAGTTTCAACAGTTCATTACACTTTTCAGATGATACTGTGTTTGTGCGTGAAATATATTATGACCTTTTGGATACATTAAGTGACAATCTAATCCGCCTGCAAAGCATTGGCGATTATATGGTAGATTATGTATATGGCATCGCATATGTGATAGTTTCTATAACAGAAAGTTTGTCTGTTGGCGATGCCTCATATCGTCGCGGGAGGATTAAAACTAGACATAAGCATATAACGAGAGCATCTGATGTTTATAGGAGTGCTTCCCCGACTGCACTCAATGCTAGAACATTCGTAGTCAGTCATATATACGATGATACTATTGAGCTTTTAGGTCAAAGCTCTGCAACGCCAGCAGATGCTTATGGTTATTTGGAACAAGTTGGTGAAAGGTTTGTTGGAAGCAATGCAATTATTGTTGAAAATACATCTATAGGAAATACGATTACGGTAAGTCAGGATATCTTTCGCTTAAGACACATTTTCCAAGTGTCTGATTTGCACACCACTTACGAACCTATCGATTTTATGGAAGGTGCAACTATTTTTTCATCTTCTCCGAATATTGTGATATTAGGCGCGTCTGGCGTTATGATAAGAGATGATAGCAGTGGGCTTGCTGTACAAGCTGCTGGGACAAGGAGATTCATAATAGCTGAACGCTTAGCATATATGGCATTGATGGGTCTGGCAGAACTAAAATCCGCCCTAAGTGTACAGGATCTTTCAAGTGGAGAGAACTACTACTCACAGGGCGCAGATGGATATGTAGATGTCATTACCAATAGAATATATCTGCCATCTACAACTTCGGCTATCATTGGGACTGTTGTTGTAGCGAACTACCGTGCCGCTTTAAGAGGTGGCGCGGCTGTATTGGTCGATTATACACCAGGAAACATATTTGTTGATTATTCCTATTCAAGAGACGAAATCCTTATCAGTTATGAGTATGGCGATAATGTTCTAGATTGGGGTATTTCCAATACTCTTTTTGAGGGTGATACATACTATGTGTCATATCGTTATGGTGCATTGAGAAACGCACTTCGTGATAACTTTGGCGTCTTGACGAGCATAGAAGAACTTTCCACCATACCTGACAATCTTGACAGGGAAACATATAGACACGCTGTTGCTGGTGCTCTACAATCATTTATAAAGGGGCCCACGATTCCGTCGATTAAAAAATTGGTTGAATCTATAACACAAATCAATCCAAACATTATAGAATCGGCATTCCTGGAATGGGTGCTTGGCAGGGACTATTTACACCTTCTACCTATGAAGTTAAATGCGAACATCACAGAAGAGCTTCCGACATTCCTGCCAGGAAAATTTGGTGATGGGCTGTTTCTGGACAAAGACGGTCAGACAGCCTCGATTCCAGCCAATTCCAATTTAAGAATGGCCGAAGGAACCTGGGAAGCTTTTGTGGTTCCATATTGGGATGGGATAGATAATGATGCTGAGTTGGCATTCGATGTGTTTTTTGATGGTGTCAGAGATGTAAATAGAGTATTTATTGGCTCCTCAAATATACATCCAGAAAGCATTCCATTTACTCTTGGAAAAGACGATTTGGGTGTGCTTGGAAGGCCTAGCCTGTTACACGATGAGACTGGTTATTTTGTTTGGTATGATACGACTGCAAAGAAGTGGCGACTGCGTACAAGGGCGCTTGTAGGTGATAGCAGACTCTTTACGGGCAGGATAACCACCACTGGAGAATTCTATAATGTCAAAGTGGCCACCACAGCCGATGGCTATGATGGTTATGATTCGCAGATTATAAACGAAGATAATGACAGGTTGTGGTCAACTGATGAATCAGTGAGATTTTCATTCGTGGTTGATGCATATGATGTTTTGAATATCAGCTTTGATGCATACGATGTTGAAACAGGTGATTTTTATGGATTTGATGGAATCGATTTCACATCTGACAATATCCATTATTTATTTGATACTGGTGCTGACCGTAATTACGACCGTATGTCGTTATACAAAGATGGAAAGGGGTTCCTAAAATTTAGAGCTTATGATAGTAATAGGCGCGTCAAAATATTAAGTGCTAATATCCACGATGTACTCGCCGAATCTGTCGGCAGAAATTGGAAGCGCCAAGAAACTCATCATGTGGCCGTTTCGTGGAAAATTGGTACTGTTGAAATGCTTGATGAGATGCACCTGTTTATTGATGGACAAGAAATTGAGAATACATATAGATTTTCTGGGTATTTGAACCCACTCGTTAACGCTAAATATATGGACGGTGCAAGGGAGATTCTCGACACCTATGCAATAGTTCCAACTATCGGTGGTTTTGACCTAGTAACAACTGTGGGCAGCAATGTCGTAACATCAGCCTCGGCACAGTTTGTCGTTAGTGGCATTCAGACTGATTTTAGGTTTGTAATCTTAGACGATACACCAGATGGCATCGCTACGAGGACATCACCATATGTTTATGTAAAAAGTGTGATCGATAATCATACCCTTCATTTAAAAACAGGCCTTGGTGTAGATTACAGTGTTATTTCTGGTCTGACGCGTGTAAAATACTCGATAAATCCACTTACATTGAAAACCGTGACAGATCCGCTGGTGGAAAAAATTAGGGTATTTAAAGAAAACACAGTCGAAACGGAACTCAACTCGCCTAGCAGTTTGGTTCCAGATTATAACTATAACAAAGATGGTTATCAGAGTTATGTTGAAATTTACAACGGCGTGGAAATCGGTGATGCCATAATACTCAAGACCTATGGCCTAGTTGTTTCGCGCTCCATACAACTAGCATATATATGGCCCGATCTCAAAACTAATATATTGGATACGATTACTCCAACTCCAATTTCAGTAGCTGATATAAACATCACCAACCTTATAACCCGCAAAGTGGCTTTGGAAATTGGATTTTTTGCGCTTGTGGCGACTAATGTGGGTGGACATTTAATTTCTTCACTATCGGCAAGTCTTGACTATTGTCAGCCGTCTAATACGGTGACTGGCAGAAGACTTGCGGCCATCATATCTGGCGACAACTTTGATTTTACTGGTATCAACAAAGTCTATTTTATGGGCGATACTACCGACGGATATGATATGGAGGTTTTGGATTTTATAGATACTGGTAGGCAGGTTACCACTAAATATTTTACATCCATAGTGGACATATTTGCTGTTTTTACGCCAACCGATGTATTGAAGAAGATTGGTCTTATTGAGATCAGAGAAGCTCTGCCAATAAATATGCAAGATAATGGCGGTGAATATGCTGAAGTGCATTTGTCAGTCCAAGATCAAAACGGATCGGACGGCTATGCTGCTATTGGCACTAGGCGTTTCACCGACACAACAGCAAGATTTGGTAGCGAAGATATCGGGAAATACCTGAATATTACATTTCCATCGGCAATTGCTGGCACATATTCTATTGTTGATGTGCCACTTGATCCTTCAGGCGTGGTAAAGGATTCTGACACTGTGATTCTCGGAAGTGCTTGGGGAGTAAATTGTTTAAATGCTGTTTGGCGTGTAATAAACACATCGTATGGGGATAGTGGCTTTGCTAATGGGTTAATAACATTAGAAATAGTTGGAAGCGGTGGTCTACCATTCCTCCTAAGAAGCTGTTGGTATGAAATAGATTTTCCAACATATGTTACTATTCCGTGGGATCGTATGCCTGATAGTTTGTATGTCGGATCTGATATGTTCGGAACACATCCTACAAATGCCGTTGTTGATGAAATGAGAATTCTTGATGAAATGTCTACTGATACTAGGCGCGGTGAATCTACAGCAAGTTCTGGTAGGTCAATTACAACTGATGCTAGAGTTGTTAAAGAATATAGTAAAACCACTCAAACGCTCGGTCTGTTTCACTTCAATAACAATGTAATAAATAGTGCTGACTTTATATCTGGTTTTTCAGGATCATATAGGCAGAGCGAAAACAGCGTTAATGCGAATTTTGAACAATCCGCCGTTTTTAACTCGAAGAACGCTATGATTGTAGATAATAAATCAATTTTCGGAAACAATAGCGGAACCATAGAGTTTTGGGTGAGTCCAATTCTCGACACATATAATGACCCGACACCCAGATATTACATTGACCTATCTTCGGAACAGGTTATGGAAATACAAGCCGCCAGCGGAACTTTTGGTATTGTTTCTCCAATGACAATCATCCTGCCTATGCAGGTAAGATCAGTTAGTTCCGTTGTGTTAACTTATGGTAACCAAGAAACCAACTATTTTAATGGCGGTGAACTTGCAATAGACCGACAAACTGTAAGGCTTGGCTTGCCACTGCCAACTGGCACGCAAAGCGTAATGGTTAGCTACACCCCGCTTGCCAGCCAGGGAGATAGGTTTAGCATATTGAAAGATGAAAACGGCTTTCTGGTGTTAGCTGTCAGTGCTTCTGAAGTTGACTTCCAAATTAGTGTGCCTGCCTATTGGAAGAAAAACACTTGGCATCGGGTATTTGCTGGATGGGATTTAAACAATACAGATAATCAAGACAGGCTGATATTGGTTGTGGACGGTGTAGAAGGTGGTGCTATAAGATATGGCACTGGTTTTAAATATGGTACTGGTTTTAGATATGGTATGTCAACAGTCTGGGGCTCTGCTAGAGCTGGAACTGTGGCGGCAAGGAATATTCTGACTGATATCAACCTAACAGATATTTTCAATCAGATTTATATCGGTGCCGATTTCACCGAACAATTTACTGCAATGGCTAGGATGGATAATATTAGATTTTCTAGTGAGCTAAGGAGAATAACCTACCTCGGTGGTTCTGGCCCAGGGCAGTTATTAGCTAGGGATCTTCTTTATACTAACAATGTTAACACGGCACAGCCCGTTGTAAGTGATGCCCTGACAAGACTTCTATTGGATTTCAACACACCACATACTGAAGTGGAGTACTTGGCGACAATTAGGGACAATGCAACAGGAATTTTCGATTTCTATGTGGAGATAATTGATGTCTTTGATCTTGCAGATACCGATTTGATAAAATCTATGATAAAGAGTTTGATAAATAGAATCAAGCCCGCTCATACTAGAGCTTTCACAAGTTTTGTGAAATGATATTCGCAATCCAATGGAGGATTGAGTTATGACGATTCAAAAACTTTCTGTAAATTTAGGAAAAGTGAACTGGTGGGACGGTCAGCAGGTTACCCGCGATGAAATGCGTGATGAGCAGGACAGAAATGTCGGTATAGATGCTGCCAATGTCGCTAACTTCTTCGGAAGTGGGATTGTTGAGTGGTCTGCCGTATCGAGCGTGATTTTCGATAGCAGCTCACTCAATGCAAATCAGCAAACACTTCTTGATGGCTATAGCTTCGACGGCCAGAATATTTATGTCGGTACGCCACTTGTCGCTGTGTCCGACCAAGTGAATGGCGTACAGCTTGAGGTAACATTATCTAATGTTAGGCTCACTGGAGCTGCCACCACTGAAGTGTGTATTATAGGTGATCAATTTGGCGACGATCTCATTCACGATGATCTGACTTTTATGGAAAATGGAACACAGATAACTCGTGGAAGATATAAGCATATTAGGGCAATCCTTTTCAATAATTTTGCTGGCAATATGCATGGTAGTGAAAAATACGCTCTGAATGATGCTTATGGGTGGGTTGGAAGGTGTGTGGTCAGGGAGTCTAGAGCAATGGAAGTCTCTTATGACCACATTATGGCCTCTCAAACTGCCCAACCCAACAAATTTTTTGAGGCTTTTCATCCTGCTGGTACATATGATACAATCAGCTCTATGCTTCAGACAGCTATTGGGGCTGATAAGTCCGTTGCCGATATGGACATTGGGTTAGATTCATTCGCCAAGAGAGAAATAGCTCCCAGTGATGTGACAACCAGAATAGGTCAGAAATTCTTGGCAACTGGAACTAACATTCAGAAAATCTCGACGCTTTTGTCGGTAAAGTATGCTCCCTTTCCTGATGGGTATGATTGGGCTGGATCGATTGTCCTCACTCTTCACGCTCTGCAAACCGATGTAAGTTGTCCGGTAGCACCAATTCCAGACAATACTGTAGACTTTGATCCCGATCCCTCAATTGTAGCACAACTAACGCTTGATAAAGCAGCAATGGAATTGCAAGGAATTGTGCTGGGTGGTATACCACAGGTTGTGGATTTTGTGTTCACTGGAAATAAAATTGCAGATCCAGTAAGATCCCCAATTGAACTTGGCAGATATTATGTCTTTACCATTGGTAGGTCGGGGGATGCTATTCTGGGCACAATTCAAATTGAAGAAGCTCCCCACAGGGCCACAAATGGATATATGACCGTATTTAATGGGACGCAATGGGTAAATGTAAAAGAAAGTGATATGTGGTTCAGTGTGGAGGGCGATTATGTAAAAGCGGCTGACGGCATAGCTTACCAGGATGGCATCGGTATTGAAATTCCCAGAGTGGCAAAAGATGCCACAAACGCTGAGGTTCCATATGTAGAAGGGCTTCTGCCATTTTACACCTCTACCAGAGATGCATACAACTATGTATTACTTGAGCGCGAAGATGAATTTTCTGATCCCGAGCAAGACCAAAGAACAGGAAACAATGTTTATTCCAGGGTGACAGCGGTTCCATCGATTTCTCTAATTAACAGAAGTAGTTTAAATACGCTTCTCATCTCTGACCCAGCACCAATCTTACTGGCCAACGCTAGGGATCAAAATCCAAGAGGTAATCCCGCGACTATTGTGGGCACAACAACCTTGCCAGGTTTAACTGCTGACAATACCTTCGATATACTTTTGCCCGACGCGGATATTTTGAATAATAATCTTGTAAGATCAATACTTTATCCTGATTCGGTTGTTTGTAGTGAGAGTTATAGGATCACTTCGGTTACCTATGTCGAAGACGCTTATGGTGATGTTAATGGTGATGGCGTCATTGATGCTGATGATTTGGCGATGATTAATGATTGGCTAGTTCATTGGACTGGTTATGTGCCACTTAGTTTAAGTGATGGTTATGTTCAGCAACTCATTATAGATGGCTATCTCGGTGTGTTAGAATTCCTACGCGCTGATGTTGATGGTGATGGTTTCGTGGGCCCCACTGACGCAGCTTTGATAAATGACTATATTAACAAAGACATCGTGGCGTTCCCCGCTGGTTCATATTTCACTAGAGCGCATCTAACTGTAGAAAGTATTCTTGACCCTCTAACTACCTCTGTGGATATTCCAGGTGAAAATGCACATTTTGAACTAGTGCCGTTTGTAAATATACCTTGGAAGATATCATATTTTGCAACTTGGATTCCAGACCTGATTATCATTGAAGACTTGCGGCGAGATATGCCAACCACCTTTACGATTCCAGTATCTGATGATCATCCGGGTGGTAGTAACGACTTTTATGTGCCTGAAAACTTGCTGATAGAAGATCTCATCCTTAACCCCGATGGTACGCCCTATTCCATAGATTTTGAATTCGCCCAGCTTTCTCTTGAAATACCACTGACGGATTCATATGGTAATCTTGTATTTGTTGATGGATATGTTGGTATATTGCTGTTCGATACTTTTGTGGCCGAGTCACTTGCTGGCAAAACGTCCAAAGGATTCGATGCTTTAAAGTATAGTGATGGCACCTATGTTCAGTTGGGAGATTTCAATACTGGCAAGGTAAGGATTAGTGCGTCAATCCAATCGCTAGTTAATGAGCACAAGGTACCATTCTTTGGCAAGATTGATGATATTCTTGGATTATACTACGATTCATCTACTTCTCTGCTTGTTCTGTATGTCGATTATACACTGGATGCTAGAACTGATCTGAACATTTTGAGGTCATTGAGCACAAAACTGCTAATATCGGTGTATCTAAAAAAGGCGGGATTTGCAAACCCAGACCAGTTCATCCCAGAAGGAACTATGCGTAACTTATTGGGATTGTAACGGAGGCATATTATGGCAACGGCCGCAATTAGTATAAATGGGAGCCTAGGAAGTAAAGACCACCTCCCGCTTGGGGTTCAGGTGACCCTAGAAAGCGCCGAAAATAGTGGAGTAACACTATGGAAATGGGAATTCATATCTCTGCCCGAAAGGGAAGATGATCATTCTCATGCAGTTATTGATAATCCAAATGCCTCTATCTGTCACTTTACTCCTGATGCTATCGGCTCTTATCTCATCCAACTTACTGTAAATGGTCGAATCAAGGCTAGAGCAATTGCGGCCGTTAATACACCAAATTTTGATTTACGCCTGCCCGCCGTACAGGAAACCGATGAATTTGCAGATGGTGGTTGGGCCGAAACCATTAATTATGACTTACTTCTTCTAGACGATGGGTGTAGCTGTCCCGATTGTGCTAGTTCGTGTTCTGACACTTGCGCCGATACTTGTACTGGCGACTGTACTGGCGATTGTACTGGTGGATGCAGTGCCAGCTGTACAGGCGGATGTACTAGTTGTACGGGCGATTGTACTGGTACTTGTACTGGCGGATGTAGTGCTAGCTGTTATACTACTTGTGTTGGTTCTTGTACAGTTGCCTGTGGTGGTAACTGTACGGGCGATTGTACTGGCACTTGCATTGCCGTTTGCGCTAGTGATTGCATTGGAACTTGCGTTGGTGGGTGTGCTAGCTGTACTGGCTCTTGTATTGGCGACTGCACTGGAGGTTGTTTTGGTTGTACTGGTTCCTGTGTTGGGGTATGTGCCGATGACTGCACTGGGGGTTGTACTGGTGATTGTACTGGTGGTTGTACTACAGCCTGCGCTGATGGTTGCGGTACTAATTGTGTAGCTGCTTGTCAAAATGATTGTGTTCATTCGTGTACTACCACTTGCTATGACACTTGTACTGACTCTTGCATTCTTGGTTGTAGAAATACTTGTCTTGATGTTTGTCGGGATGATTGTACAGGAGCGTGCACTACTTCTTGTCTTAGTAGTTGTGTTGGTCAGGGTCGAGGGGGGTGTGGAATAACCTGCCAGAGCGAATGTGGTGGTAATTGTGTGGCTGCCTGTCAAAATGATTGTGTTCATTCATGTACTACCACTTGCTATGACACTTGTACTGATTCTTGTATTCTTGGTTGTAGAAATACTTGTCTTGATGTTTGTCGGGATGATTGTACAGGAGCGTGCACTACTTCTTGTCTTAGTAGTTGTGTTGGTCAGGGCCGGGGGGGTTGTGGAGGAACTTGTCAAAGTACTTGCCACGGTTTTTGCACTGATGCTTGTACTGCTACCTGCACACTTGACTGTACGGGCGCCTGTTCTACCACTTGTTTTTGGACCTGTGATACCTCGTGTAACACTAATTGTATAGGCTATTGTACTGGTGGTTGCACTGATGCCTGCACTGGCACTTGCACACTTGACTGTACGGGTTCTTGTTCTGATACATGTGATCAAACCTGTGACACTTCATGTAATACCAACTGTGTAGGTTATTGTACTGTTACTTGTACTGATGCTTGCACTGGCACCTGTACACTTGACTGTACGGGCTCTTGTTCTGACACATGTGACCAAACTTGTGACACTTCGTGTAACACTAACTGTGTGGGTTATTGTGTTGGTTGCACTGACGCTTGTACTGCTACCTGCACACTCGATTGCACGGGTTCTTGTTCTGACACATGTGACCAAACTTGTGACACTTCGTGTAACACCAACTGTGTAGGTTATTGTGTTGGTGACTGCACCGATGCTTGTACTGGCACCTGCACACTTGATTGCACGGGTTCTTGTTCTGATACATGTGATCAAACCTGTGACACTTCGTGTAACACCAACTGTGTGGGTTATTGCATTACTACTTGCAGTGGTAGTTGCGAAGGCAGTTGTACTAGTTGTACCAGTTGTACTGGTGGTTGTATTGGTACTTGCGGGGGCACTTGTATTGGTGGTTGCACTGGTAGTTGTGATGTTAGTTGTTGGCTTACTTGTTTAGGCACTTGTTCAGTTGTGTGTGCTGATAGTTGTTCTGGTGGTTGTGGTGGTAGTTGCACTGGTAGTTGCGTTGGTAGTTGTACTGGCGAGTGTTTTGGCAGTTGTACTGATGCCTGTACTGGCTGTACCAGTTGCACTGGCACTTGTGTGGCCGCTTGTATGGACGATTGTGTTCATTCTTGCCTTACTACTTGTTATGACACTTGCACTGGTTTTTGTACTGGTGGCTGTAGGGGCAATTGTATTGCCACTTGTGCTGATGATTGTGTTGGCACTTGTACAGGCACATCTACACGATAATTGTTTTTGAAAATATTTAAACTAGCATTTTTTTGCAGTAATATGCCAATAATTGTTTATTGGAAAGTAGTATCTAACAAAAGGAGGACGTTATGACGGAAAGTTTAAAGTGTGGTAAAGTGACAGAAGAAGAGAAGGATCAAATTAGGAAGTTGTACACACGCAAAATCGCTCTCACCGAATTATTCTCAACACTCAGCAAATGTAATCTTGAAACTTGTATGGGATTCTATGACAAAGTGGTTATGGATTATGGCGAAACTACTGCCTCGTTTCAGGCGTGGTGGGAAGAAGCTGCTCAAAGATATGGCTGGCCCAGCAGAGAAGGTGGTTCCTGGAAGGTCGATTTTGAGACTCATGAAGTCTATCTTGTGTGGTAATGACAAACGTATTCGATAAAAAAAATATTACCCTTGTTTTAACCGAAGAGTGTAATTTTCGGTGTAAGTATTGCTATATGGTCAAAAAGAATAATAAAAATATACTATCTTTTGATGTGGCGAAAAAAACGATAGATTATCTATTTGAAAATCGTGATCTGTTTCCAGAGCCTGAATCTTCTTGGGATTTTATTGGTGGTGAGCCACTATTAGAAGTAGAATTGATTGACCAAATTATAAAATACATAAAACTAAGATCATATCAACTAAACCACCCCTGGTTTGAAAGTTCGTGGTTCAGTATGTCTTCAAACGGCTCGCTTTTTGGTGCTCACAATGTACAGGAGTTGTTAAGAAAACACGGAAGGCGCCTGGAAATTGGTATGACGATTGATGGCCCAGAACATATACATGATATGGAAAGAGTTTTTGTAGACGGCAGAGGCACTCACAGTAGTGTTGTCAAAAATGTGCCGTTATGGTTAAAGCAATTTTCGAACAATAATAGCTCAACCAAAGTAACAATCTCACGCAATAATCTTCCATATCTGGCTGAATCAGTGCTTTATTTGTTTTCTATTGGTATAGCTCAAGTGAATGCTAATGTTGTTTTTGAAAACGTTTGGGAATCTGGGGATGATGATCTTCTAGAACAGCAGTTAAATAAGTTGGGCGACACTATGTTGGAAACGGGGTTGTGGAAAACACATTCCTGTTCGTTTTTTAATGATTTTATTGGCAAGCCTCTATCAAAAGAGAATGACCAAAATTGGTGTGGTAGCGGACACGCTATGGTTGCCGTTGACGCTGTTGGAAATTTCTATCCGTGTGTAAGATTTTTGGAATTTTCTCTTGCGAAAAAGCCTGCGATTATGATGGGTAACATATATGATGGATTCGATACTAAGGTGCGAGATCGTTTCGTTAGTATAAAACGCTCATCAATTAGCCCCCAAGAGTGTATGGAATGTGAAGTAGCTTCTGGATGTGCGTGGTGTCCAGGCTTTAATTATGACAACGATGAAGAACAGGCTGCTGATGGTATTGGCAAAAGAGCTATTCATATTTGTAAAATGCATAAAGCTAGGGTGCGTGCTAATAATAGGTATCAAGAGAAGTTAAAAGAAATCAAGGATTTAGAAGGGCCCAGTGTTATGGGTTGTAAAGATGGAAAGTGTGAATCTGCTAAAACAACTGGGAAAGTTGTTGGCAAGGCCACTAAGGAAGAAACTAGTCAAATTAAACAATTATTTCTTAGGCGCGAAGCACTCGCTGATCTGTTTTTATTGCTACCCGAAATGGATACGCCAGATGGTACATATGAACAAATTATAGAGGATACTGGCAAAACAATGCAAGCATATAATGACTGGTGGGACATAATGTCTGAAAAATATAAATGGGAGAGTGGTGGTAGTTGGCAGATTAATTTTGAATCTGGCTCTGTTTCTGTGATATAAGCATATCAGTGTGTTATCTTAAAAGAGAAAGGGTCTTGCGATCCTTTCTCTTTTTTTTATCAGAAAGATACAGAAAATCTGCCAAAAAACTATCAATATCTTCACATCTTCTGAGAAACCCATCATCAAAATTTGGAGAGGTTGAGTGGGTATTTACTAACAAGTTTATTATCACGAATGGAGTCCAAAATGAATGAAGAATCGCGTAAGTGTGCAGATCGCAAGCAGATTAATATCCGCCTCGAGCCCGAACTATATGAATTTATTGTAAAATATTCTAAAGATAATTACAAAACTGTAACAGGTATACTCAGAGAATTGATCGCTAAACTATATAAGGAAAGTAAGGTACCTGTTACCGTAAAAAACAAAGACAGCGAGTAATTAAAGATGAAGATAAGATTCCATACAATGTTGGGTGTATTGCATTCGTGGTCGATCGTTAGTCAGCAGTTAGCCCGCGCGATGAAAAGACTTGGTGGACACGATATCTTTATGCGTTCCACCAACAATCTCGAACACTTTCCAGAAGACCTAAAACCTCTTTTACTGCCTGGATATCATGGTATGTTCGAGGAAGGGAAAAATGCCGATTTCCTAACCCCATCAGGCGATTTCATTTCTGTAGACCCCAAACACAGAATTCCAAACATTGAGGACACGAACAGGCCGTATGACCTAGAGTTCGCCTATACGGTTCCGCTTCAGTATCCTAGACGATTTCATCCAGAATCGCGTTGCCGCGTGGCTATCTGGAATTACGAATCAAGCATCCTGCCACCTGGGTGGCATCTTTACCCTCGTGCTATTGATTACCTGCTTCCGTCTAGTCAGTACTCTTATGATATATTTGCAAACAATGGCGTGCCCAAAGACAAGATGTTGGTGGTTCCGCACGGCGTGGACACTGACATTTTCAATCCAAACATTCCGCCTTTCAAGCTAAAAACCGAGAAGAAGGTTAAGTTCTTATTTAACGCTATACCCCATGCTAGGAAATTACATGAAAGGGTCTTCAAAGCTTATTGCGATGCGTTTACAGGCGACGATGATGTTTGTCTGGTGTTGAAAACCAAATTTCTGGTGCCGAAAGATCCCGTTCGTAAGCCGTTCGAAGTTAATGTCGAAGAGATGTTGAAAAAGGAACTAGGCAAAAGGAGAAATCCTCCAGAGATTGAAATCATCAATGATATATTCATAGAGGACATTGGTTCGCTGTATACTGCTTGTGATTGCGTGGTGAGTATGAGTTCTTGCGAAGGATTTTGTTTGCTTCCAGATATTGAAGTGGATACTGCTGAGGGCCCAAAACCAATTAGTACGGTTAAGGCCAAATGTGATGATGTATATTCGCATTCTGGGCGCCTACAGACGGTTTGTGACACTACCAGTAGGGATTATGACGGAGAAGTGATAGCAATTCGTCGTCTCGGTGACGATGCTGAGTTTGTTGCTACGCCAGAACACCCTCATGCGGTTGTTCCCAAAATGGGTCGTAAGTTCAAATACTTGAGGAAAGCTGTTGGGGCTGGTGAACAACCAGTGTGGAAACCCATTAGTCAGATTGAAATCGGTGATCTTGCAGTCATACCAAAACCACGTCTTTCGGACTTTCCTTCCGTCAGTTCGATTTATGTTTCAGATTATGTGTCAAATTTGGTGACTGACGGTAATCTGGTATGGTTCCCACACAGCTTTCGGCATATGCCTGGAAAGCCGTCTTTACATGATGTAGCCCACGATGTTGGATGTTCGTTCCAGCATGTGTCTTTTGTCTTAAACGGGCGGGCAGCCAAAAATGATTTGACCGGGCGTGTCTGTGCGGCAGCTAAACGCATAGGATATGAAACGCCCCCACATGTGTCTATACCAAATAAGATTAGTTTGACTCCAGAATTTGGAATGTTTTGTGGTATGTATCTGGCTGAAGGATATGTAACAGCCAGCGGTAATGCTGTATCTTTTTCCTCGCACTCTAACGAATCTTTTGGACGATCTGCCATTATAGAGATCGCAAAAAACCTCTGCCTACCGGTTTCAGAAAACATTGATGGTTTTCGTGGCACTGTTACAATCTCCAATAAAATTATAGCTCACTTACTTGGTAATATTTTTGGACGAGGAGCTTATAACAAATCTATCCCGATGTGGATGTGGAATTCATCAATAATTAGTCACATCATTCGTGGTTTCTTTTATGGAGACGGTTCTTGCTCTGGTGATAGATATAGTTTTTCGACATCATCTAGTAAGCTTGCTAGAAGCATTTGTAGCATTTTGGCGACGCATAATATTTTGTGCCATATGAGGCGAGATCGCAGACGCGAGGGAATCAATTATATATTAGATGTAGCCGCACAGCATAATCAGCGATTTTTTCATTACATACAACCAACGAAATATTCGCAACTCATCAACATACCAAATGGGTATAAAAATACTGCCGTTATAGAAAATGAACATTTCTTTTTCGTGCCCATTAGGTCAATTAGGAAATTCAATTATTGTGGCAAAGTATATAATCTACATATTGATGAGGATCATAGCTTCACCTGTGGTGGTATGGCCACCCACAACTGTCTGCCATTATTAGAAGCAATGGCGTGTGAAAAACTAGTAATAGCTCCCCGGCATGGTGGCCAATTGGAATTCCTTAATGACGGCAATTCTCTATTGGTAGACACCAAAGAGATGCTAGCCCCGCCGACCCATCAATACTGGCAGGCAAATCCCAAAGCGATCGTGGGCGATCCTGATGTCAGACATTGCGCCGAACTAATGAGGCGAGTTTATGACAACCTTGATGCCGAAAAAGTGAGGGTAAGAGATTCTGCTAAGAGTGTAGTTGAAAAGCTTTCCTGGGAAAATGCAGCGAAGATGATTTTAGAGCTTCCGATTCCGCAGTCCAGTGCTCGCTTTTCTCAAAAAAGACGCAAGGTTCTATACATCATGCCGTATGATATGGTTGGTGGTGGAGAGGTTTGGATCAAAGAGAGTATTAAGCGACTTGATAGGCAGATTTACGAGCCACATATAGCATTGGTATCTGGCGCAGGATTGGGCCTTAAACAGCTCCTGGAGGGCCTAGACGCC
>Ga0315285_10000310_pt1 | contig 49346 bp, 45 predicted proteins | sample YL17G09_36_MG_FD_203698 | JGI IMG/M metagenome (GOLD analysis project Ga0315285, IMG submission 203698) | Sediment microbial communities from Yellowstone Lake, YNP, Wyoming, USA - YL17G09_36 | ecosystem: Environmental > Aquatic > Freshwater > Lake > Sediment | place: USA: Wyoming | collected...
ACCGGTTTATCCACTTATCCACCGCCATCCACAAAAGAAAAAGAACCAAAAAGAAAACTTCTACTGCGCCGGCTCATTTTCATCCCCAAACTCCGCATACCAACATACAAGGCGCGGTCTTCCAGGCCGCGCCGTCAACGCTACGGCCTATGTTCCAAATCACAAGCACCCCGATCGCGACAAGCCGACATCGTTCAGGTTATTTTTTGAACTCAGCTTTCTTCGTTGATACCAGGCCTGCGGTGTGGACGGCGCGGGCTGGAAGTCCGCGCCTACGCCGAACAAAAACTGGGGAGCACTGAGATTCCAATGGGGTGCTTTTGCTTTCAACGGCAGTGGTGAGTATACTTTCTTTTATCACTGCCCAAACGATTCCTATTCTTTATAAGGTTAAGCGTATATGGTAATTGTGATGGCCTCCCGCAAGCAGGAGGATATCGACTATGTGGTCGGTAAAATCGAAGAATTGGGCTACAAGGCCCACCTGATTGTCGGGACCAACCGGACCGTGATCGCGGCGGTGGGCGACGAGCGCGGCAAGTTCCGCTTGCAGTCGCTCGAATCGTTGCCGCACGTCGAAAAAGTCCTTCCGATCCTTCAGCCGTTCAAGCTGGCGGGGCGCGAGGCGCATGACGAAGACACCCGGGTGCGGGTGGGCCCGGTGACAATCGGCGGGGGCCGGTTCTGCGTGATAGCGGGCCCGTGCAGCGTCGAGTCGCGCCAGCAGATTATCGAGACGGCACACGCCGTGAAGCAGGCCGGCGCGGCCATCCTGCGCGGCGGCGCGTATAAGCCGCGGACCTCTCCCTACGCGTTCCAAGGGCTCGAGGAGGAGGGATTGCGCCTGCTGAAGGAGGCGTGCGCCGAGACGGGCATGCCGTTCGTCACGGAAGTGATGACGTGCGAGCAGGTCAACCTGGTGGCCGAAGCCGCCGACATGCTCCAGATCGGCGCGCGCAACATGCAGAACTTCAGCCTGCTCAAAACGGTCGGCAGAACCGGGAAGCCGGTGCTGCTCAAGCGCGGGATGATGTCGACCATCAACGAGTTCCTGATGTCGGCCGAATATATCCTGTCCGAAGGGGGCAGGGAGGTGGTGCTCTGCGAGCGGGGCATCAGAACGTTCGAAACCGAGACACGCAACACACTCGACATCAGCGCGGTACCGCTGCTCAAAAAGCTCTCGCACCTGCCCGTGTTTGTCGATCCCAGCCACGCTACCGGCCATTGGGACCTCGTCACGCCGATGGCCAAAGCCTCCGTGGTTGCCGGCGCGGACGGGCTGCTGATTGAGGTTCACCCGCGGCCCGAAGAAGGCTTTTCAGACGGGGCGCAGTCGCTGAAACCGGCCCGTTTCCTCCAATTGATGAAAGAAATCGAACCGCTCGTGCATCTCGCGGGCAAGACCCTTTGAGGCCGCCTTATGCCTGAAGACGAAATCGATCAGAACGAACCGGATGCGGAGACCGAAGAGCTCGAAGCCGTCGAGATGCTCGGCCGGGAAGAGACGCGCCAAGCCATTTACGCGCTGCTGTTCGTCAGCGACCGGCCGCTGAGCGCCCCGCGGATTGCCGAAGCCCTTGGCGGGATCGACACCGAGGTCGTGGTCAATCTGCTCGAGGAGTTGCAGGCCGAAGTCGAGGCGATGCCACTACCGTACACACTGAAATCGATTGCCGGCGGCTACCAGCTTGTCACCAAGCCCGAACATGCCGCGTACGTCCGCAGACTGTTTCAGATCAAGAAGAGCAAGCGGCTGTCCCGGGCCATTCTCGAGACGCTCGCCATCATCGCGTACCGCCAGCCGGTGACGCGCGCCGACGTCGAGTCCATACGCGGCGTGAGCGTCTCGTACGCGTTCGACGCGCTGCAGGAAAAGCGCTTGATCAAAGTCTCGGGAATAGCCGAACTTCCCGGCAGGCCAAAACTTTACCGGACCACGGACGAATTCCTCATCCATTTCGGGCTGACCAGCCTGAAAGAGTTGCCCTCGATCGAAGAGTTGCGGGAAATGGGCTGACCCCGTGGTCCGACTGCAGAAATACCTGGCCGAATGCGGTGTCGCGTCTCGCCGCGAAGCCGAAAAACTCATCCTGGACGGCCGCGTCCGTGTTAATGGGGTTGTAGCGGCAACCGGCCAGACCGTTGAGCCCGAATCCGATAAAATTGAAGTGGACGGCGCGCCGGTATCGCAGCAGCGGCTCGTCTACATCCTGCTGAACAAGCCGCGCAACGTTGTCACGACCGCCAAAGACACCCACGGCCGCAAAACCGTGCTCGATCTGGTCGGCGGGGCCGGAGCGCGAGTGTTTCCCGTGGGCCGGCTCGACATGGACGTCGAAGGCGCGCTCCTGCTTACCAACGACGGCGAACTTGCATACCGCCTCATGCACCCGAAGTTCGAAGTCGAAAAGACGTACCTGGCGTGGGTTTCAGGCGGGATGACGTTGGAAACGGCCGCGCGTTTGGCGAAGGGCGTCGAGCTCGAAGACGGCCCCGCCGCCCCCGCCAAAGTCGAGGTTCTCCGGCAGCGCCACGACGCTACCCTCATCCGGCTCACGCTGCACGAGGGGCGCAAACGCGAGGTCAAACGGATGTGCGAGGCCGTCGGCCATCCCGTGAAGACGCTGTCCCGAGTCGAGTTCAGTGGCATCGACGTGAGCGGGATGAGAGTGGGGGAGTGGCGCCACCTGTCACACGAAGAAGTCGAAACGCTGCGCCGCCACGCGGGCCTGTAACGATTTCGGATTACCGAGTAAAACTGCACACTGATCGTACAAGCTTCTTCGTCACTGTATAAATCCTATTCGTCCTATATGTCCCATAGGTTCTATTTGGCCTGTTCTCCGTAGCCTCCGTGCTCTCCGTGGTTCTATTCTTCCTCGGCGAACGTTTTCACGGCGTGCTGGGCGACTCGGACGACGTACTGGTTTGGATCGTCGACGAGCTTGCGGAAGATATCGAGGGCGGGTTTTGCGGCTTGGCCGAGCGGGTCGAGCTCGTTTGCGGCTTGGAGGCGGACCCATTCGTCCGGGCTTTGGAGTTCCTGGATTAGGACGGGCATGGCCTTCTCGGGGCGGTATCGGTGTAACAAGCCTGCGGCGGCGACGCGCACGGCCGGGGATGGATCGGCCAGCAGGGCCTCGAGTTTGTCCAGCCATGCCGGCGCGGCCTCTTTCGGTTGCTGGTAGAGGTGCATGATGCCCCAAAATCGCCCTGCGGCGTCCTCGGCCTCGAGCCCGGGTTGCGGAAGCGTGTAGTTGTCCTTCCCGAGATCGTAAAACGATCGGCCGTTGGCGCGCTTGTACATCTCCGATTCGGGCAGCAGCCCGAGGTCGCGGATATCGCGCATCCACTTGGCGAGCGCGTCCCGCATGCGGATCAGCGTCTCGGCACGGTTGGGCTCTGCGGCGAGGTTGTTGATCTCGAACGGGTCGTTCTGGACGTCGTATAGTTCTTCGACGGGTTTCGTGTCTTCCATGAACAAGGCGGGCGGGCCCTCGAGCTTGCCCAGGCGTTTCAACTCGGCCCATACCTTCATCGTCGGCATTTCGTACATGTACTGCTGGAACTGGCCGCGGCTCAGATGTGGCATAAGGTTGAGAATGTACTTGTACCGGTCGTCGCGGATTGCCCTCGAGCAGTCGTAGCGTTCATCCATCCGGTCTCTGCCCGCACAAACGTACTGCCGCGGTTCGCCGGCCCGGCTGCCGAGAAACGCCGTGCCAAGCATATGCGCCGGGATCTCGACCCCGGCCAGGCTGAGCACCGTCGGCCCAAAATCTACAAAGCCCACCAGCCGGTCCGTCGTCGACCCGGCCTCCCCAGGCGCAAACTGCCGGTACTTCTCGGGAAACCGGATGATCAGCGGCACGTGAAGGCCCGAGTCGTACAACCATCTCTTGCACCGCGGCATTCCCGCACCGTGATCCGAAAAAAAGAACACGATGGTGTCTTCCTCGAGCCCGTCCCGTTCCAGCTCGCCCAGGATGTCTCCCACCTGTTTGTCCATGACGGTTATCAGGTCGTAATACTGCGCCCAGTCTTTGCGGACCTCCGGCGTGTCCGGATGGAATGGCGGCACGGGCACGCGCCGGGGGTCGTGCCGCTCGGACTCGGAAAGGCTCCGCGTCCGCCGCGCAAAATCCTCGTCGGGCAGGCGGATCTGGCCTTCGTGGGTCGCCGTCAGGTTGAACACGCTGAAAAACGGCTGGCCCTCTGCCCGGTTGCGCCAGTGGGCCTTATTGGTCGACTCGTCCCACGCGGTTGCCGGCGTCACAAAATTGTAGTCTTCCTTGCTGCAATTCGAACAGTAATAGCCGGCCTGCCGGAGGTATTCCGTAAAGCACCGGACCTCGACCGGCATGGGGGCTTTGGACCGCATGTGGTGCGTCCCCAGCGTCTGTGGATACACGCCCGTAATCAAGCCCGACCGCGATGGCGCACAGACCGGCGCGTGCGTAAACGCGCACCGGTAGCGAACGCCTTGGCCCGCGCGCGCATCCAGGTTGGGCGATATCGAGAACGAGTCGCCAAAGCAGCCCAAGTTAAGGCTCATGTCTTCGCACGTGATCCAGAGTATGTTGGGGCGCGGCCTTGGTTCCGGTTCCGGTTCCGGTTGCGCCTGCCCCAACGCCGATCCCGCAGCCAAAGTCACCGCCCCGGCCCCCGCCAGCTTGATAAAATCTCTACGTTCCATGATCGGGTCTCCATTCCATGGTTTTCGCTGCCTGAGCCAGCGTAGCTTCAAAATATTCCCCAATGCTCCCGAAAAACCCCATCGGCTATTTTATTTCTTGACTTTTGATGGGATATTTTTATAAAAATATCGAATTCTGGCTGCAAGTGCCCAATGCTGGGCGGCGACAGGCTTCATTGTGAAACAAAAAACGTTGAGCATCCTCCTGGTCGAAGACAATCCCGGCGACGTGTATCTTTTCCGGGCGGCTTTAGCGGAATCCTTGGCCGACGTTGAACTGACGGTCTACGACAACGGCCTTCACGGCTGGAATCACCTTGAAAAAATCGCTGCCGGGGATACAGCGCCGCCCGACCTTATCGTCCTCGACCTCAACCTTCCCGGGATGGGCGGGCGCGAGATCCTTTCGGAGATGGCCACCCGGCCCAAGTTGCACAAAATACCCGTCTGCATTTTCACCGGCGCGAGTTCGGAAGGAAGCATTGTAGACGAACACCCGCCGCTGCGGCTGTGTTTCTTCGCCAAGGTCGATGATTTCACGAAGCTGTGCGACATTATCACAAGCTTCTTGAATTTCGCTGGCGAATCTTCCTCGGTCTGATTGGGTCTTCTCAGCCCGCCGACGGATATCCCACGCTTTGCGCAAACAGGACGCGCTGTTCCGGCCGGAGCTTGAACTCACGCGGGGTGTTTTCCCGGTCGCAGTTGTGGAACCACGCCGCCAGCCCCTGTGACGCCGCAAACAGGTAGACGTTCTGCGCAATCAGCCCCGTGTCCGTGTAGTAATAGGACTTCTGGACTTCCGGGTCGCCAATCCGGCGGTCGGGCTGGCCGCTGCCCGTGTCATAACGTGCGAGGTCCACTACAAAGAAGATATTGACCGGCGCCGATGCCGCGCCGCGCCTTCCCGCCCGTTCGCGGAAATCGCCCGCCATAACCGGCGCCAACCGATGCGGCGCCGCCTCGTACACGTACACGCCCTCCGGCAACGCCACGTACAGGTCGATCTCCTGCGAATTGCTCGCCGAGGCGGCGGTCCGGCCGGATTTGCCAAACGCGGCCTTCTCCCGGTTCACGCCAAACGCCGCCCACAACAGGTTCGACAACACCTGCGGCGGGAGCGGCTCTTTGCTGAGGGCCCGTGTGGTTTTGCGCGCCCAAAGCGCCGCCAAAACCGTGGCGCCACCCTCTTTCTCGGGCGCCGGCAACGCGATCGGCTGCAATGCCGGTGCTTGCGCCACGGCGCCTTCCGTGCCCGTCAGCACAGTAGCCGCCGTCACTGCTTTTAAGAAGTCTCGCCGTTCCATTTTCATTCTCCTTTTTCCGAGGGTGCCGCCGTGAATGAACTGACATGGCAATACCTCATACATAATAGCATTCAAGCATTCAAATCAGGTCGGGTTGTGCTGCCCGCACAACTGACTGTAGCTCCTCTAACTTTAACCTGAACAGACGCTTTTTTGCTAATCTTGACAAATGTATAGACGCATGCTAATGTAGGATGGAACTGGGGGAGTCATACCATGCATGACCGGCGTGTTCTGTTGAAGTTATTGGAGCTTCAAGACCTGCCCACTCTGCCTGTCATTGTGGAAAAGATCTTGCAAATGACCAAAGATGACAGGTCTTCTGCCAGCGATCTGACGGTGCTTCTCGAACGGGATCATGCTATCAGCGCACGCTTGCTTCGGCTGGCAAACTCGGCATTTTACGGGTTGCCCAACAGCGTTGCCTCGGTTCGACAAGCCGTTGTGGTGCTTGGATTTAATGAAACCCGGTACCTGGCGCTTGCGACCTCGGTGTTTGACGCCGTCATTAAGCGCAACCAGTCCGCATTTGATCCGTTGGATTTCTGGATGCACTCGTTTGGGGCCGCAAAGGCCGCGCAGATTCTGTCGGAAGAATACTGCCATGAAGGGAATAAAGAAGAATGGTTTGCCGCCGGCCTGCTGCACGACATCGGCAAGTACGTTCTGGCGGTCACCTTGAAGGCCGAATACAAGGACATTGTGGAGGAGGCTCGGGCCACGGGAAAGCCTCTTGCCGATATCGAACTGGACCGGCTGGGAATTACGCATGGCCGGGCCGGCCAGTGGCTGATGGAAAAATGGCGGCTTCCTGCCGTAATCGGCAGTGTGAGTGCGCATGCGTTCCACGCCAGGACTTATGCTGGCGCGGACCGGGAAATCGTGCTTGCCGTGGCTATTGGAAATCTGCTTTCGATCGCGGCGGGTTTTGGATCCGCCGGCGACAGTGAAGAGGTCAAGCCGGACGCAGCACTGCTCGCCATGCTGAACATGCCTCGCGAGGACTGGGAGAAATCCCTCGGAAAGCTGTCTTTGGTGCGTGACGAGACGCGTCAGTTCTTAGAGGCGCTTTAGTGGGAAAGACAGTCGATGACGGGTAAAGAGAAGGCCGGGCAGGAGTACGCGGAAGCGTTGCAGAACGTAACGCGCCGCGCTGAGCGGCTTGTGCAAATCCTGTCAATCCTGCGCGAAATGGATCAACTGGACGACCCGCTCAAAGGGTTGAAAAGCGTCTGCTGCCGTATCGTCGAGGCCATTGCATCAAGCCTGGCCGCAGAAAACTGTTCGCTGTTTCTGTTGAACGACTCGAAATGTGAAGTGCAGTTGCGGGCGACCTGCAGCCCGTTGGAAGACCGCGCCAGGTATTTCGAGCCTGACGCATGGCCCGCCGGCAAGTTTAAACTGGGCGAGGGGATTGCCGGCTCCGTGGCCCAGACGTGCACGCCCCTGTGCGTGGCGGATTCCAGCCTCGACACGCGATTTGTCGCGCTCAATCAGACCGCGGTGGCGCCCCGCTCGCTGTTGTGCTTTCCGCTGATGGTCGAGGGCCGGCTTGTGGGCGTCCTGAATCTCAGCCATTCGAACCCCGGTTTCTTTACCACGGACAGTGAGCACACCCTGTCGTTTGTGGCGGATCGAGCGGCCCGAATGCTGGCCAACCACCTGTTGCATGAGCGGGTGCGCCTGTCCGAAGAATATTACCGGCTGATTCTGGAAACGGCCGCCGACGCGGTGCTGGTGTTTGACAAGGAAGGCCACGTCACCAGCGCCAACCCGGCGGTGGAGATTATTTCAGGAATCCCGCCACAAGATTATGTGTCAAACCAGGTGACGTGGCAGTCGCGCGTCCATCCGGATGATCGGGGGCTTTTCCAGCAACACCTGGAGCAACTGCTGACGGAAAAACAGCCGGCCGGCGTGCAATACCGATGCATCGACATCCGGGACACTGTGCACGCGCTGGAACAGCGGGGCTGCCCGCTCTTCGATTCGCAGGGAGAAGTGCAGGGTGTGGTGTGCATTGCGCGCGACGTCTCGGAGCGGAAACTGGCCGAAGAGGAGTTGCTCCAGGCGCAAAAAATGGAGTGCGTCGGCAGGCTGGCCGGCGGCATCGCACACGACTTTAACAACCTGCTCACCATAATCTCAGGGTACGGGGAGGTCTTGCACGCCCATTTGGAGGGCATGCCGGAGGCGCTGGGCCGCCTGCATTATATCGAGGAAGCGGCGGAACGCGCGGGCCAGTTGGTCAAACAACTACTGGCGTTCAGCCGCAAACAGGTGCTCCAGCCCAAGGTGATCGACCTCAATCTCTCCCTGCAAGACACGACCAAGATGCTGCGGCGCGTGATGGGCGACGATGTCCAGCTTGTCACGCATTTTTGCGAGGATCCCGCGCACATCCTGATCGATCCCGTGCACTTGACCCAGGTACTCATGAACCTGGCGGTCAATGCGCGGGACGCCATGGAGGCCGGCGGCGTGCTCAAGCTCGAGACGGCCGTGGCCGAGGTAGGGGAGACATACCCGGGCCGGCCCGAATCCTGCAATCCCGGCCGTTACGCCCGGATCGCGGTCCAAGACACGGGCTGCGGCATGAGCCAGGAGACCCGCGCACGGATTTTCGAGCCGTTTTTTACAACCAAGCTCAACGGCGCCGGCACTGGCCTCGGTCTGCCCACTGTTCGCGGAATTGTGGGCCAAAACGGGGGGTTTATCACCGTCGAGAGCGAACTCGGCCGCGGCTCAACGTTTAATGTTTACTTCCCCCTCGTTAGCGAAAAGGCCGAAACAGCCGCCGCGCCCGCATCCACGGCGGCGCTGCGCGGATCCGAAACGGTCCTGGTGGTTGAAGACGAGCGCGCGGTCCGCCAGTTGATTGTGCAGATGCTTACCCGCCAGGGGTTTAACGTGCTTGAGGCTCCCTCCGCGGAAGCCGCCGCCGCACTCGAGAAGGATCATGCCGAGCCGATCCATCTGCTCTTGGCGGATTTCCTGATGCCGCACATGAACGGGCATCAACTGGCGTTGCAGCTCTGCCGCAACCGGCCTCAACTCAAGGTGCTCATCATGTCCGGCTATGCCGGGCACTCAATTGCCGACCACGCCCTTCGCGAGAGCGGCTACGAACTCGTTCAGAAACCGTTCACCTCGCCGGAACTCATCAGGCGCATCCGCGAAATCCTCGACGCCCCTTGATCGAACCGGCCGGCTTGTCTGATGTCACGCAGGGGTTAGTCTAATCTACCAGCCTGGACGGTTGTGCCGGGGTGTTAATTTCCCGGAAGATCCACGCACTCCCCTGCGCACTTTTATTCCGTTTGACGTAACCACTTCTCTGCCGCCGTTATGAACTCGAGTGCCCATTCACACACCCGTGCCGCCTGCTCCGGACTGATTGCAGCGCCCAGGCCGTAGTCGCCTATGTTGCGTAAATCCTGAGCATCAATCATTCGACGGTGGAACTTCGCATCCAGTCGCTCGACTTTGGCGAAGTCACGACCGTACGCAGCCTGAACCGCGGCATGGCTTGAATAGGACTGCCCCAGCGACGCAAGAAGGGCCTCGGCCACGTAAAACATGGAATAATACGCGCGAGAGGCCGCAAAATCATTGTAGCCCTGCTGCTGGAGCAGGTTGGCGGCAGCCAGACTCTCTTTTGCTTTCTCGAGTTGTACCGTAGTATCCCGATTCATACAGGGATGCCTTCTTTTCGGATGTTCATCAAGAAGGGGAGTTGGCGCTCGTTGTATTCGTGCTCCGTAACAAAAGCACGCGACAGAACAACGTCATATTGAAGGCTCAACGCCGCGGTCAGTTCGGAAGTCTCTTCAATGACTTTTCCATAGTCAAACGGACCACGCATCACGCATAAAACATCGATGTCCGAACCGTCATGGGCATTGTCGCGGGCTTGAGAGCCGTAAAGGATGACGCGCACGAGGTCATGCCCTAGTGCAGCGGCAAGACCTTCGCGATACCTCACCAGGATTTCGCGTACTCTCGTGGGTGCCATCGTTTCATCCTCATTGACAGTATACCATTCGCCAACTCGGAGTTGAGATTTACTTGGCTGGCTGCGCCACCTGTTTGGCGATGGCGGTTGCGGCGTCGAGCATGATTTGGCCGAGGCCGTCTCCGTAAAACGACGCCGTGACCTCATAGCCGCTCTGGGCGTATTCGTCGGCGGTGAGCATATACCCGATGCCGTCGCCGGTGTTCGAGGCCACGCACGGGTGCGCGATTCCCGCCTGCCGCATCGTGTCTTTGACAGCCAACCCGAGCTGGCAGATCGGCTCGCCGGGAAAACTCACCAACTCGAAGTCGTTGATGCGCAACGCGTAGATCGGCGCCTGGTCCGGGAACATCAGCGGGAGGATCTGGTCGAGTTGTTCCTGCGTCACGTGGTATTCCTCGCCGGCGATCTTGACGAAATCGGGCGCGCCTTTCCGCGGGGGCAGTTTCACCCATTGCATCGCCACCTCGAACTGCTTAACCGGCGCCGGCTTGAGCGTTTCGGCCAGTTTCGCGGCCGCGGCGCCCACTTTCTTGCCGTAGTTTTCCGCCTGCACGTACTTGTTTTCGGCCTTCGGCTCGACGGGCGACTGGTCGCCTTCCGCGCCGTTGCTATACATGCACGTAACGCCGGGGATGAGCTCCTCGACCGTCCGCTGCATCTGGCCGGCCCATTCGGCCGACACCAGCATCTCTTCCGGGCCAACGAACGTGCCGTGGGCCGTAAAATTGACGAACACGGCGAGCGGTTTGCCCCCTGCATCCAATCGCACCACCGTCAGACCCGGGTCCGTAAACGAGTCGCCGCGCCGGTTCCGGTTCATCCCCGGCAGGTCGATGCTGCCCGAACTGGCAACAACCGGCTCGAGCGACGACGACGCCTTTTTCAAACCCTGCGCGATCCGGTCCGTCACAAAATTGAGGACGGGTTCGGAAAACACGCCGATGTGCGGGTTGCCGGCGATGTTGCGCCGGTCCATCGAAAAACCCTCGAGCGCCGTATGGCTGTGGCTGGCGGGCATGAGGACGTTCTCCACTGTAAGTCCCTCGATGCCGGCTTTCTGGAGCGACTCTTCGACCACGCACAGCGGGACCGAGCACGCGTCCACGGTGACCAGCGCCGATTTCGCCCCGTTCCAGTCAAACACGAGGCACTTCGCGTTGAGCGTGTCGCGAATGCCCGTGGCGGGCTCGCCGTTGCGGTCGCCATATCCGCCCAGCGGCGTCGGGATGTTCTCCTCGAGCGGCGTAATGCTTACCGTTGCGACGCCCGCGCGCAGATCGGCCTGCGCCCCCATGCAAAACACCACGAACATGTACGCTGTCAACACCTTTGCTATCGTCATGACGCTACCCTCATGTTTTTTGCCTTTGTTTGCCGCATTCTACATCCGCAGCCATCATCGCGGCAATTCTGCTATGATGTCCACTCAAAGTGGAGGGATCCTTATCATGCGGAACCACAAACCAGATATCAATAAATGCCGTGGCGTTACCCGCCGCTCGTTTCTGAAAACGGCCGCGGCCGCCGCCCCACTTGTCGTGCTGCCGCACGTGGCGTTCGGCCTGTCGAAGCTCAATATAGCCGTGGTCGGCGCGGGCGGCAGGGGCTCCGAAGACCTGCAACAGTTGGATGACGAGAACATCGTGGCGCTGTGCGACGTTGACCAGGAACGCGCCGCAGGGTCGTTCAAAAAATACCCGAAAGCCAAGCGGTACACCGACTTCCGCGTCATGCTCGAAAAAGAAAAGGGGATCGAGGCCGTGGTGGTCGCCACCCCCGATCACACCCACGCGGTCGCCGCCATGGCCGCCATAAAACACGGTAAACACGTCTATTGCGAAAAACCCCTGACCCGCACCGTCCGCGAAGCCCGATTGCTTTCCGAAGCCGCGCGCGACGCCAAGGTTGCCACGCAGATGGGCAACCAGGGAATGGCGTTCGAAGGCAACCGGCTCATCAACGAGTGGATCTGGGCCGGCGCCATCGGGCCGGTGCGCGAAGTACACGCCTGGTCGGACCGGCCCACCCACGACGGCAAACTGTTCTGGGCGCAAGGCGTTGACCGACCCGCGGACACACCGCCCGTTCCCCAAACGCTGGACTGGGACCTGTGGCTTGGCCCGGCCCCGTACCGGCCGTACCACCCGGCGTATGTCCCGTTTGCCTGGCGGGGGTGGTGGGACTTTGGCTCGGGCGGCCTCGGCGACATGGGCATCCATAACCTGGCGCCGGTGTGGAGCGCGTTGAAACTGGGCGCGCCCGTCGCCGTCGAATCAAGTTCAACCCTCGTCAACCAGGAAACGTTGCCGCTCGCGTCTCTGGTTCACTACGAGTTTCCGGCGCGCGAGGACATGCCGCCCGTCCGCCTACACTGGTACGAGGGCGGTCTGATCCCGCCGCGGCCCGCCGAACTCGAACCGGATCGCGAACTCAATCGCGAGGACGGACTCCTGTTCGTCGGCGACAGCGGCACGATACTCGTCGAAGGCTGGGGCGGCGAAAGCCCGCGGCTGATTCCCGAATCGCGCATGAAAGAGTTCGTCCGGCCGCCCAAGACGCTGCCCCGGTCGATCGGCCACTGGGCCGAATGGGCCGCGGCATGCAAAGGAGGCGAGCCCGGCAGGTCCAGCTTCGATTTCGCCGGTCCCCTGACCGAAGCCGTCCTGCTCGGGACAGTCTCCATCCGCACCGGCAAACGCCTGACGTGGGACTCGCAGAACATGACCACAGGCGACGCCCAGGTCGACGGGTATCTTCACTACCCGTACCGCGACGGCTGGAGCCTGTAGCGAAAAACGGGGACTGGCTCGCTTTCTTCGGCAGTTTGAAGAAAGCGTGCCTGTCCCCGCTTTTCGCGGTCCGTGGTCTGGACGGCGCGGGCGAGACGTCCGCGGCTACTTCTCGCCGAGCAGTTGTTTCACTTTCGGCTCGATGGAATTTGCCCAGATCTCATAGCCCTTTTCGCTGAGGTGGAGGAAATCGGGCATGATGTCCGTCGAGATCGCACCGTCGGGCTGGGTGAACTTGTCGCCGACGTCGAGGAAGAACACCTTCTGGCCGTCGTCGAGTTTTGCGATCTCCTTGTTGACCTCAGTCAGTTTTGCTCTAAGTTCGCCGGGCTTCTCTTCCCTCGGGAACACGGCCAGCAACAGGATTTTCATATCGGGCAGCTTCGTACGCAGCTTCTGGACGATGGTTTTGATGCCGCCGGCGATTTCGTCCGGGGTGTATTCGGAGGCGTTGTTCGTGCCAATCATCATCACGGCCAGTTTCGGGCTGATCCCGTCGATGTTCCCGTTGTCCAGCCGCCACAGGACGTGCTGGGTCCGGTCGCCGCTGATGCCGAGGTTGACGGCGTTGCGCTTGCCGTAGAACGTGTCCCAAGTGGCCTTGCCGGCGCCTTCCCATCCCTGGGTGATGCTGTCGCCGATGAAGATTATGTCGGCGTGGCCCTGTTTCACCCGCTGGTTGAACGAGGCATGGCGGTTCTGCCAGTCCTTGTCATTGCGTGACGCGGGCTGATCCGCCGGCTCCGCTGCAACAGCCGCACAACAAACCAAAACCGCCCAAACCAACCCCATCGTCACTGCGCGCAACACCATCAGCTTTTTCATTGCGTCTCCTTTCCACCCGGAGGGGTGACAAAACGGCCCAATGGTACTCCCGCGCCGGCCGGCCAGTCCAACGCGGCTGGAAATGGCCGTTCGCCGGGTTTGTTTTTGTGATGGCAAAAACAGCTTCGGAAGATGATTGCGCCGGAGCCGCGGATATGAAATGATAGAATCGATCAATTGGGCATAACGCGCAAGGGGAACAAACATGGATATCCACGATCTGGAGTACATCGAATCTTGGGGATGGCCGTCAAACGCGGCCAATGAAATCCTGCGTGTATTGCGCGACAAAGGCGCAAGCGAGGAAGACCGCGCGCTCGCCGCGAGTTTGGCCGGCGATTGCGTCGTGATCAACGACGAACTGGCCGGGGAACTCATGGCCGTCGTTAAGGATCGGGGCGCGCCGGCCGAGGTTCGTGCGAGAGCCGCCGTCGCATTTGGCCCGGCCCTCGAACACAGCGACTCCTGCGACTGGTCGGATGACGACGACATCCTCGTCTCGGAAGAGGTATTCAACCGGATGCGGCAGACGCTCCATGAGGTGTATCAGGACGCGACGGTGCCCAAAGAGGTGCGGCGGCGCGCGATCGAGGGGGCGGTGGGGGCGCCCGAAGAGTGGCAAAAAAAAGCAATCCGCGCCGCGTATGCCAGTGACGACCCGGAATGGAAAACGACCGCCGTGTTCGGCATGGCGTTCGTGCCGGGTTTTGACAACGAGATACTGGAAGCGCTGCACAGCCCGCTTCCGGAAGTTGAATTTGAGGCCGTCCGCGCCGCGGGATCGCGCGAGGTGGTCGCCGCGTGGCCGTACATCGCCCACCTGCTGGATCGAGGCACCCGCGACAAGGAACTGCTATTGGCGGCTATCGACGCCGCGCCTTATGTCAATCATGAGGAGAGTCTTGAGTTACTCGGCGCTCTCGCGATCTCTAAAGACGGCGAAATCGCTGAAGCCGCATCCGATGCCATGGGCATGGCCGTGGCATTGAGAGAATCTCTTGATGAAGAAGGCGGTTGGGACGAGGGTGAAGACGACGAAGAATACGAGGACGAGGACGAGTACGAAGACGACGAGGATCTGGACGAAGACGACGAGGAAGACGATGACTCGTTTTGAGATAGGCCTGCTGTGCTCGATGGTGGCGGCGGTTTCAGCGGCTGCCGCGGCGGGGACGCTGCCCGTTCCATCAAAGCCCGATCCCCCTATCGCCATTGACGGCGACACCGCCGACTGGGCGGCTGTTCCCAATGCCATTCCGATGTCTGATCCGGCGCAGGTGGTGTGGGGCGCGGCCGCCTGGCAGTCGCCGCACGATTTGAGCGGGACCGCGCGCGTGGCGTGGCGCGCCGAGCACTTGTTTATCGCTGCCGAGGTCACGGACGACGTGCTCGCACAGACTCAGCGCGGCGACGGCATCTGGAAAGGCGATCACATCGAGCTGTACCTGGACGTGCAACCTGAGTTCGAGCCCGCCCGCGACTCGTTTGGCGCCGGCCAGTTCCACTTTGCGTTCAGCCCCGGCAATTTCCAGCACACGGGCGACCCGCTCGCCGATTGCCCGCCCGAGGCCGTCTGCTACACGCCCCCGGGCGGTTCTGTCGAAGGGATCGCCGTGGCCGCCAAACGCACCGAAGCCGGCTACACACTCGAAGCCACTATCCCGTGGGCGCTCCTCGGCGTCAACGCGCCGGAGCCCGGCATGCCGCTCCGCATCGAGATCGGATTCTCTGACACGGACAACCCCGAGCCGCAGCAGGAGTCGATGATGACGCGCCTCACCGCCGAATGGGGTCACACACGCTCCAGATTGGGCGCCGCCATGCTCGCCGGGGCCGACGGCGCGGCCGTGGAAGCGGCGCCCGGCATGCCGCTGTTTGGCGAGGTCCGCCTGAAACCAAACGAGAAGCACGCGCTCGAATTCAGCGCGCCGCCGACGCCCGCGGGAAAGCTTGCCGTGATCCGGATGCGCGCGCGGATGCAGTTCGATACCGTGGCGGGCCTCACGACGGGGTTGCGGCTGTCGCTGAACGGAACAACCATCACAGCGGACCGGCTGATCAACAAGCCGCTCCGCGTCAAGGCGCGCTGCGGCGACGTGTATTCGATGGCGGCCGGCGAGTCATTCTCAACGTTTTACAGCCCGGACTTCACCAGTACCGAAACGGATCCGCACTATGGATTGCTCGACGGCGTGAAGGCGTGCGAGTTTGAACTGGTTGTGGATGGGCTGCTCAAGGAAGGCCAAAACTCGCTCGTTATTGAGCACGCCGCGCCGACCGTTCCTTGCGATCTCGTCGTTGCCGACGGGCAGCTCGCGTTCCGATTGCCGCCGCCGCCCGAGAAACAAAAGGCCGGCCCGCCCACCGGCCCGCTCGACACGTTCGCGCCGCGGGTAGAATTGCGCACCGAGTACGCCGCATCGGAACAACCCGCCGGCGGAATCGAAGTTTCCGTAGGCGGCGAGACGTTTCTGGTCGAGAGCCAGTTTTCAACGCCGGCTCCGGGTTGGGCGCACGAGTCTAACACTTGGTTTTCTTTGCAGCGGAAAGTTGAACAACTCCCGGAAGCGATGATTATCTCCGACACGTTCACCAACCTCACGGACGCCAACCTGCCGCTGATGCGTCGCAACCAGGTCAAGATGGGAGAGAAGGTATCGCGCCTGTGGCTGGCCGGTCTCGAGCAGAGCGCCAAGACCGGTTCGCAGGCCAATCCCGCCAATCCGACCGCGTTCGCGGCAACCGCCGCGTGTGGGATCGGCCTGCTGCCGCTCGATGACGTTTCGCGCATCCACGTTGCCAACTACGCCGCCGACGGAACTATCGGCCTGGCGGACAACAACCTCGTGCTTCCGCCCCGCGCGTCGTACACGGCCCAATGGGCCATCATCCCGGCCGATGCGCCCGATTATTGGATGTTCATCAACGCCGCGCGCAGGCTCGTCGACGCCAACTTCAGGATCGACGGCGGGTTTGCCTTCTTCCGCGCCGACCCGCTCACCGACGTGTGGAGCGACGCGCAAATCGCCGACTTCCTCCGCTTCAAAGATGCCTATTATGTCTGCGCGTCCATCTCGTACCCGATGTACAAGGGCCGGTACACGCACGGCACGTCGTTTCAACTCATCACGCACGACAATTACCGCGAGTCGTTCCGCAGGTGGCGCGCGCTCAAGCCCGACTCGAAGTATCTCGTCTACTTCCACTGTTTCATCGACGTCACCGACGAGGCGCCGCAGCAGTTCGCCGACGCCCGAGTCCTCCGGTCCGACGGCACCCACGCCGATTACGGCCAGCCCTACGACCGGATCTATTTCCCCACCGAATCCAACTCGTTCGGGCGCGAAGTCGGCAAGAACGTGGACATCATCCTCGACGAGATCGGCGCGGACGGCGTGTACTGGGACGAACACGAGTACAGCCGCTACCAGTACCACCACGGCGAGCCGTGGGATGGCTTCTCCGGCGACATCGATCCCGCCACCATGACCGTGACGCGCCTGAAATCGTCCGTAACGCTGCTGACGGAACCGTGGCGCGTGGCGCTGGCTAAGAAGATCCTGGGGCGCGGGCCGCTCGTCGGCAACAGCCCGCCGTACACCCGCGCGATGGCCTCGCTCAAGTTCCCGTGTTTCGTCGAGACCGGCAGCATCACCCACTGTACGCAGGCCCACCTCTACTCGCCCATCGCGCTCGGCGACCACCTTACCGAACGATCCGAAATCGACGCTTACAGGACCATGCTGGCCGCGCTGGATTACGGCTGCGTCTACCATTGGTACAACGACGTCACCGTCATCCCGACCCATCCTCATCTCACCAGCTACATGTACCCGATCACGCCGCTTGAACTGCACCAGGGATACATCATCGGCAAAGAGCGCATCATCACCAGGGTCAGCGGCCGGTTTGGCTGGGGCGACTCGTCTCAGCACGAGGTCCATGTATTTGACGATACGGGCCGCGAAGTCGAAAGCTTTAATGCGCCCTACTTGACTGAAGCCGGCAGGTCATTGACCGAACTCCGCCTTCCCGAAAACTGGTCAGCCGCCATCGTGCGCAGATAGTCTGGAGTCTGGAGACCGGAGTCTGGAGGCTCAAACATAGAAGGGCGAGGGTGGCTAATCACTCTCAGGTTCGACAGGTTCTTCGAGGCTGAAATCGGCAGCGCGTGAAGTCCCAATCGTCTCAATGGTCCCAATTGTCCCATACGTTACTTCCTCCAGTCTTCGTTGATAGCGGTTGGAGGCTGCTGTATTCTGGCCACCTGTTTTTCTCACAAGGAGTATCGTGTAAATGGCCCTTATTCTTGTCTGCGTTGGCTTCCTGGCCTCTGCAAATGCGCTGCAAGTCCTCTGGACTTTCGAGGCGCAATCCAACCTTTACGCGCCACCGCTTGTGGCGGATATGTGTCCCGATCCGGGGCTTGAAATCGTCATCAGCGACGCCGACGTAAGGCGGCTCCGCTGCATCGACGCACAGGGCCGGCAACTGTGGGAATACGACGGCAGATGGAAAAAGCGCCTCACGTCGTCCGCCGCACTCTCGTTTACGGCGCGGCCCGGCCTTGCCACGATTGCCGTCGGCAACAGCGATGGCGCCCTCGCCTGCGTCGACGCCGCTACCGGCGCCGAGCTTTGGCAGAAACCGCTGGCCTCGATCGAATGGGGCGGCGTGTTATGGGCCGACCTCACCGGCGACGGCCAGGACGAACTGCTGGCAGGGACGGAAAACGCGGGCATTTTTGCACTCAACGCGGAGGGAGAAACACTGTGGCATTACACCGGCAGCGAAACCGACCGCGTGCTGGTGCGAAGTCCGATGGCCGCGGCCGATATCGATGCCGACGGCAAGCCCGAACTGTTTGCGGCGAGCCGGTTCGGGCTGCTGTGCCTCAACCCGGACGGCACGCTGCGCTGGAAAACTTACCTCGGCGATGATTTCAACTCATCGCCCGTCGTCGCTGACCCGCGCGGCAACAGCCGGCCGGCGATCTATTGCGCCTCTGCCGACGCTGACGCCTTATGGTCGTTCGATGCCGTTACGGGCGATGTCCTGGAGAACTGTCCCATCGAGAGTCACAACGGCTCGTATCCCGCGTCGATTGCCGCCGGCGATGTGGATTTGAACGGGACAGCGGAACTTTTTGTTGCGACGGACGCCGGGCATGTCTATTGCCTCGACAGTTCATTGCGCGTGAAGTGGGTGTTTTCAACGCAAGGCGCATCCCACGCGGCGGTCTCGCTGGGCGACGTGGACGGCGACGGGCAGATCGAAGCTCTTGTGGCCTCAGGCGACCGCAACCTCTATTGCGTCGACTGGCGTGGCGCTGAAAAGTGGCGGTATACGACTGACCTGCGCCTCATCCACCCGGCCACCATCACCGACGTCGACAACGACGGAAAAACGGACATCCTCCTGTGCGGCAGCGATAAGAAGCTGCGCTGCCTGACCGTGGGCGGCGAGTTCCGGCCGGACCGCATTCCCTGGCCGTCACGCCGGTTTGACGCCGCCCAGTCCGGCTCGTCCTATGGCAAGGCGCCGCGGGTCGAACTGGTGACGGTTGAACGCCCGCTGCTCTTTAACGGCGGGTTTGAGCAGCAACGCAAACTGGGCGATGAAAAACAGTATCCGCCCGCTTCCCAGACGCTCACGCCGTCTTCACCTGCCAGCCTGTATGACCGCATGAAGAACCAGCCTATCGGGTGGATGATGAAGCAGCCCGCCGGCGGCCTGTGCGCACTGGAACGGGAGAAACCTTACGAGGGATCGGTTTCGTTGCGTGTCGATAACTTCGGCAAATACGCCGAGGCCATGTCCGAGCCGATTCAGTTGGAACCGGGCTTGCGTTCAATACGAGTCCGGGGCGCTGTGAAGCCGCTGGGCCTGTGCGATGCGGGGCTCCACGTGGCGTGGTCGGGCCTCAACGGCGATATCGAGAGCCAATCCGTCTACGCGAATGCGCTGGAACTGGACGCCTGGAGCATCGTCGAGCGCGAACTGCAGCTGCCCCAGGGTGCGAGGTGGCTCCAGATCGGCTGCTACGTCCATGACGGCCGCACCGCCTTGTTCGATGCCATCGAAGTGACGGGCGTCTATGAGGTCCCGCGGGCCGTGCAGGTGTTCGTCAACCAAGTGGGTTACGATGCCGGCGCACCCAAACGCTTCACGGCCGCCGGCAACTTTGTCGCGAAAGAAGCGAAGTTCGAACTGCTGCGCGAAGACGGTGCCGTCGCGTTCCGCGGCAACCTCTCGCACGAAGGCCGCATCGTCGGCGCGTACGGCAGCGACTGGGGAAGCGAGTACTGGCGCGGTAATTTCTCGCAGTTTGACACGCCGGGCAGCTACCGGATCAAAATCAAGCTCGACGGCCTCGCCGATTCGTCATGGCCGTTTGAAATCGCGCAGGATCTCATTTTTTCGAAAACGGCCCGGCCCGCTTACCGGTTTTTCTACTACCAGCGGTGCGGCATGGCCGTTCCCGGATTTCACGGACCCTGCCACCTTGACGACGCGATCGCGCCGGACGGAACGCAGTACGAGTTGTGGGGCGGCTGGCACGATGCCGGCGATTACAACACGTACCACAACGCGCCCTATGTCTTCGGCCTTGCCACCGCCTATGCGGTCAAAAAAGCCGCGTTCGATGCGCAGGATGAAGACGCAAATGGAATCAGCGATTTCCTGGACGAGATCCTCTGGGGCGGCCAGCAGTCGCGGCGCATGATGGCGCCGGACGGTTCCGCTTATGGCCGCATCAGTTCGGGTTACGGCTTTTGGGGGCCGCCGCAACTCGAGACGGACAACGTCCCCGGCACGGGCGACGAGCGGCGGCTGGATGCCGGCCCCGGTTGCGACTCGTCCTATCACACGGCCGCGATGGCCAAAATCGCCCGGCTCCTGCCGCAGGGCGACGACCGTGCGGCGTACATCGAGGCCGTGGAGCGGGGATTGGCATGGGCGCTTTCGAGGAACATGCGTGGCCCGCTGCAGTTCAGCGCTGCCGTCGATCTCTATGCGGCAACCCGAGACAAAAAATACGCGGCGCTGGCCAGAGAGTTGCTGCCCTCGGCGAACGTGGACGTGCTTGAATCGGTCGTGTTGTATGACGCCCTGTTCAACGAAAATAATTCCGCCGCCATGAAAGATGCGTTGGTCAAACGCGCCAACGAAATCATCGCGCTCGCACAAAACCCGTTTGGCGTTTACACGTTTGGCCTGCCCGAAAAGGCCAACTTCTTCAACACGGCCCCCAGCGGCGGCGGCTGGCACGTCGGCACCAGCAGCCACATCCTCGGAGCCGCGCAGGCCGTCGCCAAGGCCTACAAATACCAGCCCGAGCCCCGATACCTCGAATTCATTTACGACCAGTTGAACTGGACGCTGGGCAACAACCCGTTCGACCTCAGCCTCATGGAAGGCTGCGGCAGCCGGTTCCTGCCGACATACCACCACCGTTACGCTTTCAGCGGCGTGGCGCGGGGGGCAGTGCCCGGCAGCGTCGTCAATGGCATAACGTGGCGCGCACCCGGCGACGACCGGCCCTACCTCGACCTGCGCGGCCTCGACATCCCCGACTTCCAGCCAAACGAGGTCTGGCTCCCCCACAACACCGCCTGGCTCGGCCTCCTGGCGTGGATGGCGAACGAATAGATGGCTGGCAATGCCGGTCTTGTTTCGTCCACAATGTCGATAATGTCCACAGTGTCCACTTCTTTTTGCCAGCAGGTGATCGGCTTGACTATACTTTTGGAAAGGGAACTTTGCTGATGCTGGTCGACACCGCCACGCAGGTCTGCGCCGTGATTGGCAACCCGGTGAGGCATTCGCTTTCGCCGGCCATTCATAATGCGGGGTTCCAGGCGGCCGGGTTGAACTACGTCTACGTGGCGTTTCGCGTGGAGGACGTGGGCGCGTGCCTGGCCGGGATGCGGGCGTGCCAAGGGTTCCGCGGCATCAGCGTTACGATCCCGCACAAGGCGGCTGTCATCCCGCACCTCGATGAACTCGAGCCGATGGCCGCCGCCGTAGGCTCCGTTAACACCATCGTGAACGAAAACGGCCGCCTGATCGGATCCACCACCGACGGCCTCGGCGCACTCCATGCGTTGTCCGAGGCCGGCGTGAACCTCGACGGGCGCCGCGTCCTGTTCCTGGGTGCGGGCGGGGCGGTGCGATCCGTTGCATTCGCGTTCCTCGATCGGGCAAAACCGGCCCGCCTCACCGTCCTCGGGCGGACGGCCGTGCGGGTGCAGGCGCTGGTGGACGAACTGGCCGCCCGACCCGGCGCCGTGAAGGTAGAAGCGGGCGACCTGCGGGCGGACCTCGCCCGGGCTATGGCCGAGCACGACGTCGTCATTCAGGGCACCCCGGCCGGCATGTATCCCGAATGGATGGCAAACACGCTGGTCCCGGCGGAGTTGTTGCGGCCCGAGCACGTCGTTTTTGATATGGTGTACCGGCCCATAAAAACGCGCCTGATCCGGGAATCCGAGGACGCAGGCTGCCAGGTCGTGCTGGGCCTCGAGATGCTGCTCAACCAGGCCGCGCTCCAATTCGAGCTTTGGACCAACGCGCCCGCCCCCGCAAACGATATGCGACAAGCCCTGGTTAGCGCACTGAACAAGGACCAATAGCGGAAACGTTTCAAAACCTCGACTGGCGGAAAGGATAAGCCCATGCGCGCACAGACATTCCTTGCTAAAATAAGTATGGAATCCCTGCGAACGATGGACGAACAAATCAACAGTTGGCTGGACAGGACCAAGGTCCGGCCAAAGGTCATCAACCAGGTGTTCGGGTACGAGCGCCACCACCACCATGAGGGTGAGGAGCCGGTGATGGTGATTACAGTATGGTACGACGCCGCAGGTCCCCGCCCGGAACCCGGCGCGAACCCTGAATAAAACTTGACACCACATTTCTGTTGACGCCGGGCCAAATATGTTCTTACTATGACGGCGGCGGGTACGCCGCTACGGCGGCGGGTACGCCGCTACGGCGGCGGGTACGCCGCTACGGCAGCGGTCAGGCCCGAAGTTCGAGGCCCCGCAATTATGTGATGTGGAGACAGGGTTGGAATGATTAACCTTACAAAGTCGGTCAATCTCAGAGACTGGCCCAGCGTGCGCAGCCAGATCGAAACCAATGTCAAAACCGTGCTGGGGGCCATGCCGCGCGAGCGCGTCGAGCTCCAGACAAAAACCGTCGACGAACTCCAGTTCCCGGGCTACGTCCGCCGCAGAGTCAACTATTTTGTCGACGAATGGGAGCGGGTGTCGGCGTGGCTGTTTATCCCCGACCGGAAAGACGAGGTCCCCGGCATTCTGTGCTGCCACCAGCAGGTCCCCCAGGGCAAAGACGAGCCGGCCGGCCTCGAAGGCGAGGGGATGATGGCGTTCGCCCAGCATTACGCCGAGCTGGGTTATGTGACGTTGGCGCCGGACGCCATCACGGCCGGCGACAGGATTTCCAGCGGGCTGGCGGCGTTCGACACGCGCTCATTCTACAAAGATAACCCCAAGATGTCGGCCCTGGGCAAGATGCTGGCCGACCACGTGTGCGCAATCGACGTGTTGTGCGAAGCCAAGTGGGTGGACAGCGCCCGGATCGGCGTTATCGGCCACGGGCTCGGCGGCCACAACGCCCTCTTGCTCGCGGCGTTCGACGAGCGCGTGCAGGCCTGCGTGACCAGTTGCGGGTTTACCCGGTTCGCCGCCGACAAGGCCCCCGAACGATGGGCCCGCGACAACGGCTTCGTCTGCCTGCCGCTGCTGCGCGAAGCCATCAAAACCCGCCAGTTCCCGTTCGATTGGGAGCACATCCTCTCGCTGATTGCCCCTTGCCCGACGCTCGTGGTCACTTCGCCCAGGGACGAACTGTTTTCCAACACCCAAAGCTGCGAAAAAGCGGTGGAGTTGGCCAAGGGCGTTTACAGGCTGCTGGGCGCGCAAGACGCATTGCACATGTACACCCACAACGATGGCCACCGCATGACGCCGGAGGCGTTGCAGGTCTGCGACGAATGGTTTGACCGGTGGTTGTAAGTTGTTCTGCGCCACTATGTTGAAAACATCGAGGCACAGCAGGGCCCGGCGTTTGGCCGCGGCCTTTCCTTTTTGTCGCGCCGGCATCCGCGCCAGGAATTTCGATATTTTCTCCGGGTGTTGGTGTTCTTAATGGTATGAGGAGTCTATGAATCAGTCCGTGGCGGAGAAAGTCCAGAAGCTGGTCGACAATATCGAGCAGGTCATTTTCGGCAAGCGGGAGGTCGTCAAACTCTGCGTCACGGGCCTTCTGGCGCGCGGCCATATCCTGATTGAAGACATCCCAGGCATTGGGAAGACCACGCTGGCCCAGGGGCTGGCCCGGTCGATCCACTGCACGTTCAACCGAATCCAGTTCACCAGCGACATGCTGCCCTCGGACATCCTGGGTGTATCGGTGTTGAACCTGAAGACGTCGGAGTTTGAGTTTCGCGCGGGCCCGATTTTCGCCAACGTCGTCCTCGCCGACGAGATCAACCGCACGCCACCCAAAACCCAGAGCGCCCTGCTCGAGGCCATGAGCGAATTCCAGGTGTCCGTCGACGGCGCGACGCGGCCGGTGCCGCGCCCGTTCCTGGTGCTGGCCACGCAGAACCCCATCGAGTACGAAGGCACGTACACGCTGCCCGAGTCGCAGTTGGATCGGTTCATGCTCCGCGTCGAGATGGGTTACCCGCCCGCCGAAGACGAGCTTCACATCATGCGACGGCGCGACCCGCGCGAGGCCCTCGAGAACCTGAGGCCCGTCCTGACCGCGCCGGAAGTGCGCGAACTCCAGGGTTGCGTCGGCGAGGTGAAAGTCGACGAAAGCGTCGCGCGATACATGCTTGCCATCATCCAGGGGACGCGCCAGAACGAGCACATCCAGCTTGGCGCGAGCCCGCGGGCGTCCGTGGCGCTGTACGAGGCGTGCCAGGCCCGGGCGCTCGTCGAAAGCAGGGACTACGTGACGCCCGGCGACGTGAAAACCATGTCGGCGTCCGTCCTGAGCCACCGGCTGCTGGTGAAATCGCGCGGCGGCGACTTGGTGAGCGCGGCCAGAGAGCGGGTCAGGGCGGTAAAAGAGGTTGTAAAGAATGTCCCCGTGCCCGTGTGAGGGCAGGTGCGCTTTTTATGCCATTCAGGCGAAAACACATCAGTAGGCGCGGACGTCCCGCCCGCGCCGCCAACGACCCGGCCCCCGTCACCTCTGACGGCTCCGGGGACGCCCACGGCCCCCGCTTGCAGACCTCTCGCCCGGGCCATCGGCGCCCCGGCGGCACCCGCATCCGCCTGGCGGGCTGGATGTACCTGCTGTCGCTGTTTTTGGTGCTGATCGCCGCGCTCAACACCGGCGCCAATCTGCTTTACCTCATATTCGGCGCCATGCTGAGCCTGTTCCTGGTGAGTTTGGCGGCGGTGCGGTGGGGGATGCGGGGGCTGAAAGTCCGGCGGTCGGCGCCGCCTGCCGTTCATCGCGGCGACACCGCGCCCGTCTCCGTCCGGATCGAGAACGGCAAGCTGCTGAAGTCCACGCTATCCCTGCGCATCGACAGCAGCAACCCCGCCGGCACGCCGTCCGTCTACGTGTTGCGGATCCCGGCGCGGCGCGCCGCACAGTTTCGCATGGGCGAGATTTTCAAGTCGCGGGGCGTCCACCGCCTGCCGGAGATCACCTTGGCCACGGCGTTTCCGTTCGGCCTGATCGAGCGGCGCATGGCTGTGCGCGACACTTCCGAAATCGTAGTCTACCCGCGCGTTCACGCGGTGCGGCCCGCCGTCCTTGAACAGGTATCGGGCGTGCGCAGCGTCCCGAGAATTGTCCGGGGCGAGGGCGATGACTTCTTCAGCCTGCGCGACTACCTCCCCGGCGACGACATCCGCCAGGTCGCGTGGCGGGCCAGCGCGCGCAGGGGGTCGTACGTGGTTCGGGAACTGGCGCGGCAGACGTCCCGCAGCGTCGCCATCGTCCTGGATACGTGCCTGAGCGGCGACACCGGTGTGTCCTCCGACGATTTTGAAGACGCGGTAGACCTGGCGGCGTCGCTGGCGGTTACGTTCCTTAGAAAGCGTTACGCGGTGTCGATCGTCACGCCGGACCTGCGCCTCGAACACGGCGAGGGCAATCCACACGTCGTGCGCGTGCTCGAAACCCTCGCAAGAGTCCAGCCGTCCAACCTCAGCCACCTCGACCCGTTCGGCTGGTACGCGCGCGGCCAGGACGGCCAGGCCGCCCACCTCTACATCAGTCCCGACCCGCACCAATGGGGCCGGTACGCCCGGCATCTGGGGGCCAAGGTGCTCCACCCGCGGGAGGTGGTCCTTGCGTAAGCTCGAGGCCGGCCTGCGGGCATCGTCGTTTCTGGTGGTGTTGAGCGGCTACCTCGGCCTGTCCACCACGAACCGGTACTCGCTGGGCGTCGTGGCGATTCCGGTGGCGCTGCTGGCGCTGATGCCGCTCGGCGAATGGCTCGACGGCCGGTTCGCCCGGTACCGGACCGCCAGCTCGGTCATCAGCATCGTTTACGTAACGGTCAGCGTGGCCTTGATCCCGTTCATGGACCTGCTGGCCAACGTCGTGAACCTCGTGATCTTCATCGAGGCCTACGCGTTTCTGCACCGCAAGCAGCCCAAGGACTACCTCCACCTGTTGTTGATGGCTTTTTTCATGATGCTGGCGGCCAGCGTGTTGATGCCCGACCCCGAAATCGGCGCGGCCATGCTCCTTTTCCTGCTCTGCGCCATCGCGGCCATGGTTATGCTCCAGATCCACGTCGAGATGGCCAAGGCCGGACCCAACGGCAACGCCGACATCCTGCCCCTCGACGAACACGAGCCTTCCCTGGCCGAACCTCGCAAAGGGTTTGATCTCGGTGTGGTGAATTCTGTGTCGGCCATCGCGGCGGCCGCCATCGCCCTCACCGTTGTGCTTTTCATTTCAGTCCCCCGCATGGAAGCCGGCCTGCTGGGCCGAAACGACCCGACCCTGTTCCGCACCGGCGTGGCGCAGACCGTCGACCTCGCCCAGGGCGGCCGGATCGCCCGCGCCGCAACCGCCATCATGCGCGTCGAGTTTCCCGACGAGCCGGGCGGGCGGTTCAACGGCCCGATGTTCTGGCGCTGCGCCTCGCTCGACTACTACCAGGACCCGCAGTGGCAGCGCAAAGGCCTTACGCCCAACGCCGGCTTGACGGGTTTCGCACTCAGGCCCAGGGAAATCCTCGACGCCGTCAACCGCAAAGCCGGTGTCGTAGTGCGCGAACCCGAGCCGGCGAAACGGTTGGTGCGCCAGGTGATTTACATCCAGGAAGTACCCGCGGAAGGTGTGCCCGCCTTGGCGTTGGTGCAGCGCATGCAGGTCCCGTCCGACGAGCGCGGCGTCATACTAACTTGGGACCGCACCGCCGACTACTCCATCCTGTTGACGCGACGCGGCCAGAGGTGGCTGCAATACGAGGCGTGGTCCGAAATCGACGAACACAAGCCCGAACAGCTCCGCGCCGCACCGGACACCTACCGCCGCGACATGTCCAGCCGCGACTACGACCTTCTGACGTTCCACACGCTCCAGCCGAGGTCGGTCGAACTTGTCCGTCAAATCACGCTGGGAAAAACGAACACCTACGACAAGGTCGCCGCGATCGCCGCGTATCTCAGCCAGGGCGGATTCCGGTACTCGCTCGATGTGCCCTGGCTGCCCCAAAAACAGCCCGTCGACGCCTTCCTCCATGATGTCAGAACCGGCCACTGCGAGTTGTTCGCGAGCGCCATGGCCCTGATGGTCAGGAGCCTGGGCATCCCCGCCCGGGTCGTGTCGGGCTACCGCGGGGGCGACTGGAGCGATCTCGACGGCGCCTACACCGTCCGCGAAGACATGGCCCATCTCTGGGTCGAGGTGTACTTTATCGGCGTCGGCTGGGTCACGTTTGACCCCTCGCCGGCGGACGCCCAGGTCGCGGCGCTGGGCCGGAACCGGCTTCTCCGGTTTCTTTCGCGCCAGGCGCTGGTCGCCAAGATGTTGTGGTACCGCAACGTCGTGTCGTTTAACAGCGGGGCGCAGATCGCGGTACTGCGCAACCTCCGTACGGGCTTTTTCGGCTTGAGGGAAAGCCTGTTCAACTGGGGGTCGCAATGGACTTCGCAATTCCGCGCCGGCCCGGCGTTTGCCACACTGCTGGCGCTCCTGCTTCTGGTCTCTGCGATCACGGCGGGCCTGATCGGCTGGGCGCGCGCTACCGCTCCAAACCGTTACGCCCTCACCGACGATCAAGCCAGGGCCGTCAGGCTATACCGGCGGCTGTTGCGCAAACTCGAACGGGCCGGAATTAAGTGCAAAGGACTCGCAGCCGAGGAAATCGAAGCCGCGGTCGGGACAAACCGCCCCGGCGCCCTGGCTGGCGCATCCGCAATCCTGCTCGCCTACAACGAGGTCCGGTTTGGCGGCCGCACCCTGGCCCACCAACCCTGCCGCGACCTCGCCAAACGCATGAAGCAAATCAACTTCCACACCTCGGTGGAGACGGGGCCTGGAGGAGCTGAGAAAAGGACGTAAAGGACCGGGGAAATGGGACGATTGGGGAAAAGAGTGGGACACCGTCCACAAGATTCGGCAGCTTGTAAGTCAAATCATTTCGGACCTACGCTGGAAAAGGCTGCGGTGTGTGGTGTAAGTTAGCGGCTGATTCGGCTTGAACCGCAACATTGGGAGGGCAGCCTCATGGTAACTCGCAGGAATTTCCTTAAAGCCGCGGTGGCAACGGCGCCGCTGTTCATTTCGGCCCGCGCGCTTGGCCAGAACGCACCTGGCGCAAACGAGAAAGTCAACATCGGCCTGATCGGCCTGGGCGGCCGTTGCCGGCACCTGATCAAGACGTGCCTGGCAATTCCCCACCTGCGGATCGCCGCGGTCTGCGACTGTTTTCAGCCGCGCATCGACGAAACGATGAAGCTCGATCCCGCCGACCAGAAATGGAACACGTACACGGATTTCCGCCAGATGATCGAGAAGGAAAAACTCGATGGCGTCATGGTGGAAACCACGACACACGCCCGGGCGTGGGTTGTGTGCCACGCCATGGCGATGGACATGGACGCCTATATCGAGAAACCCATGTGCCTCACGATCGCCGAAGGCCGCGACATGGTCAATTGCGCCCGAAAATACAAGCGGGTCACCCAAGTCGGCACGCAGCAGCGGTCCATACCGCTGAACAACTGGGCCAGCGACCTCGCCAAAAACGGCGCGTTCGGAAAAATCACCCAAGTGCTTGCGCCGGATTTCATGGGCCCCGCGAAATGGACGCCGCAGCCCGCCGAACCTATCCCGCCCGGCGGCAGCGACACCTGGTGGGACATCTGGACCAACCAGGCCGAGTTGCGCCCCTATTGCAAAGCGATCCACCAGAATTGGGCGCTCTGGGCCGACTACGACGGCGGCGGCCAGTCGTTTGGCGTGACCGGCTGGGGCGCCCACAGCTACGACCAGATCCAGCGCGGGCTCGGCACCGACGAAACCGGCCCCATCGAGGTCATGCTCGAGGAGCCGGTCGCCGTGAAACCGTGCGGGGCGTTCAACCGTGAGCCGGGCGAAAACGAAACCGGCGCGTCCTACTACCAGATGATCAAAAACGCCTCGGGCCCGCGCGCCAAGGTCAGAATGAAATACGCCAACGGCGCCGAACTGCTGCTGCATCTCGACGGCGATAACAGCCCCGGGCTCGGGTGCGTGTTTGTCGGCGAGAAAGGCAAGATCGAAATCAACCGCGACAAGATCTGGGCCGAACCCGCCGAACCGGCCGCGGGACCCGGCCGGCCCGAACCGCTCAAGGTCGAAGAGACTCAGCCCCATATCGAGAATTGGCTCGAATGCATCAAGACGCGCGGCAAGTGCAACGCCGATATCGAGTACGGCCAGAGAAGTTCGACCGTGTGCTACCTGGTGAATATAGCACGCGACCTCGGAAGAGTCGGCGAAACCCTCAAATGGGACCCCGCCGCCGAAAAGTTCACCAACTGCGACGATGGCAACAAGATGCTCGTCCGCCCTCGCCGCTCCGGCTACGAACTCCCAGCATAACTCGCTGGTAAAATTAGGTTTATCGAAGCAGCCCCACGTCGCCACAGTAGGCCGACTTCGCCGAAGTCGGCCCTCAACGGTCGGCGCTCCAATTGGGATCTGAACCCCGATGAGTCCGTGTTGCCTTTGGTTCTGGAACGAGGGGCATCTAGCCGAAAACTCGAAAGATTTGTGTTGACGTTCGATTAGCCTCCACCTATACTTTCAACAGCAGTTCAAGTTTTGGACATGTGTCCAGAGGGAGGCGTGTTGACGGGAAAACAAAAAGAACTGCGGGCTCGCGAAAAACGGGGACTGACTCCCATTTTCGGCAGTTTGAAAAAGGGTGTCTGTCCCCGCTTTTCGCGGAGGATGCCACAGTGACAGGAAAACAGAAGGAATTGAACGCCCGCCAAGCCTATTTCAAGCAGGTGGCCCGTGAAATCCTCCTGCGCGAAGGCTACCAGGGCCTGACGATCAATCGTGTGGCTGAGGTGACCGGCTTTTCCAGGGGCACGGTTTACCAGTTCTTCGGTTCCAGGAGGAGTTGATAACGGCGCTGGGGATCGAGTGTCGTGCGAGGCTGCTCGAGACGGTGCGGAAGGCGGCGCGGTTTCCGGGGCGGCCCCGGGAGCGGATGGTGGCGATGGGGGAGATGATGGCCTACTATGCCAAGCACGACGCGAACGACCACCGCATTCTCAAGATTATCGACTCGGAAGCTATCCTCGACAAAGTGCCCGAGTCTCAACAAGAACAGATGAAGCAGCATGACATCCAGGTCTTCAATACGCTTTTGGGGATTGTGAAAGACGCGATGGCGGCGGGAGATTTGATCTTACGGGGCGGAAGCACCCCGCAAAGCCTCACCTTCGCGTTTTGGGCGATGGTGGACGGATGTCTTGCGGCCATCATGGGCAGCGCACCGTTGAAAGAGGCGAAGATTAACGATCCCATGGGCGAGATCGTCCGCAACGGCCACTACTTGATGGACGGCTATGGTTGGCGGCCGCTGTCGACGGAATGCGATTATGCAGCGACGGCGCGGCGGGGCCGGGCTTTATTGGCGGGTGAGCCGGTTGAGGAACGGAAGTTGGCAGTAGCCGGCGAAAGGAGGTGAGCAGGTAGATATTTAAGGAGACAAGGGATCATATAGAGTTGTGCAGTTGTAAAACAAAGAAAGGGCAATGATTATGGACAGGGAAAAAGGCTTTACACTCATCGAGCTGTTGGTCGTCATAGCCATCATAGGTATTCTGGCGGCGATCCTGCTGCCGGCGCTGGCACGGGCCCGTGAAGCGGCGCGGCGGTCGTCCTGCGCGAATAACCTCAAGCAACTGGGCCTGTCGCTGAAAATGTACGCAAACGAGTCGAAAGGCCAGAAACTCCCGCCCATGAAAATCTGGAACAACACCAGCAGCACCGACGACTCCATTGCCGTACTCAATGACGGCGGCGACATCATTTTCGATGGCGAGATGATGTATCCCGAGTACCTCTCCGACACCAACGTGCTTGTGTGCCCGTCGGACTCATTGGCGAACCAGAGCGGCTCAGGCCAGAACGTGCCCGAGCGCTGGCAGTATGCCGGGAACCTCAACCCGGCCATTGCCGGCCAGATCGATCCGCGGCGCCTGGACTCGACCAGTTACGTCTATTTCGGCTGGTTGTTCAATGACAAACTGATCGACGCGCCCGGCGGCTTGGACAAGAACGATCCGGCCTGGGATGTCGTTGCGGACGGGAACCTCTGGTGCATGCTCAAGTTCAACTCGATCATGAGCGGCGATGAGAGCCAAATCCGCGATCGAGACTCCGACTTCGACGTGGATGCACCGGGTTGGGGCAACAGCGGCCAAACTGTTTATCGTTTGCGCGAAGGCATCGAGCGCTTTTTGATCACCGATATCAACAATCCCGCGGCCAGCGCCGAAGCCCAGAGCGAAATCCCCTTGATGTTCGACTCGATTAGCGGCACGTTCGTGGGCGATTTCAACCATGTTCCCGGCGGCGCTAACGTAGTGTACTTAGACGGGCACGCTGAATTCCTCAAGTATCCGGCCGATTTCCCCGTCAGTAGGGCGTGGTCAAGTGTCATGGCCCTTTCAGAGACAAGCTGATTTTTCTCAATAACAACGGGACGCTGCGTTTGATGCAGCGTCCCGTTTTTTGTTTTCTGTTCAGATGGCCAGCGACGCGTCGCGCTTCACGTATTCGGCCCAGCGGGCGGTCACGAATTCCTGCATTCGCTGCGCGTCCCGGTCGCTTATGCCTTTGAACCGCCGCTGGGCCGTTATGAAATCGGTCAGCGGCTTCAATCCCTCGCGCTGGGCCAGCGTCCTGCTCCGGCCCGTCAGGCGGAACGTGGCCGGCGCCGACACGGCCGGCCGCTCGATCTCGAGCAGCACGGTCGCCCCGGTATCGACTGCAAGCCGGCCAATCTTGACGGTTTCGTGCGTCGGGAACGTCCAGCCGGGCGGGCATGGCGTGGTGATGTGGATGTACCGCGTGCCGGTGATGGACTTCGCTTTCCTGACTTTGTCATAGAGGTCGGCGGGGTACGACGGGCAGGCCGTGGCGATGTACGGGATGCCGTGGGCCTCCATGATGCCGATCATGTCTTTGGAATGCTGCTGTTTGCCGAGCACGGGCGTCGTAGCGGTCCGCGCGCCCAGCGGCGTCGCGCCGGACCGTTGCGTCCCCGTGTTCATGTAAGCCTCGTTGTCGTAGCAAATATAAAGGATGTCGTCGTTGCGCTCCGCAACACCGCTTAGCGCCTGGATGCCGATGTCGAGCGTCCCGCCGTCGCCTGCCATACCCACCACCGTTGCCCGTTTTCCCAGCGCCCGAAGGCCCGCCGCGACACCCGCCGCAGACGCCGCCGTGCTCGGGAACGTCACGTTCAGCCACGGGACCTCGACCGACGACACCGGGTACATCCCGCCAAGCACCGTCAGGCAGCTCGCCGGAACCACCAAGATCGCCTCGCCATCGAGCGCTTTGAATATGTAGCGCAGCGCAATGCCCAGCCCGCACCCCGCGCACGTCCGGTTGCCCGGCAGCATCCGCTCCGTCCGCGGGATGTCGGAAAGCTTTGTGACTTTTGTCTGCTTTGGCGTCTGACTCATCAACAGCCTTGTTGGGACGCCCCCCGGCTGTTGTGGGGGGTGTCCCGTTTTTTACCTCCAGCGTTGTCGTGAATACAATACATGCCCGCGAAAAACGGGGACAGACACGCTTTTTCAAACTGCCGAAAAAGCGAGTCAGTCCCCGTTTTTCGCTCAGCGCGTAGCCTCATATCTGGCAGTTAATCCAGCCGGTTTCTTTGTCAATCAACCCGCGCTCGAGGTCGGCGATGCTTAGTTTCACCGTTTCGACCAGTTCGCGCGCTTTCACGTCGCGCCCGCCAAGCCCCGCCACGTACCCGTGCACGGCCGGCCGCCGCGGTTCGGCATACAAGGCCGCTTTCACGTCGGCGCAAATCGGACCCTGGTAGCCGTAGCTCAGGCTCTTGTCGAAAACCGTGACCAGCTTGGCGTGGCGCACGGCCTGGGCCAGTTCTTTGGCCGGGAATGGCCGATACACTCGAACGGCCCGCACCCCCGCCTTGACTCCCTCGCTGCGCAACGTATCAACCGCCACCGACGCCTCGCTTGCCAGGCTGCCCGCCGCCGTCAGCAACACGTCTGCGTCTTCGTCGTGGTAACCCCAGGTCATCCCGCCCCACGAACGGCCAAACGCCTCCCCGAATTCGGCGTCTACCCGCGCTATCGTCTCGGGCGCTTGCAGCAGCGCCTCCGCCAGAAGGTACCGCAATTCCATATACCCGTGGCAGAGCGTGCCGGTGGCGTCTTGGCGCGGATCGGCGAGCGTGACCTGGTTGAGGTTTCTCGGGTCATTGGTATCGAGTATCGTATGTGGTACATACGCTGGCAGAAACTTATCCACACTCGACTGCCCAGGAACAACAACTGGCATGACGGTATGGGAAAGTATGTACCCATCATAACATACCATCACCGGCACGTAGATCTCCTCCGCGATCCGGTACGCCTGGATCGCCGTGTCAATGATTTCCTGGTTGTTGCGGGCGTAGATTTGAATCCAGCCCGCGTCCCGCTGGGACATCGAGTCTTGCTGGTCGTTAAGGACGTTCCAGGGTGCGGCCATGGCGCGGTTGACGCAGCCCATGACGATGGGGAGGCGTGCGCCGGCCGCCCAGTGGATGAGTTCGCACATGTAGGCGAGCCCGTTTGCGCTGGTGGCGGTGAACGTTCTGGCGCCGACGGTGGACGCGCCGATGCAGACGGAGAGCGCGCTGTGTTCGCTTTCGACGGTGATGTACTGGGCGTCGAGCTGGCCGCGCTCGACGAACTGCGAGAGGTTTTCAGTGACCTGCGACTGCGGCGTGATGGGATAGGCGGCCACAACCTGGACGCGGCACAGCTTCGCGCCGATAGCCATGGCTTCATTGCCGGTGAGGATTTCGGTTTTCGCCTTGGGCACGCCCGGCTCCTCAACCGCCGCCGGACAACGCGCGCGTGCGCGCGCCCAGGGCGTCGCCGGCCGCGGTGTTTTCGGGCCCGATGTTTTCGGGCGTCATGGTGATCGCGCCGGCGGGGCATTCCTCGCAGCAGATGCCGCACCCCTTGCAGTACTCGAGGTCGACCGTGATGGGCGTTTGGCGCGGGATCACGCCTTCCGGGCAGAAGTCCGAGCAGACATAACAGTTTGCGCCTTTGGCCGCAGTGCATTTGGAATGGTCGACAACCGGCCGGACGTTGCGCCACTGGCCGGTTTTTCCGGCTTCGCCGATGCTGGGGGAGGCCATGGCCGAAAGGTGGTTGCACTTCCGCGTGGACATCTCACTTCTCCTGCAAGAGGGTGCTCTCGAACGTCATGCGGGCCGCGTTAAAATTTCGTTCGGCCAGTTTGGGCGGGAACTTGTGGCGGATCGCTTGCTCGACGTGTTCGAGGCTCACCAGTTCCGTCGCCCGCGCCAGGGTGCCGAGCATGGCCGTGTTGACGATGACGGACCCCGCCACCACCAGCCCGCATTCGCGCGCCACCTGGGTCGCGTCGGCCGTCGCGACACGGTACCGCCCGTTGAGGGCCAGCGCCGCTGGCGGCCGGTGGCTGTTGACGAGCAGCCATCCGTCTTTTTTCAGGCCGTTGGTGGCGTCGGCGCACTCGAGCAGCGAGTCATCGAGCACGATAACGATGTCGGGCGTCTCGATTTGCGAAAACACGCGCACCGGTTCCCGCGACAGGCGCGTCGACGCCGTCACAGGCGCGCCACGCCGCTCGGCGCCAAACGTCGGGGCGGAAGTCACCCCCTGAAACCCCGCCAAATGCGCCGCGTGCGCCAGCATCTGCGCCGAAGAGATCGCCCCTTGCCCGCCGCGACCATGCCAGCGGATCTCCAATATGCCTGTGGCGTTAAAGCTCGTTGACGTGCTCATTTGCACTCGGAACCCGTCGAGTTATGCAGCCTCTATACAACAACTTATCAGACTTCCGCACGGAAAGTCCAGAAACAATCCCCATGACAAGAAGGAACCGGCCTGACGCATAAGGCGGCCCCCAGGGTGAGATGGCCTCACGGCGACTCCATTCACCGGCAATACGGTATTTGCCAAACAATAAGCCGGTGTCGGCATAGGACAGCCGCGTTTATCCGGCGATTTGGGAGATTCTAAAGGAGTTGACAGTTGGATGAGCCTGCATGTATGCTCGAATATAAGTACAGTGCAGTTACACGAAATCAAAAGGGGAGGGAGCAAAATGCGAGCACTCAAGATAGCCGCCTTAATCTTCATGTTGTTTTCGCCGCTGGTGTTTGCGCAGACAGTTACCTATTCGCTGGGCGATGAGGTGGATCTGCTGGACGCCGCCTTCTATGCCGGCCAGCCCGAGGACGGCTCGGACGTTGGGGGCCGAATGGCGTTCTGGGGCGCCGCGTCAGGCAACGGCCAAACCGTGGTGTTTCTGGCCCTCAATGTCGCAGCGGAGAGTTTCGCCCTTTTCCGTGTGGAGATTGGCGATCCCTCGAGTTGGGAGCGAGTTTCGGCTGATTTGGATCACTCGCACGCGGGAATGGCTTTCACTCCCGACAACGCCTATATCCTTACTGACTCTTTCCGCACCAATTTGACCACCGGGGTCACCGAACCGTATCACCCGTTCGGCATCAATCCCTGGGAGGCGTCGGTGGCCAAAATAGATGGGGCGGACTGGCTGGTCGCTCATCCGGCTGGAGAAGTCGTTCTTTATCCGATCCTGCCGGATGGCTCGGAAGACCACTTACGGCAACCGTGTATCGCAACTCAGTTCGGGGAGCGCGTGCAGTGGCCGATTTTTCCCGTAGTCTCGCCCGATGGCACGTCCGTCGTCTTTATCGATTGGGCAAAACCCGACGGAGAGCCCACCTTGGGAGACACGTATATACTGACCGGGCTTCAAGCCATAATGGGCGCCCCGAAAGTCGAGGGCACCGACATATCCAGCCTGGCGCCCACCTCGCTTTCCGACCCGCGCATCATCGACGTGCGGGCTTCGGAGACCGACAACTGCACGGTTATGGCGCATTTCACACAGGACGGCATGAAAGTCATCTATTCCGAAGACTGGAATCATGTGTACCAGTCCAACGACTTCTTTGGCACCATGCCCCTATGCAATTGGGACATCATGGTGTCTGACGCCACGCCCGGCGGGGACGATTACCAGTTGGACGAGCCGTTGAACCAGGCTTGCGCCAGGCCTACGCCCGGTGGAACAAGACTCATTTACATACGGGAAGAGGCCGGCAGCTACCACTTGTACATTACGACTCTCGAGACCGCCACGACGCTCGAAGCCATCGACTACGGCGACCCCGAAGATAACGCCGTCATCACAACCGACACCGTCACCGCTACCGACACCGCGTCCACCCAGGTAACCATACCGGTGGACACCATTGTCGATTTTCCGACTGGCGCGCTGCAGGAAATTCAAATCACCACGCCGATTGATCTGGTGGCCACGCCTGACCTGCCCCCCGATGTCGTGGGGATTCCGGTTTTGCGCGAGTTTGGGCCCAGCGGCACGACTTTCTCCGTGCCTGTTGTCGTCACCATCACATACACGGACGCGGAGATCGAAGGGCTGAACGAGTCCCAACTGCGGGTGTTCTGTTACAACGAGGAGACGGGGCATTTCGACACCGAAATCCTCACCGTCTTTGATCAAGATCTTGTTCACAACACGATCTCGTTCACCGTGACCCACTTCTCCTTGATTGGCCTCGGCGCGGAGGCCGCTCCCCTGATGCCGGTTGGCGGGCTTTGCCTCGTTGTTCAGACGGCGATTCTGGCGTTGGTTGGGGCCGGCGCGCTGAGTACCAAACGCCGCTGAAAGACCAAGAGACCAGTTGCAACCTCGGAAAGCCTGCGGTTCTCTCCCAATCGCCGGCTTTCTCCCTGTTCTTAAACCCGACTGCTGGTAAGAAAACGGCAACCGTGTCAAGATCCAAACGTCCCAATGGTCCCAAATGTCCCATGGCGAAACCTCCTTCGCTTGCCTTACCCTTCTGCATTCTGTTTTTCCTCCGGTCTCCGGCCTCCAATCTCGTTCTTGTCTTTTCCTCCGGTCTCCAGACTCCGGACTAATTGAGTTTTTGTCCCGGGCATGTTCTAATAGGCGCAGCAAGTGCGCGTAATCCGGAGGTGCTATGGATACTTACCAATACGCTCAGTCTCAGGCGTTGTTTACGCGGGCCGCCAAAGTCATCCCGTGCGGCGTGTACGGCCATTTCAGCCCGGCGCCGTACGTGCCGATCACGGCCTATCCGTTTTATGCCGCGCGCACCCAGGGGTGCCACATCTGGGACGTCGACGGCAACGAGTTTATCGATTACATGTGCGCCTACGGGCCGATGGTGATCGGCTACAAAAACCCGGTGGTCGACGAGGCGTTTCTGGCGCAGGCCCGCGTGGCGGACGGGGCGAGCATGGCCTCGCCCAAAATGGTTGAACTGGCGGAGTACCTGGTCGACCTGATCCCGGTTGCCGATTGGGCCTTCTTCGCGAAAAACGGCGCGGACGTCACCAACTACGCCTGCATGATCGCGCGAGCCGCCACCGGCAAGCGCAAGATTATCGCGATCAAGGGCGGGTACCACGGGCCGTCGGCCTGGATGCAGGGCCCGTGCCACCCCGGCGTGCTCGAGGAAGACGTCGCCCACGTCATCCGCATCCCGTGGAACGATTACGCCGCGCTCGAACGCGCCGTCGACCAGCACCACGACGATGTCGCCGGCTTTATCGCCACGCCGTATCATCACCCGGTGTTCGTCGACAACGCCATGCCCGCCGAAGGCTACTGGCAGAAAGTGGAGGCGTTGCTGCGCCGCAAAGGCATCGTGTTCATCATCGACGACGTCCGCACGGGATTCAGGCTGCACATGGGCGGGTCGAATGAATACTTCGGGTTCAAGCCCGACCTGATCGCGTTCTGCAAGGCGTTGGCGAACGGCTATCCCATCTCGGCGCTCGTTGGGACCGGCGCTCTGAAATCGGCCGCCGCAAAAGTGTTCCAAACCGGCAGCTACTGGTTCTCGGCGGCGCCGATGGCGGCGGCATTGGCCTGCCTCGAGGAGATGAAGCGGATCGACGCGCCACGCCTCATGCTCGACCAGGGCAAGAAACTGCTCGACGGCATGACCGCAATTGCCCGCGGGTATGGCCACACGTTCAACATCACCGGCGCCACGTCGATGCCGTTTCTCAGCACCGCCGGCGATGAAAGCCTCATGTTTCACCAGAGCCTGTGCGGCGAGTGCACGCGCCGCGGCGTCCTGTTCACTTCCCACCACAACTGGTTCATGTCGACCGCACATACCGACGCCGACATCCAGCGGACATGGGATATTCTCGACGACGCGTTCCAGGCACTCAAAAAAGGCGCGAATACAACCGCCGCCGCGGCAGTCGGTTAAGTACATGATTTCACAAGAAACAATGATCGCCACAGTAGGCCGACTTCGCCGAAGTCGGGCCTTTTCCGCACAAGGCGACTGGATCTGGCCGACTTCGGCGAAGTCGGCCTACGGCGAGTAGGAGCACTTCATGGCAATTACGGATCAGGAAATCACGACGAAAAACGGGGACTGACTCGCTTTTTCCCGGCAGTTTGGGAAAAAGCGTGTCTGTCCCCGCTTTTCGCAACACCCGCAGGAGCAACTCATGGCAATTACGGATCAGGAAATCGCGGAACTCAAACAGATCGCCAGGAAAGTTCGCGAAGACATCATCGACGTGACCGGCTGGTCGGGCGGCACCCACATCGGCGGCTCGCTCAGCATGGTCGAAATCATCACCATCCTCTACTGGAAATACCTCCGCGTTCAGCCGCACAACCCCCACTGGGAAGACCGCGACCGGTTCGTGCTCAGCAAAGGCCACGGCGGCGTCGGCCACGCTGTGGTGCTCGCCCTGAAAGGTTACTTCCCGCCCGAACAACTGCGCGACTTCAACAAGTCCGGGTCCGCGTTCGGCATGCACCTGGACTGCCACAAAGTCGTCGGCGTCGATTGCTCGACCGGCTCGCTGGGCCACGGGTTGCCGATGGCGGTCGGGCTGGGGCTGGGCGCGCGGCTGCTCAAGAAAGAGTGGCGCACGTATTGCGTGATGGGCGACGGCGAGTGCGACGAAGGCTCGATCTGGGAAGCCGCGATGTCGGCCGCCCATTACAAGCTCGACAACTTGCTGGGGTTCGTCGACCGCAACGGCCTGATGATTGACGGCCCGACCGAAAAAGTCATGGCACTCGAACCGTTTGTCGACAAATGGACCGCGTTCGGATGGAAAGCCCTGTCGGTCGACGGCCACGACTTCCGCCAACTCGCCCAGGCCATCGACTTCGCACACGAGCACAAAGGCCAGCCCGTCGTGATCATCGCAAAGACCGTCAAGGGCAAGGGCGTCGAGTTCATGGAAAACAAGGCGGCGTGGCACTACGGCGGGCTCAACGCCGAACTCGTCGAGAAAGCCAAACGCGGGTTGGGAGACGCATCATGAGTAGCGGCGGCGTGACCTGGAACGTTTACGATGCGGACAAGCTCACCCAGCGCGAGATCTACGGGCTGGTGCTGTGCGAACTCGGCGAGCGATACCCCAAAATCGTCGGGCTCTCGGCCGACCTCGCCCAGTCCACCAAGATCGGCACGTTCGGCGAAAAGTTTCCCGACCGGTTCTTCAACTTCGGGATCGCCGAGCAAAACATGATGGGGGTCGGGGCCGGGCTCGCCAAAGCCGGGCTGATCCCGTTCATCTCGACGTTCTCGGCGTTCGCATCGATGCGCGCGTGCGAGTTCCTCCGCACCGATATCTGCTACCAGAACCTCAACTGCAAGATCATCGCCACGCACGGCGGCACCTCGTTCGGTCCGGCGGGCACCACACACCACGCCACCGAAGACCTCTCGATTGTTCGGGCGTTAGCAAACCTCATCGTGATCGTCCCCGCGGACGCGCTCGAAACCGCCAACGCCGTCCGCGCCTGCATGGACATCGACGGGCCCGTCTACATTCGGATCGGCAGGGGGTTCGAACCGCGCGTATACGAGTCCGAAGACTACGGTTTCGAGATCGGCAAAGCCGTCGAGATGCATCCCGGCGATGATGTGACCGTGATCGCGACCGGCGTGACGGTCCTCCACGCCGTGCAGGCCGCCAAAATCCTCAAGGAAGACGACAAGCTGAGCGTGCGCGTACTCAACATGCACACCATCAAACCGATCGACCGCGAGGCCATCATCAAAGCCGTCCTCGATACGCGCCGGATCGTCACGTTTGAAGACCACAACGTGATCGGCGGGCTCGGCACCGCCGTCGCCGACGTCATCGCCGAGAGCGGGAAAGGCTGCGCGTTCTACAAGTCCGGCATACCCGACGAGTACACCATCATCGGGTATCCCGAAGACATCCTCCACTACAACAAAGTCGATACCGACGGCGTGCTCGAGAAAGTCCGAGAGATTATGGGCAAAGAGTTCGAGGCCGACGAAGACTGGGAAGACGAGGTCTAGCCGATGGCCACCGAAAAAGACCTGCTCACCGCCCGCGTGTTCTGCAGGGCCGTACTGCCCGTCATCAAAGTCATGCTCGAAGACGACCCAAAGACCAAGGCCAAGTTTGCCAAAGTCCGCGCCGTGGTCCAGTTCGTTGCGAAAGATCACGACGGCGACGTCGGCGCATACCTCGATTTCGACAACGGCGCATTCACCGTCGGCCAGGGCGTGGCGGCCCGCGCCGACATCGCGTTCCGGTTCTCAACCGTCGCCAAGATGAACGCCATGTTCGCCGGCAAACCCGTCCTCCCGCGCATCCAAGGCATGTGGAAAGTGGGCCTGCTCATCAAAGTGCTCGGCCTGCTCATGGCACTCAAGATCCTCATGCCCAACGCCAAACCCAAAACGCCCCTCCAGGCGCGCCTCAAAGTTAAAATGACCCTCTACATGGTGTCAACGGCGCTCAGCCAACTCAACAAAGGCGGCCACCCTGATATGGTCGAATGGTGCGCAAAACAGCCCGAACGCATTTACCAGTGGAGCGTCGACGGCGAAGACATCGCCTGCTACCTCAGAGTCAAAGCCGGAAAATCCCAAGCCGGCAGAGGCATGTACACCCGCCGAAAACCCATGGTCCACATGCGGTTCAGCAGCATCGACAACGCCCTACCCGTCCTCACCAACCAAATCGACACACTCCAAGCCATGAAAACCGGACTCGTCACCAACGACGGCTCCCCAGAATACGGAGCCCAAATCGGCGACCTCATGCTAAAAGTCGCCGCACTCGTGACGTAGGACGTGGGTCAATGGCAAGTGGGGGAAGTGGGCGTGATTTCTGTGCTCTCGCCATTATCGCAAAAGGATAAGCGGAATGCCTAATAATCTTGAACACTTTGCCTCTCCCTATAGCTTAGGAAACGCCAATGAACCAGTCGAACTCTCGCGGGAAACGATAAACTTTATTCGCAACAAGACATGGACAACGGGAACCGGCAGTGTGAATGTACGTTTTCTTCCCAGCCCCCGTATAACTATTGACGCATCCTTTCCTGTACTGCGACCGCTCTCAGGACTAAAGTCCGAACAACTGGGACTCCCGGACCGTGGAATCGAAGTGCCAGGTGTTACGACCTCCTTCAAAATGACAATGGGAGCCGGCGGTTCGGGCACTTCGATAAGATGGATAGTGTTGCGTGAGCCGTTGGTTGTTCTCGGAGATGAAACAACCGTAGTAAAACGCGTGGTGTTTCATCTCGTTAACTTTCCGGAGGTTAACATCGAGCGTACAACCGTCGAGTCAAGTAACGGCCGTCAAGTCAGCATTAGGCACTTTATTCTCGCTTGGGGAAGCTATGAAGTCCATCTGCGTTCGCTTCATTCAACCCCAGATAGCGCAAAGACGCTGCGGGACGAAGGTGGTTACGCGATAACTCATTTGGGAGAAATCCGTCGAACAGATGCGAATGAATTCTCTGTTTCCGATATCGCTTCTTTTCTTAGAGGACTTGAACTCTTCTTCTCATTTTGTCGCGGCCATTGGGTATCACCAGTTCTACGGGTGGGCTTCGACTCAAACTGTGCAAAGGTCTGGGAACATTGGAACTCTCCCAAGGGTGAGTCCTACTTGTGGACATCATCTTGGCTTAACCCGATGTACGGTCAGAATTTAGAAGTACTCTTTCCCGGATTCATGAACCTCTGGGCAAATCAAGAATGGCAACAGGCTCTAGAGGAGGCCATATACTGGTATCTCAACAGTAACTACTCGCCGAGGGGTATCGACGCGGGAGTCATTCTTGCCCAGGCTGCACTCGAGCGTTTGAGTTTTGCCAATGCCGTGAAAAACAAGGTGCACGGAGGCTTCAGGAAAATTACAGCCGCAGATAAGCTGCGTGAACTCTTTTCCTCGTTGAACCTTCCTGTGACTATTCCCTCAGTGCTGACCAGTCTTAGCGCTACTGCGATGCAACACAGATGGTCTGATGCTCCACAAGGACTGACTGAAATACGAAATGAAATAGTGCACCCAGAACACAAGAAACGTGGGCAGTTCAATGATGTCCTCGTCGACGCCTGGGATCTCAGCTTATGGTATATCGAAATGACTGTGCTCAGACTATCGGCATACTCCGGTGATTACAGTAATCGGTTGGTTCCAAGGAACGCGGTGGGCCAAGTGGAAAAGGTGCCTTGGGCCTGACAGTACCGCGGAGCACATCAACGAGAGATTTGAGGCTGGGAAATAGGGAGACGGGCAAACCTGCGACTGTCCTAGGTTGGTTCCAATCTCCGCTATGTTCCGGTTTGTCTCCGTTCAGTGTTTGAGGGGAAACACGTGAGGATTGTTTACGTACAGGTCTTTGGCCAACTTCTGCATGTATCCTGGAATGCCAAAGTCGCCTAGCATAATGCGCAAAGCGCCCGTGTCTTGGAGGAAAAGGCCTTCTTGTCTGGCGTCAATGGCATTACGCGAAAGGAAGAAGAACCAGCACATGCCCCCTATGACTAATCGGCAGCACTGAACGCGCTCGATCTTACCCATTCCCATAGACATGATGAGTTGATCCATAATGTTGCGGTACGAGAGTGGCCAAATTTTGATGCAACCGTATTCCTCCGTTGCCCCGGGAGACTCTTGCCGAAGCATATTGCGAAGGCGCCGTTCGTGGCTACCTAGATTCACGTCCTTGAACTCTGGCAGTCTGCTCACGCCGACTCGCCACAGAATGGATAGTTCGAACAACTTGAATTGTCTGTAATCAACAAGGAATTCAAAGCCTTGAGGTGTACCAGAGACAACGTCACTCGCTTCATACAAAACATCCCTGGCATACCCCTCGTACCTACTGAGTTGGCATTCGCAGTCCCGGCAAAGGAGGTATTCTCGAACGCCCTTTTGCTCAAATGAGCGTTTTGGTTTTCCAGCAGTTGAGAGTCGGAAAACACGATGTTTGGAGTCATAGAGGGGCTCGTAGAGGAATTCCGGTATGATATGTGAATCACAGAGAACCCTTCGCTCTCTGCACAAGGCACACCTACTCGTGCAGGACAAAGGGGAGACAGACATCTGTTTGTTCGGACCTTTCACGTTGCACGTCTTTTCACCAATGGTTGCGCGCTCCTTCGTCTGCAGCATCGAAGCACTGCCTGTAATTCTCCCCATTTCTTCCCATTTATTCAACCTGCTGGGAAAATAGGGGAAAATAGGTGGGAAAATATGGGACAAGCCGGATTTCGACCCTCCTTATTTCGACCCTCCTTATTCGACATTCGCCTGGGCAAAATACACCGTCAGCCGCTGTATACACAGCACGTCACGCGCCGGTGCCGTAATGTGGGGTGTAGAGATCAACGACGCGCCGGATCATCTTCTGATAGGATGTGTGATGCTGGCGCGCGCGCGTCTCAAAAAAGTCGACACTGTTTTTGCTCAACGAGATAGTCACCTTGACCTGATCTTCTTTGAGCACCAGTTTGTCTGGCGGAGGAAGAAAGTCGCGGACGGCTGGTGCGGGTGTTGAGGGGGAGCGCGGTGGTGAGGCTTATGGGACGTATGCGACCTATAGGACGTATGGGACGTATGGGGCGGGTAGGACGGCAGCTATTTGGTAAGCCGGGGCCGTAATCGGGGATTCTGTTGAACACGAGCGGCTTAAGGCGGCTAAGAATCCGTGCGCCTAAGAAGCCGTGCGCCTAAGAAGGCGCTTGGAGAATCTTTGTTCGTGACCTTGAGCCAACATCTACGCTTCTTGCGGAGATGCCGCGAACAAAGATTCTAATGGGGGCGGGTGTCAGGTTTTCGTTGAAGACGGAGGGGTGCCTGCGGGGGGCGGGGCGAGGAGTCGTTCCGGATGTTGCCGCTCGGCTTCGCGGAGACGCTCGCAGAGCGTATGAAGGTCGTTGTTGGCTTCGCGGGCCATTTCAGCGCCGGCTTCGCGGACTTCGGCCACGATGGGATCATCAATAGTCATATTTTCCTCTGTAAAGTGTTCCGTTACCCGTCCTGCACACAGCACGTCACGCGCCGCTACGGTAATGTGAGCTGTAGATATCAATGACGCGCCGGATCATCTTTTGATAGGACGTGTGATGCTGGCGGGCGATGCTCTTGAAGAAGTCGACACTCTTCTTGCTCAACAAGATGGTCACCTTTACCTGATCCTCTTTGAGCACCAGTTTGTCCGGCGGAGGTAGAAAGTCGCGGACGGGCTTAAGCGTCCCCAGTGGTTCGTCAGTGTATTTCATTCTGCGTTTCATAGATGTGTTTTCCTTTTCTCCAGTATCCTGCCTTGCGCGCTTCATACTCTCATTCTGCATTAGGAGCAACAAAATAGCAATACTTTTGTATGGGTTGTTTTATGGTAATGGCGAACTGTGTTTCTTGGGCCGGCCCACGGGCCGGGGACGGAGGCGGCGGTTGAGTTTGAGTTTGCTGAAAAATGAGTCTTCCTTGGCCCCTCCTTTTCGGGTTGAAATAATCAACCGATTATGGTAGCATTTCAACATGGAGAAGCGGAAGCCTCACTACGCCTTGTCGCGTATCAAGGCACTTATCCGCGAGGGCTCTTACCGGGTCACTCAGATGGCCCTGCGGTGTGCGGTGCGCGATTTCGGCTACATCGAGGCATCGCAGTTGGCTGAATGTGTGTTGGCTTTAGACATGAAGGATTTCTACAAGTCAATGACGACACACCATGATGCGACGCTTTGGCAGGACGTTTACCGTCCCTTGATCGAGAAGACCCGCGCGTATGTCAAGGTGCAGATAGTGGATGACACGACGGTGGTCATCTCGTTCAAGTGTTTGGAGGATGAGTAGAATGCGCGAAAAGAAATGGGTTGATTGCCCCGCATGTGGCGCGAAGAAGAGCATGCGGGTCAAGAAGAATCTGAGTGAACGGTTCCATCCCGCCGGGTATCCGCCTGTGGACATTGCCCACCTTGACGGCCAGTTCTGCGCGGGGTGTGGGGAAGGGTTTTGGTCGTTGAAATCGGAACGGTTGATAGCCCGTGTTCTTGGGGAACATATGGCCGGGCATGATGCCAAGCGTGTTGTAGCGGCGGAACTGGCAAGTGTTCAGGAAGCGGCAAAAACCCTGCATGTGACGGTGCAGGGGGTGCACAAGATGATGGACGAAGGCCGGCTGCGTTACGTGGTTGCGGGCGGTTTCCGTCTGCCGTTACGGAAGGGGTTGAAGAAGGGCGCAGGTTTGCCTCCTTTATGATGGGACTTATGTGCCGTATAGGACGTATAGGCTCTTGAACGGCTGTAGAGGAAGTAATATGATGCTGTCTCGGAGGGTCAGCATCTATGGGGAAAACGTCGGGGGAGGGGTTTATTCCGAAGCATGGGGGATATCGGGATCTGCTGTCCTATCAGAAAGCGTTGGTTGTTTACAATGCGGCCATGTGTTTCTGCAAGTGGTTTGTTGACCCGACCGACCGCACCAAAGGGCAGATGATTCAATCGGCGCGGTCGGGTAAGCAGAATATCATCGAAGGCAGCATGGCCTCGGGCACGTCGAAACGCGCGGCCGCGCGCGCGAAATGGAAATCAAGCTGATGGGCGTCGCCCGGGCGAGCCTCGAGGAGTTGCTGGAAGACTACGAGGATTTCCTTCGGACGCACGGCCATGCCCTTTGGGATAAGAACAGCAAGCCCGCACGGGCGGTGCGCCGGCTGGCGCAACCAGGAAAAACTCCGCAAGGAGATCATACGTCCCATAAGGCTCATGAGTCCCATGAGTCCTATGTGACCTATGACGCCTATAGAAGCTATAGGCCTATAAGCCCTATATCGAAAAGCGTAGCGCCGAGACTGTGGCCAACATCATCATCTACTTGATTCACCAGGCGAATTACCTGCTCGATCGGCAAATCCGCCAGTTGGGAAAAGCATTCTTAAACGAAGGCGGGATGCGGGAGCGGATGACGAGGGCGCGGCTGGACGCGCGGAAAAAACCAAACACTGATCGCTGACTGCGACTCGGGGAAACAGAGAAAACAGGGCACGACCACCTGGTTCTAGAACCTTCCTGCTCGCGCCCTGTTTCACCGCTATTTGCCCGCGCGGCGGTTTGCAGCGCCGCGCCGCGACGAGTCACGTGGTCTGGCTTACAACCCTAACGTCAAGACGGCCATGAACGTCTTGCTGAGCGGGTACTTGTTCGGATATTTCAGGAATTCTACGTGGCCGTCCATGTACAAGACGTTTGACCCGCCGGGTACATGGTTGCTCCACCTGATCATGTCGCCAGGACCGAACTCGTCAAAAAAGACCGCCATCTCGCTTTGCGCCGTCGCCGAGGCGGCCGGGTTGTTGATGTCAGTGATCATGAAGCGTTCGACGCCTTCCCGGAGAAAGTACAGTGTCCGGGAAACTCCGCCGTCGTCGTACGACATATCCGAGAGCATCACATCGAGTTTGCCGTCCCCTTCCCACTCGATACCCGCTTTATTCAGGAAACCCACAACAGCGGTGACGAAATTCATGTTAAGGTTTGACAGCGCGTCCTCGATGTTGGCCTGCGCCGGGTCGATACAAACAAACCGGTCGGATATGGTCCAGGGGATGTACATGTAGGCGTAGTCGTCGATGCGGCACGGGCAGATCGGCTGGTCCGGGTCGCCGTTGTTGTCCCCGGTGGCATCACAGTTCCACCGTCCGCCTGCGATCTTCCCACCCTGCATATTCCCCATCGACGGACACAGCAGCACGTTAATATCGCTGAGATACTCAGGGTAGATGGACTTGCCGTTGGGCGAGAATGCCCCGACGGTTCGTTCACATGCCCCGGTCGTGGCGTCGTTCGCTACCCCGTCCTCGATCTGCATGGGCGGATATTTCCCACCCTTGGATTCGTTCGCGTACATCTTGAGAACCAGCCCGACCTGCTTGAGGTTGTTGGCGCAGCTCGCCCGCCGCGCCGATTCGCGCGCCCGCGCCAGCGCGGGCAGCAGGATTGCCGCGAGGATGCCAATGATGGCAATCACTACCAGCAGTTCGATAAGTGTAAACCCTTTCTTACGCATGATAAATCCTCCTCTTTTTGTTCCTGCGTCGCAGGAAACAACTTCCAACCCGACTCTAAAGTAGCACAAGAGGTCTTTTTCTGCAACAGTTGCAACTACCAGGAATATTTGATGAAATGCGCGGCGGGGTCGAGCTCCCGCGTGACCGGGTGGCGCCGGAGGTGGCGTTTTGAAGGCTTAGGTTGGGGTGCAGGGCCCGTGGTCGAGCGGGAACTCGACCCCACCGCGCTTTGAAGGCTTTGATCGGTGTGAGGAGCGCGCGCCTATCGGAACTCTGGGGCGTCCTCAGCCTTCTTGCGGATGCGTGTTTCCACAGCGCATACTTTCTGTGGAGTTACAAGTTCCCGACATTCAAAGGCGCTGTAGCTGTGACTGTCAAGACCGCATCGAGGCCCGTGCCGCGCCCGTTCCTTAAATGGGCCGGCGGGAAAACCGGGCTGCTTGCCGAACTGCTCGAGCGGGTCGAGGCCGCCCAACCCTTCACGGCCTATTTCGAACCTTTCATCGGCGGCGGCGCGCTCTTCTTCGAACTCACCCGCCTCGGCCGGCTCCCCAGCCGGGCCGTCCTCTCCGACGCGAACCCCAACCTCGTCGCCGCCTACCTCGGCGTCCGCGACCACGTCGAGGGCGTCATCCGCGCACTCCTCCGCCATCGGAACCTCCATTCGCGCGAACACTACTACGCCGTCCGCGACGCCGCGCCACGCACGCTGCCCGCCCGCGCCGCCCGCATCATCTACCTCAACCGGACCTGTTTCAACGGCCTTTACCGAGAAAACAGCCGCGGCCGATTCAATGTCCCCATGGGCCGCTATAAGAACCCCCGCATCTGCGACGAAACCAACCTCCGCGCGTGCTCACAAGCACTCCAATCCGCCCAGCTTGCCGTCAAACCGTTCCAACACGTGCTCGATGCCGCGGCGCCCGGCGATTTCGTCTACTTCGACCCGCCGTACCATCCCCTCAGCAAAACGTCCTCCTTCACCGCATACGCCCGCGGCGGGTTCGGCGAACAAGACCAGCGGCTCCTGGCCCACGTCTTCGCCCAACTCTCCGCCCGGGGCGTCAAATGCCTCCTCTCCAACTCGATGACAGACCTCGTCCGCCACCTCTACGCCGATTTCACCATCGAACAGGTCTTCGCACCCCGCCTCGTCAACAGCCGCCCCGACCGCCGAGGAAAAATCCCCGAAGCACTCATCCGAAACTTCTAACAACCTCACCGGCAGCCACCGTTGTTTTTCATCATTGAGTAATGTGCAAACCCCAATCCGTTTGCGCTCGACTCACGGCTGAGTTAGAATCAGTAACGCCTTTTAGAATCGTTGTTCGCGACATCTGCGCAAGCCGCGTAGATGTTGGCTGAAGCTCAGGAGGCTGGAGCAATGCCGTGGAAGCGGCGTCCCCGCCGCTTCAAGCCTCGAGTGCTACATGAAGCGGCGGGGACGCCGCTTCCACGAGTGCGCCCGGCAAAGAATATTGGTTGCGGCTGCGCCGCTTTAGAAGGAGCATCCATGAAGATTCAACCTGCCGACGCCCTG
>Ga0315285_10000312_pt1 | contig 49300 bp, 40 predicted proteins | sample YL17G09_36_MG_FD_203698 | JGI IMG/M metagenome (GOLD analysis project Ga0315285, IMG submission 203698) | Sediment microbial communities from Yellowstone Lake, YNP, Wyoming, USA - YL17G09_36 | ecosystem: Environmental > Aquatic > Freshwater > Lake > Sediment | place: USA: Wyoming | collected...
GTTTCATTGCACTGAATCTCCTTTACGGTTAAATAACCGTTAAAATATCTTCAGTGCCGTTATATATCAAGAGGGGGGGTACGCTTTCATAGCAAAGCTAGCCGTTAACCATTGAGGAGTTTACCGAGGGCTTGGCAATGGCAAATGCTTTGCCTGGGCCCATTACCACCAAGATGTCCTTTTTTACAGGATACAAGGTGGCAGGGTTCACTGGCGCAGGGGCGAGCACTGTGGGGTTAATTTTACCTTCTTTTATTTTGATGATTGCGCTTGCCTCACTCTACTGGGCATATAAGGATCTGCCTGCGGTAAAGGGATCGCTTAAAGCGGTAAGACCGGTGGTGATTGCGCTCCTCGCGCTTGTGGTATATGATATTTTTCCCTCAAGTATTGTTTCCTGGCACACCGCTCTCATCGCAGTTATTGCCTTTTGCCTCATTGCCTTTTTAAACATCCATCCAGCGATAGTAATTGTGCTGGCAGCACTCCTTGGAATTGTGGTGTACCGGTAAATTGTTACGGGTTGCGAGTTACGAGTTGTGTATTAGTACTACAGCGACACTTTGGATTAAATATCTTTATATATATATCATTGGGTATCATCTCGACCAGGGGGCTGTGTCACAATTTGTGTTTTTGTCATTTCGAGTAAATCCTTTTTGTCATTTCGAGGGTATCCGAGAAATCTTGAAAGATTCCTCACGAAGTTTACCCTGAGCACAACCGAAGGGGTCGAAATGGCAAAAATGTTGCTGTAGTCTTAGATAAATGATTTAAAAGATTTAAAACCCGCAACTCGAAACGTCCTGCTCTACACGGCTTTTCCTGCCGCCTTAAGCCTTGCCTTTTCCTCGGGTGCCCTCCTGAAAGTGATTACGCCCTCAAAGGGACAGGCTTCCATGCAACTAAAGCAGAGGCAACAGGTTGCAGGCATTTCATTATCCTGATTTCGGATATCAATGAAGAAGGGGCAGGCTTCTTCCGCCTGACACATCTTACAGTTCTTGCATTTTGATTTATTGAATCGTATACGCCAGAGGCTGCCCTGGGCACCTAAACCCCGGTAGGAGGAAAGCCAGCAGAAGTGAGTACACATCTTCCGCCAGGGCATCAATAGTGAGCCAAAGTAGAGGCCATACATAAATATTACTGGGTACAATAATACGCCTGTTAGGTCAAAAACCGTTTCGGTAAAAAACATGGGAAACCAGGCAATGAGCAACGTGAAGGGAAAGTAGGGGGCATTTTTGTCAATCTCGCCACTTATGTACATAGCGCTACTATGGCTCTGCTCTTCAATTGCCCTCGGCAGCTTTGTAATAGGTCGTGTGTAGGTGAGATTCTTAAATAGACCATCCTGCAGTGTGGCATTGGGGCAGAGCCATCCACACAAGACCCTGCCAAAGAGGAAGGGGAAAATCGCCACCGTAAACACATGAAACATTCCCCAGAAGAATAGTGCCACATTGGTACCGTAGATGAATGAATAGGCAGTAGTTACCGCATAGATGATGAAGACCAGGATTTGAACTACGATGCGTGCACTGATAATCTTGAGCCGTTCTTTTTTGCTGGGCTTTTCTTCAGTCGTGCCCGTAATGAGCAGAAAGAAAGGTACTAAGCTGATGATCAAGGTGAGGACACAGTAGAATGCATTCTGTCCACTCGGCTCTTTTTCCATCAGCAGTGGATAGGTGAAGATACCGATGACTGTCGGTATCAGCCAGATATGGGCGGCAAGTTTCAACCTGCCGAAGAAGTATTTTTGATGGAGCAGGTTAAAAAATCCTGCGCCCATGGCAAAAAGGATTCCAATTTGAAGCACCTTGGTACCAAAAATTCCCACTACATATAATAGTAGCGCTGGACCGAGGGCATATTTGTGAATGTTAATAAATCGCTGTTTAGTAATGTTCATGTAGCTATCCTCCTCTTAGTGAGTGGCTAACGCCTGCTGTAGTTTAGGGAGAAGTACCTGCCATTCGTTTGGTGATATCATCAGCCCTAAGGCAAGATAGAGCACTATAAAACCAACACCTACGGCAATGACTCCCCATCTCCTTGATCGCGTAACTCCGGTGCGGCGGCTCATCATCCACATCGCAGTTAAGTAGAATAACACATTTATTGCAACGGTTCCTCGGGAACTGCTCACCGTACTTGCGTACAGCGCATCGGGAGCTTGGGTGCTAAGACTCTCCACCAGGGTTTTGATGGCATGTGAGAGAGTGCCGTTTAAGACCGCAATCGGTATCAAGGTAACTGAGGTAAAGCGAAGGCTATCAATATACTTCCTATCGCGAAGCACTATATGCATCACCACTGCCAAGAGTGCCACCACTAAAAAACCTATGATAGCTCCGGCAACCGTTGCCACAAGACGCTCGATGTTGGTATTATCGGTGTGTATTAATTTCTTTAAATAGTCAGCGCCATCGATAAGAAAGGTAGGAAACATAGCGCGAAACAGTTCAAATGTTTTCTTATCGGCAATTCCCCAGGACTTGCCGAACATATAGCATGGAATAAAAATTTCTAAGATTCTTGCCCATCGGGCAAGCGGTGTAGTGTAGTTTCCTTCCATATTCTTTCTCCTTAGGCTATGGTATGGTGGTCTTGTAGTTTACCACGAGGTTGTAGCTACCTTAGTGCTTCGATTCGCAATTACAGTGACGTATTTTGGGAGAATTTCTATAGGCAATAGCTCTCTCAGCACTATGTCCTGAGTAAATAAATTCGTAACTGAATTTATGAATCGAAGGACTTAGGTTATTGGGCAGTTCCGGGCTCTTGTGCTGCCTCCTCTTTTATGATCTCTTTTGCCTTCAGATAGGTGATGTCTTTTTCTTTGAGAAAACCTTTTTTAAACGCATCCTGAACGTCTTGCTCGGGTATGAGCTTTCTGTCGAGTAGGTATTTTATGGACTTTCCGTCGAGCAGTCCTTTCTCGAGCATATACTTTTTCAAGAAATTGAGGTGCTCTTTTTCTTGCTGCAGGCCAAGGATTTCTTTATCAATCTGGGCTGCCTCATAGGTAACATAGAACTTTGAAGGAGTTTTCCACTGACTCGCGCCCATCAAAAAGAGGGCAAAGGTGATATAGAGCAGGCACCCCATCACAGTCTTCTTTTCAAGGGAGGTAGTCCTTTTGGCAATAACCAGGATGATGATTGAGAGGACCGCAGCGATGGCAGCAACGTAGTTTCCGATGACCGGCATTAAATCAACAGGAACCTTGGAGGAGTAATTGTCCATGTAGAGCTCAAAGCTCCAGATGGAGAGAAAGGTGAGCAGGAAGATGCATACTGATTTTTTAAGCGCCTTGGTCAACCATAGAATCTTCAGTATGACCCAGCCAGCCACCACAAAATAGTAACCACCGAGCGTCTTGATCTCAACGTCACTGAATTGGGTGATAACGCCCTTTTCAACCGGCAAGCTTGAAATCTCACCAATCAGAGGCCAGGCAACCAGCGCAGAGAAAAATCCGTACAGATATGCCTTGCTCTCTTTTTCTACCGTGCAGCATCGGTACAAGAGGAAGCCAAATACAACGGCTAACATTGGCATATAAAAGAGATTATAATTTACAACGGGATTTTCCCACATCCGGAGCGGGGACATGATGATCGCTGATATAATAAAGAAACCCTGACCCGCGAGGGCAATCCAGATAGTCCGCATCATGGGTTTGAAAAAGTTGCGTAGGCCTTTAAGCATGGGTACACTCCTTATCTTAGGTTTGATGAGAGATTACCTTTTAAAGACAACCTGTGAAAGTAAATTTGGTTTATTTAAATCATACTTATAAATAATGTCAAGGAATTTTTACAAAGTCGTCAAAATTGTATCTTGGATTTTTTAGGAAGACTTTTCTCTTATGAATTAAGCTCGATTTTTATATATTAAGCTGGTATAATCAGAAAATTAAAACATGAGAGCGAGAGGTGTGAATGGATAAGAGATTATTGATACTCCTGGTAATTTGTGCTTTTCTGGGAGTGAGCACTTTTACGATAAAATATATTGAGAAAGAAAAGGGAAAAATTAAGGAAAGATTTTTTAATTTACCCAAGACTGAAAAGGCTCAGGTCCGCAGAAGTCCGGTATCCATAGCCCCACCACCAGAGGAACCCGTTGTCGAGGAAACGATACCACCTCAGGCAGAGGTAGAAAAGAAAGTTCCACTACCAGAAGGAAAAAATTCTCGAGGTGAGAGCAAGATGCTCCCTCAGCGTGATATTCCCAAGAAGAAGGAAAAGGTTCCTCAAGAGGTAAAAAAGGATAAGGGGAAAGAGGAGACCCTGTCAGCTCCCAAAGAAGTTGAAGCTAAAAAAGAAGAAGTACCAAAAGAGGAGAAGGGTGCTGCGCTAGTACAAGAAGCCCCCACACCACCTGCAGAAGGAAAAGAAATAGGTAAAGAAAAGGTAGCTGGGGAAGGTGAGGGAGATGAGACAGCGATCGATGAGGGGAAAAGTGCTACAAGAGCGCCAGGGACAGAGGATAAAAAGCAGGTGACTGGGGAGGAAGAGGTGGGGAAGAAAGGAGACAAGGGTGAAGCGGAAGAGGAGGAGAAGCCAACGTCACTTGAAGAAGACAGTGGCGACCGTGAAGAAACCGGGGAAGTAGCGGAAGAGGAAGAGGGAATAACTGAAGGAGAAGGGGTGGAAGAGGGAGAGAAGATTAAAGAAACGGAACGAGAGGAGAGGGAAAGCTACAAGGGAAAAAAAGAAGGTGGGAGAAAAGCAGGAAGCGATGGAAAAAAAGTTTATCGTGAAAGGGGAGAAGAAGCTGCAGGAGAAAAAGAGGAAGTAGGGGATGAGGAATAAACCTTGATCACCGACAACGTTAGAATGGAGTTTTTAAAGAAAATCATCTTATGAACGCACTTGTATCAACAGAGGATATCAAGCTGATTATAAGGGGTGAGCACTCATCGCCTCATTCAATCCTGGGGAATCACAAGGTACGAGTGGATGGGGAGGATGCGATTGTTGTTCGTACATTCGTACCGGGTGCTAAGGCGGCTAAAGTTATTATGGCATCTGAAGCGGGTGCCCAATTTCCTATGACGCAAGTTCATACCGATGGCTTCTTTGAAGTGATTTTAAGAGAATGCTCTGAATTTTTTCCCTACCGGCTGGAACTTGATATCAATCATGAAGTGCGTGTGCAGGATGATCCTTACCGCTATTTACCAACGGTGGGTGAGGCCGATTTTGAAGAGTGGAGGAGAGGAGTAGAGTATCACGCGTACCAGAAATTTGGAGCTCATCGGAGGCGTTCCGGAGAGGTTGAGGGGGTTGGGTTTACCCTATGGGCTCCTAATGCTCGGCAGGTGAGTTTAGTGGGTGATTTTAATCGGTGGGATTATCGAGCACATCCCATGAGGCGAATAGGATCTGCTGGTATCTGGGAGATTTTCATACCTGAACTTCCCCAGGGGACTCTTTATAAATACATGGTTCACGGATATTTTGGTCAGAGGATTCAGAAAACAGACCCCTTTGCCTTTGCCATGGAATATCGTCCACGAACTGCCTCGGTGGTCTGGGACATTGATCAGTATGAGTGGCATGACCAGGAGTGGCTGGAGAAACGTGCCCGTTGGATTCCCTTTGACCACCCCATCTCCATCTATGAGGTGCATCTTGGTTCCTGGATGAGGATGCCGGAAGAGGGCAATCGGTGGCTCACCTATCGTGAGGTGGCAGAGAGACTGGTGACCTATGTTAAAGAGATAGGATATACCCACATAGAATTGCTGCCTGTGGCGGAGCATCCCTTTGATGCCTCGTGGGGATACCAGGTGACCGGTTACTATGCCCCTACCAGTCGCTATGGATCACCTCAGGACTTTATGTATTTTGTTGATTATTGCCATCAACATGGGATTGGGGTAATTGTTGATTGGGTGCCCTCCCACTTTCCCAAGGATGATTTCAGTTTAGCGCATTTTGATGGAACCTGCCTCTATGAACACCTCGATTCCCGGCAGGGTGAGCATAAGGAGTGGGGGACGTTAGTATTCAATTACGGTCGCACTGAGGTGAGAAGTTTCCTTACCTCCAATGCCCTCTTTTGGCTGGAGAAGTACCATATAGATGGGATCCGGGTAGATGCGGTGGCATCCATGATCTATCTTGACTATAACAGGAAAGACGGGGAGTGGATACCCAATAAATACGGGGGAAGGGAAAATCTTGGGGCGATCGATTTTCTTAAGGAATTGAATGTGGTTACCCATGCCCGTTATCCCGGGATCATGATGATCGCTGAAGAATCAACCGCCTGGACCGGCGTGTCGCGACCTACCTATCTGGGAGGACTGGGTTTTGACTTCAAGTGGAACATGGGGTGGATGCATGACATGTTAGACTATTTTTCCTCAGATCCGATTTACAGAAAGTATAAACATGATTTGCTCACCTTTGCCATGCTCTACGCCTTTAATGAAAATTTTATTTTAGCCCTCTCCCATGATGAGGTGGTGTATGGCAAGAGGTCGCTGCTGGACAAGATGCCCGGGGATGAGTGGAAAAAGTTTGCTAATTTAAGAGCCCTGTATGGGTACATGTTTGCCCAGCCGGGTAAGAAACATCTCTTCATGGGTGGAGAATTTGGACAGTGGAAAGAGTGGAACCAGATGGAGAGTCTGGATTGGCACTTGCTGACATACGCCATGCACAAGAAGCTTCACGACTATGTGAAAGACCTCCATAAAATTTACAAAGAAGCGCCTGCCCTATGGGAAATTGACCATGAGTATCTAGGTTTTCAGTGGATTGACTTTCATGATTGGGAAAGCAGCGTGGTTTCTTTTATCCGGCGCGGTAACGATTCCCATGATCACCTGGTGTGTGTATTTAATTTTACCCCCATTCCACGCAACCACTACCGGGTGGGGGTTCCACAGGAAGCCTTTTATCAAGAAATCCTCAACAGCGATTCATCCTTTTATGGAGGGAGTAATCTCGGTAACGGAGGGGGAGTAAAGGCTGAACCAGTACCTTTTTCCTTTTTCCCCTACTCCCTTCGACTCACCATTCCACCCTTGAGCGCCCTCTATTTGAAACCAGAGAGTCAAAAAGTGAGTTACGAGTGATGGGCAACGAAAGGAGGATAGTTGCGAGTCACGTGTTAATAATCCCAATGCCTTGTCAGCGTGCACACATTTTAAGATAGTGCTTGCCAATACCGGTCAGATATGATAAAAAGTACCTCCTTCATTGCGTCCCCATCGTCTAGTCCGGTCTAGGACACCGGCCTTTCACGCCGGCAACAGGGGTTCGAATCCCCTTGGGGACGCCAGGGAACATTAACGGGTTAGCCGATCTCTTGGACTAACCCGTTTTCAGTTTGAGGTAAATTTAGGCTAAACATTTTCCAAAAATTTCTACATTTGGTCACCTACTGGATTAATGGGAAGTGGTCTTTGAAAGGGAACCTACTTTGCAAATTAGCCTCGATCATTTTGTAGGTACAACAATGTCGATCCATTTTGAAGGTCGACAAAGGTCCTTTAATGGGGGACCCCTAAAGATCCCTAAAACCGGTGCTGCAACCACCGTAGTTTTATTGTTTGACAATAATAAGGTTTTGTAATAAAAAATAATAGTATACCCCTTGAGTTCTTTTTTTACTCATTTTTAAAGCCACCACCTCTGGTGGTGGTTCTTAAATAAAGCTTCTACCGTTTAAGGTTTTTTTGAAATTGCGGTTGCGAAGCAATGATTCGGGCGTAAAGCCGCCACCCATGGTGGCGGATAGTCTGAATCAAGCAATTTCTTTACTACTAAGGGAGTTAAGTCAACCGGGTTGGGATTGAGTGTGTCGTATGGGATAATCAAACGCCATAAGGGAATAATTTTGGTAGACAGTGCCGAGGGGAAGGGGACTATGTTTACCATCACGATTCCTTTCGCTGAGGGCGTGGTGGAGAGCGAAGCAAAGGTGAAGCCTCTTAAGGGTACTCAGAAGAGGGCGCACATTTTAGTAGTGGAGGACGAGGTAGCGGTACTTAATCTGCTCGCATCAATTCTGACCATGGGAGGTTATAAAGTTGAGACTGCAACTGATGGGACGCAGGGAATAAGGTTATTTCAGGAGAAGAAATTCGATTTAGTGTTCACTGATTTGGGGATGCCCGGGATGTCGGGGTGGCAGGTAGCAAGGGAGGTGAAGAGGATAAATGGCGGGATACCAGTGGCAATTATTACCGGGTGGAATGTAGAGTTGGAGGAAGCGGAGATGAGGGAGAATGGTGTTGACCTCATAGTGCAGAAACCATTTGAGGTGGATAGGGTACTACGACTGGTACAAGAGGGGATAATCTTGAGGGATAAGTTTAAAAATCAGTCTGCTAAGAAGTAGCAGGTAGTTTTCAGTACCACACGTTTAGGTCAGGAAACGCAGGAGCTCGCATGAACTCGTGCGTTTTTTTGTGAGGCAGTGGTCAGCCAGGAGCTCATTATAGCTTTGAGTCTAGGTATCAATGCGGAGTGTCCAGCTCACACTACCACTTCCTTCTTCACCTGAAAATGGTTGCTCTATTGTATAGCCATCTTCTACAGGGAAGGTGAGTTGATAGGAAACTGTATCGCTTGGGAGTGATTCGGTGTGAGTGCCATCAGGGCAGGTAAAGGTAAGTGAACAGGGCTGATACCACTGTTCTTCGAAGGTAAAGAGTATCTGGTGGTTAACTTCATACCCTTTAAGGGACACAGAGTTTGTGCCTGAACCATTGAATGTGCAGTCATCGGCTGTTCCCGAAATTGCAACTGAAACCGTTCCTGAACCTTGATAGCAATAACCTGGATCAACGTAACCACTAGTACTACTATGGAAATGGATAGTGCCGGTGACCTGGGTTTCTTGATGGTAGCTTTCATAATTCACTACGAGGGAGTGGTTATACTCAATACGTCCTCCTTCGATGGAGGGACTACATCCCTTAACCAAGAGGGTTGAGATAAAGAGCACAATAATGGGTAGTGGTTTCATCCGGTGAGTGGTCTACCTCCCCTAAAAAATTAACGGTAGCCTCACTGTAAAATGTACTATCTTATTTGTCAATACCATTGGTATATTACTGTTGACACTAAGACAAAAAAAACGTACAACGTAATCACCTCGTGAGTTTCTCTCTTTACACATGCATTGCCACCTCACGCAAAGGAAGGTGTGATGGTCAAGAGACTTTTTCGACGCAAATTTCTCCACCATATTTTAGAAGAGATTGATCTGGAAGAACACCGGCTACACCGTTCGCTCAATGCCTTTGATTTGACCATTCTGGGGATAGGTGCCATTATCGGTGTCGGGATCTTCGTGCTCACGGGAACTGCCTCAGCGCGTTTTGCGGGTCCTGGGATTGTACTCTCCCTGGTCATATCGGCAAGTGCCTGCTTCTTTACCGCGCTCTGTTATGCAGAGTTTGCCTCTCTGATGCCGGTGGCGGGAAGTGCGTACAATTATGCCTACGCCACCATGGGTGAGATGATTGCGTGGATTATAGGGTGGGATCTTATATTAGAATATATCGTGGCTTCCATTGCGGTGGCTATTGGGTGGTCAGGGTATTTTGTAACCATCGTGAAGGCTGTTGGCATTCCACTTCCCGTGTGGTGCAGCGCTGCCCCTGGAACCATACCGGGAGCGGTGGTTAACCTTCCTGCCATGCTCATTGTGCTCTTCCTCACCACTATTTTGGTGATTGGGATTAAAGAGAGCGCACGATTTACCAGCGTGATGGTGTTTGTGAAGCTACTCACGATACTGGTATTTATTGCGGTAGGGATGCTTAACGTTACTCCGGGTAATTGGATTCCTTTTTTGCCCTATGGTTTTAAAGGTGTTATGACCGCTGCAGCCATTATATTTTTTGCCTACATTGGTTTTGATGCAGTTTCCACTGTTGCTGAAGAAACCACCAACCCTCAGCGAAACATGCCCATCGGGATACTCCTCTCTCTCTCCATTTGTACGGTTATCTACATCCTGGTAGCGGTGATTCTTACGGGAATGGTACCCTACCGGGAATTGAATAATCCTGCACCGGTTGCTCACGCATTGAATCTGGTGGGTTTCCGGTGGGGGGCGGCGCTCGTTTCAGTGGGAGCAGTGGCAGGTATTACTAGTGTATTGCTGGTAATGCTCATGGGACAGCCGAGGGTGTTTTTCTCCATGTCACGTGATGGCCTTTTGTGGCCCTGGATCTCAAAAGTTCATCCCCGCTTTCGTACTCCCTACATTTCACAGCTTATCACAGGTACGGTGGTAGCGGGTTTCGCAGGTTTCATTGATATTGGGACTGCCGCAGAACTCTGCAATATTGGAACATTGTTTGCCTTTTGCATTGTGTGTGGAGGAGTGGTGGTCTTACGAAGGACTCATCCTGAGCTCAAGAGAAGCTTTCGCTGCCCATTAGTGCCTCTGTTTCCACTCCTGGGCATCTTCTTTTGTACGGGGTTAATGCTCTCATTACCTAAAATTACCTGGATACGATTCGTAATCTGGCTCCTTATTGGGTTCTCTATCTACTTTTTCTATGGCATCACGCACAGTCGTCTGGCGCGAAAATAGCTATGTATGACCAGTGTATTTCCCCTTCACCAATGCCCTCCGGAAATGATAAGGTGTGCCACACCCGTTGTACGGATGTTCCCTAAAAGTATTCGAAAAGTGGTACCGTGGTGAGTTCCACCTCAAGGCATGAGATTTTCTTTGTATGTATATTGGTATACTTTATACGCTCATTACCGCACTCCTGATGGCGGGAGCTGATGTGCTTTCTAAAAAGGCGTCAGCGCAACAATCAGTCTATCTCGTTTCTCTCTCCCGGTGGCTATTTGCTATCCCCATACTTGCGCTCATGACCTTTCAGATGGATTTCCCCAGAGCGATAAGTTCCGAGGTGATTGTGTGTACCCTTATCCTGATTCCTCTTGAGATTGTGGCAATGATTCTCTACGTAAAAGCCATCGCACACTATGATCTCTCTTTGACGGTACCACTTTTATCACTTACCCCACTTTTTCTCCTGATCACAGGCTCGCTCTTTCTTCACGAAACAGTAACACTCATGGGGATTGCGGGTGTCGTTACCATTTTGTCTGGTGTCTACATAATGAACGTCACCCACCTGCGGGAGGGGATGCTTGCTCCTTTTAAATCTATAGTGAGGAATGAGGGCTCGCTACTGGTAGTGGTGGTTGCACTCATCTATGCCATTACCTCAACGATGGGTAAAAAGGTGGTGACACTCACGGGCTCTGCCTTTTTCAGCTTCTGGTATTTATTTGCGTTGAGCATAGTGCTCATCCCGGTGGTGTATATCAAGGGAGAATCACCCTGGCAGATATTCAAAAATTTTAAAATGAATCTTCTCATCGGGACGCTGGTGGGTTTGGCGACCTACAGTATTTTTACCGCATACAACTATGCCCCCATTGCCTATGTGATTGCCATTAAGCGGACCTCAATACTATTTACGGTGATACTGGGGCGAATGATATTCAATGAGCCATCCTTTGGGAGGCGGGTGACGGGAGCAGTGCTTGCCCTCATTGGAATTGTATTAATTATCTTGAGTCCTAGAGCCTAGCCTAAACTATGTGAAATTGTGAGAAGAAAACTCTCAGAGGTGAACAGGTAAGAGTCTATACAAAGAGTGAACGCGCTACACAGAGGACCCGAACGGTTCTTCTTTAACTTTTTGTTGACGATCTTGCTATGTAACTATAGTATTTTTTCAACATGTAGGATGTGATCACCTACACACCAACGTTTCTTCCATCATGCTACGCTGTCCTCTCTTACTATCTTTGTTCTCGCACTACCGCTCATAATCCTTCTCAAGGTTCCATTTTGCGCGATCCGTGCTCTAAAAAATTACGATAGGGTTGCTTCTTAAAAACCTGAGACATTCATTTCACATTCTTGTTATAGAAAACTACGTGGCATGCCTTTTAAAAGTACAATTCAAATATGCTTTTCATTTAAGGGGAATTGGACTATACTTGAGTTATACATTAAGGGTAATCTCTCGAAAATATAAGGGAAAACTAATGGGTACTACCCTCTTTGAGAAAATCGTTTCTTCTCACCTTGTTTCCGGAAGCATGGATGAAGGACAAGAGATAGGTGTGAGGATTGATCAAACTCTCCTTCAGGATGCGACTGGTCCGCTGGTGTGTCTCCAGTTGGAATCGTTAGGGATTGAACGGATGAAGGCAGAGCTTTTAGTAGCCTATGTAGACCATACTACGAATCAGTTCTTTCCGGAGAATGCAGATGACCACCGCTATCTCCACTCTTGCTCAGTGCGATACGGTGGCTATTTTTCTAGAGCGGGCAACGGCATCTGTCACCAGGTGCATCTGGAGCGATTCGCTCACCCTGGCAAAACGCTTTTGGGTGCTGATTCTCATACCCCTACTTCTGGTGCCCTGGGGATGCTGGCAATGGGTGCAGGTGGGCTTGATGTGGCAATGGCAATTGCGGGACATCCCTATTTTATAAAATTTCCGAGTATCGTAGGAATCAGGCTCACCGGGAAGCTCACACCCTGGGTATCAGCTATGGATGTGGTCTTGCGCCTACTCGGCATGCTTACTACCAGAGGGAACACTCAGAAAGTGCTGGAGTACAGTGGTGATGGGCTAAAGTATCTTACGGTATCAGAGAGGGCAACACTGGCAAATTTAGGGGCTGAGATGGGGGTCATGACCTCTCTTTTCCCTTCTGATGATACTACCAGACAGTTTATGAGAAGGCATCAACGTGAGGCGGAATGGGAGGAACTGCTCAATGATCCCCATGCTTTATATGCAGAGGTAGTAACTATCGCTCTGGATGAGGTCATACCTCTGGTGGCACGACCTCATAGCCCTGATCATGTGTGCCCAGTTAAAGAAGTGGAAGGCCTCAAAGTGGAGCAAATATGTATTGGGAGTTGTGCACATTCATCTTACCGGGAGTTAGCGGTAGTTGCCTCTGTGCTCAAAGGGAAAAGGGTTTCTCCACAGGTGAATCTGTGTATTACGCCGGGGTCTCGACGTATTCTCTCCGCAATTACCATGAGTGGGGTGCTTGCCGATTTGGTGAATGCCGGTGCCCGTATTATGGAACCTGCCTGCGGCTTTTGCATTAGTCAGGGACAGGTACCACCCTCAGGGACTATAAGCCTCCGCACTAGTAATAGGAACTATCGTGGGAGGTGTGGCACTCCTGATGCGGAGGTCTATCTGGTAAGCCCTGAGACGGCTGCGGTTTCCGCATTGACTGGCTTACTCACCGATCCGCGTTCCCTGGGTGACCAGTGCGATCCTCCTAGAGAAGAGCCTGAGGTATATCAGATGGAGGATGAGCTTCTCATCGCACCGGGTGAGAAAGTTTCTGAGCCAAAGGTAATCAAAGGTCCCTCCATCAAGGAACTCCCCTATTTTTATCAATTAGATGATACACTCACCGGTGAGGTGGTGCTCAAGGTGGGTGATAATATTACTACTGACCATATTATCCCAGGGGGACAGTATCTTCGGTTTCGCAGTGATATTGCGCGCTATGCCCAGTTTACTTTTCAACAGCTTGACAGTGAATTTTATAAGAAGGCATTACAAATCAAGGAAGAAGGGAGAGAGGGTGTAATTGTTGCAGGGGAAGGGTATGGGCAAGGTTCCAGCCGAGAGCATGCTGCCTTATGTCCACGCTTTCTCGGTGTGAGAGTAGTAATTGCCTTACGCATTGAGAGGATTCACCAGGCGAACCTGGTTAACTATGGGATTCTCCCTCTTTTATTTAAGAGGGAGGAAGATTATGAACAGATTGAAACGGGGGATCGATTGAAACTGGAGAGGATACGAGAGGCACTCAAGGGTTATCACCCTCTGGTGGTGCATAATCTGAGTAAGCAGAGTTATATTCCTTTGCTCCATACCCTCAATCAAAGGGAGGTAGCAATTGTCTTCTCAGGAGGTCTCATTCCCTATCGGAGGGAACATGGTGCATAACATTACCTTGATACCTGGAGATGAAAGTGGTCCTGAAATTATGGCAGAAGCCAAGAGATGCCTTGATGCCACAGGCGTGAACATCGCGTGGGAGGTGGTGGATGCAGGGCTGGGTGCTTTGGATGAGAAAGGGACTCCCCTGCCCAAAGAAGTTTTGGATTCGATTGAGAGAAATCGTGTTGCCTTAAAGGGTCCCCTCACCACCCCCTCCGGAGGCGGCTATCGCAGCGTCAATGTACAGCTCCGTCACCATTTCAACCTTTACGCCAATGTGAGGCCCTGTAAAACTATTAAGGGTATAAAGGGGGCTGTGCAGGGAGTTGATATAGTGGTGATTCGTGAGAATACCGAAGACCTCTACGCAGGTATAGAATTTAAGGAAGGAAAGGAATCTACCCGTAAACTGATAGAACTAGTGAGGAACTACTTGGGAAAAGAAATTGCTCCTGATGCGGGGATTACCCTGAAACCTCTTTCCCGGGGGGCATCAAGGAGAATAGCCCACTTCGCCTTTAATTATGCGGAGGATAATAAGCGAAAAAAAATCACCGTAGTGACCAAAGCCACTATTATGAAATGTACCGATGGCCTGTTTTATGAAGAGACAAAGAAGGTTGCGCAGGTATATCCCTCTCTTGAGCTTGAACATCTGCTGGTTGACAGCGCGTGTTTTAAGCTTGTTTCTTCACCCCAGCAGTTTGATCTGGTGCTTACCCCTAACCTCTATGGTGATATCATCTCAGACCTGTGTGCAGCCCTGGTGGGGGGATTGGGAATGGCCCCCGCGGTTAATCTCGGTGATGGGTATGCCATCTTTGAGGCAGTGCATGGGTCTGCCCCGCAATTTAAAGGGAAACAGGAGCTCAATCCTTGTGCACTGATCCTCTCTGGCACCATGATGCTAGACTATCTGGGTGAGAGAGAAGCGGCCTGCCGTCTGCAGGGCGCGGTGGAAGCAGTGGTCAAGGAAGGGCGATATGTGACGAGAGACCTTAACCCTCGCACCTATGTCAGCACTCGAGAGATGACCGATCGCATAATTTATTTCCTTGGGAAGGAGGGGCGACATGAATAAAGGTAAAATCTATATTCTGGATGTGACCAATCGGGATGGTGTTCAAACCTCCCGTCTGGGACTCGCTAAGCTGGAAAAAACCATTTTGAATACTATGCTTAACCAGATAGGCGTGTTTCAGGCAGAAATTGGCTTTCCCAATACCCGCCACGAGCTCAATTACCTCAATGCAAATCTTGAGCTGGTGGAAATGGGGGTCTTAAGCCCCATGAGGATATCGGGGTGGACACGCGCGACGGTATCAGATGTGAGTGAAGCGAAGGCACTGGTTCCACAACTAAAGCACATCAATATTTCCACCTCAACTTCAGATCAAATGATCATGGGAAAGTATGGCGGTAAAAAAAACAGGTCGGATATTATTACCGTAATGCTGGAAGCGCTTAATGCGGCAAAAGAACTACGTTTTGAAACGATTGGTGCTAATGCAGAGGATGCCTCCCGCACCGAACTCTCTTTTCTGATTGAGTTTTGTCAAAGGGCAAAGGAGCAGGGTGCGGACCGCATTCGGTATTGTGATACCCTGGGGTATGATGATCCCCTTACCATTTATGCACGGATTAACCGTCTTGCGAGAGAAACGCAGATGCCCATTGAGCTCCACTGCCACAATGATTTAGGAATGGCAGTGGGGTGTTCTGTCGCAGGGGCGAAGGGTTGTATTGATGCAGGTCAGGATGCATACATTAACACTACCGTGAATGGAGTAGGGGAGAGGGCAGGCAATGCGGACATGCTCTCGGTGATTTTAGCGCTCTCAAAGTCAAGCGGGTTTGATAGAGAACACGCCGGTTGCCTCCAAGAGATTGACTTGACCAAATCATATAAGCTCGCCAAGTATGCTGCGTACTCATTCGATATTTCCCTTCCCGTATTCCAGGTGGGAGTGGGGGATAATGCCTTTGCCCATGAGTCAGGTATCCATGCCGATGGTGCGCTCAAAGATAGAAGAAACTATGAGCTCTATGATTGTGAGGAGCTGGGCAGGGGGCAGTTGGAATTTGTAGAGACGGGAAGACAGATTACCACAGGTGAGTACGGTGGGATTAAGGGGTTTCAGCATGTCTTCGGGAAGCTGGATGTGGCGTTTAAGGATGAGAAAGAAGCACGAGAAATCTTAGATCTGGTGCGCTTTGCCAATGTACATACCCAAAAACCTTTGACGCAGGAGGAGTTGATCTTTATCGCGCGCTATCCCATGATTGCCAGAAAGATTATGACGGTGAGCCCGTGAGATCATCTTTAAGCTAATATAAGATTCTTAATTCGAAAGGGCAAGATGCAGGCTTTGGCAAGTAGTGGTGAAGAATTAAAACTGCCAAAGTCACAAGAGCTAGCTTTTGCAGTTTTTTATTGTGCACACTACAAAGTTGAAGAAATAAAGGAGCAGCAAGTAAAATAGAAACAATAATTAACTTTTCATAGGAGGTTTCTCTTTGAACACAAAAACGTTTACAAAACCAATTTTGAATGCGTTGCTCGTACTGTGTACAGTGATGATGTTTACTATCGGTTGCGATACCTCATGGCAAATACCGGAAGGCTTGGAATTCATTGCTGGAGAAGATGGATCTGTCTGGGAGAGGATCAATCAAACAGGATTTGGCAACGATAATAATATGTCAGTAGTGGCGATGGCAGAATACCAGCAGCGCTTGTATGTCATGACCAGAAACGAAGTTGAAGGGGTAGAAATCTGGAGGACCTCTGGTACAGGATGGGAGCAGGTGCTCTTCCCTGGCAGTGAGACCAATGGCATTTACGGCAACACCTGGATTAATAATCTCTGGGGTGGCATGATTGTCTTTCAAGGTAAACTCTACTTTGGATTTTCTTCCGGGCTACAGGGGAGTGTGCTTAAATCCACGGGTTGTGAGATCTGGAGGTATGACGAAGTAAACTGGGAACCGGTTATCTCTGATAAAAAGGATACTGAAGAATCAGGATCCATTGCTATGATATCAGGGTGTGAAAACGATGATGGTGATCTAACAGCCCAGATTACTGATACCACCAAGTCCTGGATGGAGGATGAGTGGGGCGATGGGATACTCCAGATCACCTCAGGAGATGGGAGGTACAGACGGTTTGATATTATAAGTAATACCTCAGATACCCTCACTGTTCAGCAAAATGAAGTCGCTGGTAATGTAGACAGTGAGTATACTATCTGTGGGAGTCAACATTACTCCAACCCATTTCCCCCCTATGAATACGATCTTGGGGAAATCCAGGAGGGTGATCGCTATGAGATTGGCACAGGTGATGACGAAAATGGCTTTGGTGATTACTGGAACAAGACCATCACCAAGATGTACATATTTAACAATCAGATCTATGTGAGCACCGGACTCAACTATGAGTATGGAGCACAGGTGTGGTACACAGAAAATGGAGATGACTGGATGGTAACAGAACCTACCAACAGTTTCGGTAATTATCACATCGATTCCAATTACCCTAACTCTCAAAAACCAGTGAGCACCAGCATTGCCAGCCTGTGTGCGTCTTCAGTATCGGGTTCTGAAGTGCTCTACGCAGGGGGAGCTGGTTCATCAGGGAGTGCGGGAATGTGTTCCCGTATGGCAAAGCTTACCACTTCCGGATGGGAACTTATTGTTGACGCAAATGTGGATGATAATGACACGGGCACCAACGAGAACGGATTTGGTGATGGGATGGGGTGTACTTTAAATACTGGAAATTTCTTGCCCTGGAGCCTTGCATCCTTTAACAATAAGCTCATAGCGGGCATTCAATCGTTGGGGGGAGCCCGGGTGCTCTACAGCCCAAACGGTAGTTCAGAGGACGGCAGCTGGTTTTACAGTGTCGGGGGTGATGGTATGCTGCCTGAGGGTTTTGACGGAGAAGTGAATGGCGGAGCACCTACCATGTATCAGAATATTGCGGTAAACCTTTTCCCTTTTGGGGACTATCTTTACGCTGGTTTAGTGTCTACCTTTGCGCCTGCTACGGGAGCAACCAAGGAATATCTCACCGGCTCTCATATCTGGAAGACCAGTGATGGCATATCGTGGCAAAAGGTTACCGATGACGGTTTTAGTGATGATTATGTTGTTGCTTTTGAAGGTTTTGCCACCTTTGCACACTCACTTTATGTGTCAGCGAGCAAGGGCGCCAGTTCCTCTACCGAAGGCCTGGGAGGTGCAAAACTTTACAGATTGATTTCAGGTACCACCGAGGATACAGATGCAGATGGTGTTTCAAATACGGTGGATAACTGTCCTGACATACCAAACGGCTCAGAGTTAGGAATGTGTACGGCAGGTAACCTGGGAACTCCCTGCACCAGTGACGGTGGTTGTGGAGATGATGGCTTTTGCAGTATGAATCAGGAAGATACTGATGATGATGGAGTAGGAGATGTATGCGACAACTGCCCTGAAACAGCAAATGGCCCAGACGAAGGGACATGTACAACAGGTACTAATACAGGAGATTCCTGTACAACCGGTGGAGATAACACCAGTGAATGTGGAGATAAAGGCTTTTGCAGTATGAATCAGGAAGATGATGATAGGGATGGAGTGGGAGATGTATGTGATGCATTTCCCAATAGCTACCCACCCTTGCCAGAAGCCTTAGAAGCTATGGAATCTGACAATGCAGTAACTGTACGCACAGTAGAAGTGGAAGAATGGGAAGAAAATTCAAACTTCTATTATGCCTTTGAGCCAAACAATGTAGACTCAAAAGTTGGTTTTATTTTCTATCCTGGAGGGTTAGTTGACCCAAGGTCTTATGCCCCTCCTGCACATGCAATTGCAGCAGAAGGATTTTTAACCGTGATTGTCAAGATGATAGATGATCTCGCAGTTAAGAGCTATACAAGAGCAGATAAAGTAATAAGCGACTATAGTGAAATTACGACATGGATCATAGGAGGCCATTCTCTGGGAGGTTCTTTTTCATGTGCCTATGCCAAAAATTTCACTGATAAGATTGAGGGCGTAGTTTTATGGGCGTCCTGGCCGTCTGATTTTTTTAGGCTTGACGATACAGATTTAAAGGCCATATCTATTTACGGTACAAAGGACGGGGAAGTTGAATCAATTGAAGTATCTGGTGAACATTTACCACCTGATACTCAATGGGTTCGTATTGAAGGCGGTAATCATACCCAGTTTGGCTGGTATGATACCTCTCCAGATCCTGTGCAGGAGGGTGATAACCCTGCAGACATTACAAGAGAAGAACAGCAAGAAATAATAATAAAGGCAACGGTAGATTTTCTCAGCTTGTTTGCTAATGGTAATTGATGATACCGATGTTATCCTTGAAATAGGGGATGTGGTCTGTAATTTGGGATAAACTATTAGGAATGCTTACTGTCGGATATCAGCACAACATATAATGATATCTAAAATGAGGTAATAAGTTTAAGATATCTGTCAATGGATGCAAATTTCTCAAGTAGTTTCCAGTTAGAGATTTACCGGATATTTGATCTAGTAGTATCAATTTTGGGAGTTCTCTATTAGCGGAGTTCAGAGCAATAACGTTAACTTTTACTACACAAAACGAACAGAGTGAATATGAAACTATTGTTCAATTTCTCTCACTGCTTTAAAACCTCCCCACACGGCTTCCATAATCCGAGCAGGTTCCACGCAGTCACCAACGCTGAAGACAGTGGTGATGTTTTCAAGAGACTTACTCAAATCATTTTTCGGTATCATACGACCAGCAAAAACGAGACTGTCAACTGCAAGCTTCTTTTCCGCACCGTTCTGCTTGACTACGACATTACCGTTTTCCAGTCCGAGGGGAACGGTCTCTGAAAGCACAGCGATATCAGCAGCCTTGATCATCATCAGAAGCACGTCGCGGTTGTTGTGATCGTAGAGGTCTTCTGCCAGCGAATCGGCGTCTCGCCTGGTACTGATGGTAACCTGCTTCCCCTGCCGTGCCAGATATAGGGCCGTTTCACAACCGATCACACCACCCCCCATGACAAGTATTTTTTCTCCTTGTGGCTCCATACCGTTGAGTACCTGGATCACGGTGAGTACCTTGTCTGCGGTTCCGTTATCAAATGGAATGGGCTCCATTTGAGCTCCCGTGGCAAGGATGACATACTCCGCCCCGAAGTTTTTGATGTCCTCGGCAGCAGCCTTTTTATTAAGTACCACATCCACTGGCAAACGATGTACCAGTCCATTGAGATAATGTACGTAATCTAAAATATCATGTTTGAAATTCGGCTTTGCTGCCGGCCAAAGATTTCCACCCAGCCGGTGAGAGGCTTCCCAGAGGGTGACGTCAAAACCGCGTTGTGCACCAACCCGGGCTGCTTCAATACCAGCCGGTCCGCCACCGACTACCAGGAGCGATCGTTTCTCTTTCAGCGGGGTGAGTCTCCACTCGATTTCATGCCCGCAGGTGGGATTCAACGAGCAGCTGGTAGGCTGTTGGGCAATCATTTGCCACTTGCAGCCCTCATGACAGCCTAAGCATGGACGAATCTCAGAGATTTTACCGCTTTGAACTTTATTTACCCATTCCGGCTCGGACAGCAGCCCTCTTCCAATAGCGATAAAGTCAGCTTTACCGTCAGCCAATGCCTTTTCAGCTACTTCAGGGTAGTGTAGACGGCCAACTGCAATAACCGGCAGGGAAACTACCTCCTTGACTTTTTCAGCAAGAAACACCATACAACCCGGTGGTGAATACTGGGGCGGATGAGGCCACCAGTGTGTCTCGTAGCAACCGGCGTCAACATGCAGTGCAGCCACCCCCATTTTTTCTAACTCCTGTGCGATCCAGAGTCCTTCCTCTTCTTCTCTTCCGCCCGCAAGATAGTGGGTTATCCCATAGCGGTAGATAATGGGAAAATCAGCACCGGCATCGCGCTGAATTGCTTCAATAGCTTCACGGGCAAAGGTGAGCCGCTTCTCCCGGGAACCACCGTAGCGGTCTTCACGCCTGTTCCAGAGCGCGGTCATGAACTGATCCAAAAGATATCCCTCGTGGCCATGCAGTTCAACACAGTCTGCTCCACCTTCACGGCAGCGCATCGCAGCGTAGCCGAAAGACTGGGCAAGGGCTGCTGCTTCTTCGGTGGTGATGGCCCTGGTCATAGCTTCAGGACCGATGGGAATAACCGGTGAAAAATGAGTGTTTTCCGAGGCCGAGACGGGCAATACACCCTCAGGCACTACGGGGGGCGGGACGACGCGGCCGAAACCAGCTGTCAGTTGAATGCTCAGCTTGCAATCATAGGAATGGAGGGTTTCCGCAAGTCGATGCATCGAAGTGAGATGCTTGTCAGAGGCTACATTAAACAAATCTTTTGAGAAAGGCTCCAGAGCCTGGGAAACAAATGTTGCTTCGGTCGTGATAAGACCTACTCCACCGGCAGCCCTGGCCTCATAGTAAGCACGATACCGCTCACCCCAATCTCCCCCAGGATTATGAAGACCGTGGGCTCCCATCGCCGCCATGACGATGCGGTTTTTAATCTTAAGTTTACCGATATAACCAGGCTCCAACAATTTCATCCTGTATCCTCCCTTGCTGTTTGTCGTTGTATTTTTTTGAACCGTATTTGATCTCAGGAATTTCTATGTTATTTTTCGGAAGATCGTTTGTCTTGTACCTTATCCATGAACTCGGGTGTAATAACAGTTATGCCTTCTTTTTTAGCCGCTTCCACAACCCCCCCGATGACTTTGTTCAAAAATATTCTGGGCACCTTCACAATTTTGGCACACGCCTCATCTTCCCACTTGATATCAGGATCAAACCGGTCACAGGCATACCTGATAAAATCGACGGGATTACCTTTACCCTCCGGAATGGGTACCGGATATGGCCTGGAGTGTCTGGCAAACCAGAATCGTATATTGTTCCTGTATCCATAATCAATCGGCATGGTGGGGAAGCCCTTTCCCTTGAACAACCTATCCTTCCACTTCTTTTTCATAATAATCTTCTCAATGCGAAGCAGAAAGTGATGTTCTTCAAGCGCTTCATTATGTTTGAGTGGATAGCTCTGATCCCAGGTGCAGAGAAAGACCTGGATGGCCTCTTTCACGATTTCCGGGTATGACGGGTGATCGTGAGTGTCGTACCGGGGAGACGGCACCAATGTAAAAATGCTGTGTTTCATCTTTCCCACAGTGGTCTCACCAGGGAAACCCAGCATTACACAGTTCTTCATATACTTTTTTTGTCCGGAATAAAATTGAGTGCACACACCTTCCTCCGGATGATGTTCTGGGAGGTATTGCTGCTACCCCGGGAGATGAGCATCATAGCGTGACCACTTCCCCCCGTGATGAAATAGGGGAAACAGAGTGAGTAGGCCCTAAGTTGGTCTGCCCTGACTCTGTCAGGGTACTTGCCAGAACAACCGGCATGGGGAAAAAACTGGAAGTTTGATAGAAATTATCCAGAATACGTACTTCCGTAAACTCATTAGACATATAAGAACCTCCTTACCCTTATTAAGGTATTTCACCTGCCATATTAATACCCCCTTTTCCCCAACCTCACTACTGCAGGTTATCGAGGGCAACTTCAAGCACGAATGCAGCAAGTAGTTTCCCCACACGGGAATCGCTGTTGGGCGCAACCCACAAGTCCCAGGTGCCGGCGTACTGATTCTGCACCGGATTATCATAATCAGGAGGACCCAGGCGAGAATCATATCCCAGCTGGCCGTAGTCACTCATATCGAAGCATAGAGATGGATCCAAATCACTCCTCTTTTGGTTAAGGGGTGTCTGACGTGGCGGAGGGTAAGTCCTCGAAGCATCCCCACATCCTCCCATCTCAAAACAGCACTCGGATGCAATAACCATGGTTGAGTCAGCATTGGCGGTTGCACTTCCCGCAGGAGTCTTGTCATCAGTTATTATTTCCCTGTCAAGAAACGCTCCTGAAATTTGCTTTAAGCTGAGGGTGCCTGCCGCATCTCCCCCGGCCCAGTTTCCTGAATCTAGAGTAAACCACTTTATCACTCCCGTTGCCCCTGATGTGTGGCCTGTAAGGGTAGTTCCCGCGGTAAATTCAGTAGCACCACTATCATAGGCAAGCTCCCACTCCCCACAATCTGTGTCCACCCAAATACCCCAGTACTCAGCAAAGGGATGACCAACCGCAGGGTAGGTTGTATAATCCCCTGTTCCCCACCTCGCCCAGGTTTTGATTCCAATCTCCTTGCCAATCTGGTTGGGAAGTTCAACCAGATTCAGAACGGAATCGGTAATAATCTGAGGAAATGCGATTACAATATGTGTAACACTACGATTTTTCAAATACTCAAGTGCTTCCCAATAGCGGTAGCCCCACTCATCTCCAGGCAGTTCTTTATCACTCTCATAGAGCCAGGCATATCCATAGCTTTCCCCGCGCATCTCGCGGTTCCTCTCTTCTAAACCATTTTCAGAGTTAACCTCCAGGATACCCCCATAGGCTCCCACAATATTGTCTGAATCCATGTCGGGATGCCGCTCCAGCAACAGGGACTTGATGTTCTCGTTGATGATGAGGGTGTCGTCGATCTTTGGATCAAAACATTCGTTGTGGTCATGGAGTGCGTGGTTAAAAAGAATGACACCGGTATCAGCATGTGAAACAGTATCAGAAAACCTGGCTTCGATACCCTCTACGTGGAGCGTGGCAAGCTCTATATCTTCTACAATGGGGTTGGGACTCTCCTCCAGAGAAACCTTCGGATCAGTCTCGGGTGGACCTAAACTGCGCGTCCAACCTTCAGGCGCGGTGGGGTAAGACCTCTCCATCAGATTGGTGTAATCATTAACCCAGGTGAGAGTCACAGAAGTTCCATGTTCTGCATTCCACGCATCAAGAGCACGCTTGGACATCTGCACCACATCATAGGTTTTTGAGAAGCGAGGACCTGCGACAATCAAATCCACTACGATAATACGTGAAACCCCTTTCTCGAGCAGCCTTTCCACCGGCCCATCCACGTTGTGTCGTCCGGGATCACAGTCAGGCCAAGGTCCATCATCTTCATCCTCCCCACAGTACGTGCAGTTGTCTCCCTGCCCAGGTCCATCAGGACCATAGTAAATGAAACGGGGGTACGCATAGTGATCCAGGCGGTCAGCAGCCATGTAACCTGCCCAGTCTACCTCAAAGGTAATACCATAGGGGTTCTTATCCAGCTCGGCCTTCATGTCTGTTAACTGCTGCTCCGAGATACTGTAGTAGGGATCAGTTCCCCCGATCCGCTCATACTCAAATTCGTACATTCTTAAAAATCTGGCTGCAAAATCTGTTGTTTTTGTATCCAACATCATCGACCAGTTTGTTGAATTCCAGATGACAAACTTGTAGACGGAATGGTTATGGTCGTAGGAAAACTGCTGCACCGTGGCATCCCACATATATTGAGACTTGTTGGTATCCATCCCGCCATGGATGACAAAAAGTACCCCGATCCTTTCACCTGCGTGCTCACATGAAGCAGGTGCCAGAATTACAGCAATGGCCAAAAGAAAAATAAGAAACGCGCTTCTCCCTTCTCGGTTCATAAATCACCCCCATTTTGAGAAAAATCATAAAGAGTTACGGGAAATTCACTGCCTCACTAGATAACAAAATAAACTTTATCAGATCCCGATCCTACCCCCAGAAATCAATCTCCAAGGTGCCACCCATTCCTCTTAAGCAAAAGTAGTCGGAACCATCAAAGGGAAGTGTGGAGAAAACCTTGGTAAAGTGAGGAAATTCAGTGGTAATTTACTATTGGTCCTCTTCTGGTTTTAACAACTTTTATCACAGAACATTCTATAAGTAAATGGATAGTATAATTTGATTGATTATGAAAAAAAGGAAGCTAATAGAGAGGTAAATTATCAGAAGACTTTATATTGCCTCATCTCCTTCAGAAGCATGTCAGAAGTAAGGGACCTTCCCTCCATCCCGTTTCCGAGACTTCACAGGTACTATTACTCTTTCCGACCACCGCCCAGACCTACAACTAAAAGTGTAGTTGTAGGTCGTTACCCCACACCCGGTCGGGCTGAACTTTCATCCGCTAGCACTTTACACCCTCGTGGCACACCAAGATGTAGTGATTGTTTCTAATAAACAAACGGCTGGAATTTTCTTTACACTACTTGCAAAAAACTCAATCACATTCCAATAAAAAGTGCCTACACATACACTCAGTAACATTCATATGTCAGATAGGGTCAAGACCTTTATGCAATAGCCAATAGGTACACTCTAGGTTTGGCAATTTGTGTAGTCTACTATGTTCTCATCAAGGACAATTATAAACTCTCTGGTCATTCACCTTACTTTTCTTTAAGGATAGCGATGGTAGCACCCCATCCGCCTGCCTGAGGTGGAGCTTGAAAGAAATTTTCAACCAACGTATGTTGGCATAAGACCTTACGTACGATCTCTCGCTGTACTCCCATACCTTTACCGTGAATAATCCTTACCTCTTTTAACCCCACCTCATAACATTCTTCAAGATAGCTTTTAAGTACTTCAGGTATATCTTTAGGAGAGAAGGTGTGCAGGTCTATGGAGTCTTCAACAGGAAGCTTAATAGGCTTTTCAAAGAATTCATTTTCTTCTTTGTTCATATCTTTTTGAATCATAAATCAAACGCGCGTCAGCTTGCAAGCCTCATTTTAAGGACTGCACACCCCACTGATATTCTCGATAGGAAGGCGCAGCAGCGAAGATATCTCAGGATTATTAGACATCCTCTCTGCCATATCATAGAAAAATTCTGTGGGGAAATTGTATCTTTTGATAAATAGGTTAACAGAGTAGTAGATATCATCGCGCTTGATTAACCTCTCACCTACTCCTTCTACGATTACCGCCCTCCATTTACTAAAATATTTGTCAGAGTCGCATATTTTGAAGGCGATATTGGAGTTGTCCCTCACACACCGTGCCATCTTACCTCCAGGTCGGGAGCCAAAGTAGAGATGCGTCCCATCACTGGTGTAGGTGACCTCTATGGCATAGGGTTTGTTTCCGTCAACTGCAACGATGGTACCCCAGGTCCACTCTTCAATAAATTGGCGGATTTCTTGTTCCCTCATTCTGCGCATAGTTGTTTCCTCTTGGAATAGATGGGAGGGCGGTACTTTTGTTTTTGATAGTGCTCACCTGCACCAGGAAAAGAGTGCAATTCCTAAGATGAGAATAATAATGCCCCCGAAGCGGTAGGTGGTGTCCGTAGCCTTTTGAATCCACCACTCTATGAGTGCATCAATATGTTGTTTAGGAAAGAACAGAAGATAGATCCCCTTCCCCAGTATGAAGATTCCTAGAATTGTAATAAACCAAGGATGGGCGGAGAAATTTTTTGCGGAGATGAGGAGTATTCCGATGATGAGCGGGAGGGGAAAGAACCATTTCACATTAATTTTTAGTATCTTTTGGAGATACCTCTTCAACAACTCGGTGTAGAGTATAAAAATAGTGCCCATAAAGATAAAATAGATGCTCAAACAATATAAAAACCCTTTCATCTAATGTTCCCCTCCACGAAAAGAAAAAGTGAGTACAAAAGGGATTACTTATGGTTTTTTACTACCCGTAGGCGTTTTGAGCATATTGGAGATGAGAGGGACAAGTGGGTTGACACTTTTATCCAAGGTATAGTGCAGTGTGTGGGGTTGACCGTTTCTTACCACCTCAAGATTAAAGGTAGTCTCACTGCCTAATTTGTATACGGCCTCGAGGGTATCAGAGAGGTCATTAACTTCCAGGCCATTTACCTTTTTTATGATGTCTCCGTTTTCAATCCCCAGTTTTTCAAAATCATTTCCCTGTTGTAAATGACGAATGAGAAATCCCGCAGGGGTGCCGTTTTCACGGTGTTGGAAGGCGATCACCTGACCTACGTATTGATCAACATTGCTTACTATATCGCTGAGCTTATCTGCTGAAACCATCCAGGAGTCATTATCTATTCTCCTCACAAACTCACCGGGGAGAAATGCGCCGCCCTTGGCTAAGGTGAGTACCACTTCCTGCTCTTTCTTCTTTAAGGTAACGCTATCTTGAAGTATTTTGGTGAGCGTGAATCCTTTAATACTATCACCCACGCGGTATACACCCTGAGTACCTTTGATGAGGTCCGCGATAATGGCTGAGGACTTTTCTCCCCATACGGTGGTGCCTACGAGTCTCAGGTCAAGCGCGGGAGGTTGAGCAGTGTCTTTAATGGTTTTGGTGCGGGGGGATTGAGATGATGAAGGGTCATCGTCTTGCGGCCCGGACGAGAGCATGTGGTATGGTGATGTAGTGAGGTGACCAGAGTGAGCAGACGTATCAGTACCGGCAGGGTTAAGGATAGACCTATCAATTTTAGAGAGTATGGTTACCGCGATGATCAGCAATCCTACAATACAACCGATTGCCAGGTAGTAATACTTAGTCATAGTTTTAAGCACCCATGGTAAAGTGTAGTTATAGTGGTGTAATGTTTTTCCCTTTGGTGATAAGTTGCTGTAAAGTGTTTTTATAGGCTTCAAAGGCAGCCGTACCAAAAAGTACAAAGCGCACAGTCTCAAGAGAAGTTTTTTCTGTGAGATATTCAATGGTGGTGGAGAGGGCTATTCGTGAGGCTTTATCGATGGGGAATCGATACGCACCGGTGCTGATGGAGGGGAAGGCGATACTGGTGAGATGATTTTTTTCAGCTTGCAGGAGGGAGTTTTTATAGGCATTCCGGAGTAGTTCTGGCTCGTGGCGGGAGCCATCGTGCCACACGGGGCCTACGGTGTGAATGACATATTTTGACGGGAGATTACCCCCGATGGTGATCACTGCTTCACCTGTGGGACAACCTCCTATTTTTTTGCACTCTTCTAGAATAGCCGGTCCCCCCGCTCGGTGGATGGCGCCATCTACTCCGCCTCCTCCCAGTAAGGTAGTGTTGGCAGCATTGACAATGGCATCCACCTTTTGCTTAGTAATGTCGCCTTCGACCAGTTTGAGGATTGAATGGCCAACTTTTACCTTCATCAAGGACTCCTTACTAATAGTAAAGTATTTTTATTTTTAAAATATCTCTTTTTATGGATGATGTCAAGCATCTAAGTGGAATAGTGGTGAGTGCCCAGTTTCACTACCTTCCTGAAAGGGAAGGGAGGGGGCTGCTGCGCAGAAGCGGTTATCCTCACGGTGGTTAAGCTCTTCCCTGCTTTTAATAGTCGGGTTCCTTTTAATTATGCTTTGGCTCTCCTTTTTTAAGGATTTTTATCGCACTCATCGTGGCAGTATTTTTAGGTTATGCCATCTATCGGGCGAAAAGGAAAGCGGATTTATGAAACACACCTGAGGGATCATCACCACCCCTCTTTTTACCAGCACCACGGTCTGCCTTCACACCAGTGATCACAGCTTCCTACTATTCCAAGCCGGCTACCCTGTCCGGAAGGTGAACGACAACCTCTCATCCACCCTGGAAAGTAATCAGAAGAAGGGTGAGCGTGTGGACCACCATAATACGGCAGGTGCGACCATTGCTCCTCAGGGATAATTTTTCTTACCGCGAGCTGGTTATTTAAATACTTTTGCTCAAGCTGTGAGCGGAGGGAAGTGATTTCCTTTTGCTTGGCCGTTACTTCTTCGGAAGCGGGCTGTGGCTGTGCGAGCAGCTGACAAAGCTCGATATTCTTAAGGGCAAGCTCATCTCTCAGTGGTGATGTTTCCTTAATGAAGTTCTTTTGAAGCTCAGAGAGTGTTGCTGAGTGTTCAGAGCCAAGGTGAGGGATGTCCCATGGCCAGTAGAGACTAGGTTCTCTTTCACAGTTACCTCCGACCGACCCGCATCTCCACGCAAAAGCGGGGTGAGTGAAGAGAGAGAGGATCAAAAGGGCTGTTGCAGTAGCGGTAAACATAGTGTTTTGCATTGTTAGTCACCTTCCTTTCGTTGCGTGTTGTTTTTCTTTCTCTACTTACATAAACACCGAATAACCATAAAACTTGCGAAAAAAGTTTTCAAGAGATGATGCGCACCAGAGGGAGGTGTCTCACCGTTAAAAAATTAATAGAAAATAATTATGTGGAGTGTTAGGATACAGATCAATCAGATAAAGAATTCTAACGGACATAGTACGTATCTATACCTGTGGTAGGGTGTGTGATGAATAGAGTGCGTGAAGATAACTTTTTAGAAGAAGATACCTTGTATATCCTTCCCACTTTTTTACGGGTGGAGGAAGAGATGATGTCTGCCCTCACTCGCAGTGAAGGCGGGGTGATTTTTGGGAAGAAGATTTTTACCTTCCCTCAACTGATTGAAAGGATTTACCAAGAGGTGCCGGTAACGGGAAAAGTCATATCCTCCTCGGGTCAGTTGGTGCTTATAGAAGGGATACTGCATGAACTATACAGGGATAAACAGGAGGGATATTTTAAATCACTGATTACTTCAAAAGCTTTTAGTAAAACTTTAAGAAATATAATAAATACTCTTAAATTATATAGTGTATCTATTGGTGAATTTAAAACCATAGTTGAGCATTGGGGTGGTGATGAAGAGAGAAAGCTCGCTGAACTTTTTACACTATATTGCTGTTACCAGGAGAGTCTTCAAAGGTATAAGCTCCTTGACCACAATGAGGTGAGTGTGAAGGTGAGAGATTTTGTCATCGATCAGCGTAATGAGATTAGGCTCTTAAGCGGGGTTCATAGTCTCAGAGTCGAGGATATCTATGATTTTACCCCCGTGCAGTTTGATCTCATTGTTGCCCTTGCCCATCGAGTGAAGCATACTGATGTTATCATTCCCTATGACCACGATCGAGTTGATATCTTTAGCTACGTTGAGAGAACCCTCAAAAAGTTTGAGGGGCTTTGGGAGCTCACTATAGATATTAATCTTGATTATAAACTTCGAGGTGAGGTCTCTCGAGCAAAGCTGAGTGAAATAGTTAAAAGGTATTATACACGTAATGGACAGGGTGGGGGAATTGAACCTCTCCGCATTGAGGATGAAGTGGTGGTGATTGAAGCACCAGGCATCTATCAAGAGGCGGAGGCAATTGGCAAGGAGATCAGAAAGCTTTTAGACGCGGGTGTCAAGCCGAATAAGATTGGCGTGGTTTTCAGAGATCTCGCTCTCTATAGTGAAATGATAGAGGATGTATTCCAGCGTCTCAAGATTCCCCTCTACTTTCGCAGAGGCAAGCCCCTCTTATCCAGTATGGTGGTCAAAACCATGCTCTCCATTTTTGAACTGTTAGACACCACTTTTACCCGTGATACCTTCTTAAAAATCATGAGATCAAATTATATAGATTTCTGGTCGGGGGAAGAACCGCTGTCTGGTGAGAAAATGGAGTACTATATCCTTAAAGCGGGAATTATTGATGGGAGAGGAGAGGGGTGGGAAGGGAAGTTAACCCGATTGGCTGAGCGGTATAGAGAGGCGGTGAACTCATCAGGTGAGCGTGAGGCTACCGTGAGGCTCAGGGAGGAGCAAGGAGAGGTAGAAAGGCTCAAAGTACGGGTGGAGCGGACAAAGAGAGAAATAGAAGCACTCAAAACCAGAAATACTGTAGGCGGATTGGTGAGTGTGGTAAGAAGGTTAATTCAGTTGTGGGGAGTGTATCAAAGAATTATGGGTTGCGAAGATCAAGGGATAGTGAGGCGAGATATTGCTGCCTTGGGTAAGTTTGAGGAGATTCTTGAAGAGATGCTCACCGTGGTTCAAGAGCTCGGGAGGGGAGAAGAGAGAGTCACCTATAACTATTTTCGTAATCTTTTATTAACCTTTATAGAGGAAAGCTTTATTCTTTCGGGTCGAGAAACCTTCCATGGGGTAAAGGTATTGAACCTTTTTGAGAGCAGGGGACTTGCCTTTGAGTACCTCTTCTTGGGTGGGCTTATGGAGGACACCTCTCCTGGTAGAATAGGGCAGGACCCACTTTTCAAGGATCAAGAGAAGGTACGCTTCAATCATCTGGCAGGGAAGAAGATTTTTCTCCTCACCGATGAGCGGTGGGAGGAAGAACCGCTCCTTTTTTATTTGGGATTATCCTGTGCACGGGAAAGACTCTACCTCAGCTACAGCCAGGTGGATGTGCAAGGCCGCACCCTGCTGCCCTCACTCTATTTTAATGAGGTGATGAGGCTGGTAGATAACACGTCTCACGCTATCTCATCTGCGCCACGGGGGCTGGTGGTGCCAGTTCTGGAAGACTGCTTTGAGCCTGAAGAGCTTGAGAATCGACTGGCGTTCACCATCTGGAAACCCACTTCCCGAGAGGAGGAGCTAAGAGATGATACGAGGGCAGACGAAGAAGCGCTTTCCGCATTGCTATTCAATAAGCTCATTACCCAGGATCGGTTTAAAGATGATTTTAAAAAGATCTTTGAGTGTGCTGAAATAGAAAAGAGGCGGGAGCTGTTTTTATTTGAAGAAAATCTTTTTAACAGAAAGAGTAAGGCAAGTGTGTGGACAGGCGTAATGGTAAGTGATGAAATCAAGAGAGAACTTACGCACTTTTTTGAACAAGGAAAAGAACGTGTGTGGAGTCCCTCACACCTTGAAAGCTACTGTAGCTGCCCTTTTAAGTTTTTTTTAGCGCACGTACTTACAGTCCTACCTCTTAAAGTTCCTGAGGAGGAGATAGAGAAAGTTGATGAGGGAAGTCTCATGCACCGGGTGCTCGAGCGCTTCTATAGGGCGAGCCAGGCGGAGGGAGGTGTGCCACTTAAGGGCAGTGAAGAAGACAAAAGGCGTCTTAAGAGCATCGCGGAAGAGACCTACCAGCAGTGGGAGCGAGAGAAGTACGTGGGAAACAGAGCCCTCTGGGAGATTCGGAAAAAAAGGCTTGCTCCTCTCTGGGAGAGGTTTGTAGAAGAGGAAGCTACCTACCAGCAGGAAGAATATATACCCACCTATTTCGAATTTCTCATCGGGGATGTGGGCAGTGGTACCCACCAGATGCCGGAGCTGGTGGTGAAAAGTCTCGAGGAGAAGACGATCCTGATAGGGGGAAGGATTGACCGGGTTGATCTTGGTTCCTCTAAGGTGAGAGTGGTTGATTATAAGAATAGCAGCGGTGAATCGTTCTATAGGGATCTGCTTAAAGAAGAAAAGATGGGTGTAACCCATTTCCAGCTCCCCGTATATTTAGCAGCAGTAAAAGAATACATGGCTACCCAGCATAAGCATATCACCACGCTCGAGGGGGCGTTTTACCTCTTGAGGGGCGTAAAGAGGATGAAGCCCTATGTGATTGAAGCGTCAGACCCCTTCTTGGAAAGCGATGCCCACATGAGGGCGGAATTAAGAGCGCAGGGAAGAAAGAACCTTTTTAATCAGATAGCTGAAATCGTGCGCCAGGTACAATCTGGTGATTTTTCCGTATGTCCTCGCGCCTGTACTCTCTGTGAGTACTCTCAGGTGTGCAGGTTCATATCAGTCGAGATTAGCGAGGGGAATGAGGGTCAGGGGTGAGGGAATGGAGTTGGTGAGAAGCAATGGTGAGAGAGCGTTAAGAAGATGAGTTCAGATTACTCTCCTTATCAAGAAGCACTGTTTCAATTTAATGAGAATGTTTGTCTTTGTGCCGGTGCGGGCTCTGGCAAGACAACGGCCTTGGTGAAAATGTATCTCTCACTGATTTCAGGCACCTCTTCCTTTAATGAACCTATTCCTCTGGAGCAGATCGTGGCGATTACCTTTACAGAGAAAGCGGCAGCGGAAATGAAGAGGAGGGTGAGGGAAGCGCTTGAACAGAGGCTGGTTGAGTGTAGCGGCAAGGGTATCTGGGAAGAGCGGTTGAGAAAGCTCGAGAGAGCCCAGATAAAAACCATTCATAGTTTCTGCGCAGGTATATTGAGAGAACATGCGGTGGAAGCATCGATTGATCCTTTGTGTGGCATTTTGAATGACCATGAAGCCACCGGGGCCTTGGAAGAAATCATTCACCGGGTAGTAGTAGACGGGTTAGATGGTAAAGATTCATTGGTACATAGGCTGGTGTATCACTATGGATTCTCAGGCGGTGTCCGGAGAGGTGGTCTCAAAGATCTTCTGAGGAGGATAGGTCAGGAGGTAGGGAGTGCGGGCATGAGTGGAGATACCCTTGAGCGGTTGGGGAGAGAGAATAGTGCGAGGGCCGAACAAGTTTTATCTTCAACCATCTCTTCTGTAGAAAAAGATCTCGAATGGTTGTTGAGCCTTGCTCAGGAAAAGGCCATGAAGAAATCAAAGAAGTATTCCACCCTGGAAGAACTGCAGCGGCACTATCAGATGGTGGTGGGTATGGAGGGAGCGGTGCTCATTGAAAAGGCTGAAGCGCTTCTTCGATTAAAAGCCTACCTCAGCGGTCGTTGGCCTGCTATGGTCAGCGAGGTGATACAAAATCTTACGCAGGGTTTTTCCGTGATGAGGGAGGCATACTATCAGTTGCAGGGTGATGAGTGCGTTAAAGGGTTTCAAAAGACGCTTGAAAAGGTGATCAACTGCTACCGGGAATGGAAGGCTGATCGTGGAGTAGTAGATTTTGACGATCTCCAGGTAAAGGTGCGCGATCTGCTCAAAGGTAACAAGAAAGTGAGGCGAGAGCTTAAAAACAGATTCAGAGTGGTGATGCTCGATGAGTTCCAGGATACCAATGGGATCCAGAAGGAGATTGTTTACTATCTCTGTGAGGATTTGAGTGGTGAAGCACCTGTTACAGGAGACGATACCTACGAAGATACCATCACACTGCATCCCAAGAAGTTATGTATTGTGGGTGATCCGAAACAGTCAATTTATCAGTTCCGGGGTGCAGATGTAACGGTATTTTTAGAAATGCAGGCTGCGCTGGAGGAAAGAGAAATTCAGGGTACACGCATTTTTCTCAAGGAGAATTTTCGAAGTCACAAAGGAATTGTTGAGTTTGCTAACTGCTTCTTTAACGTTCTCATGAAGGGGGGAGAAGAGAGCTATGAAATCGATTTTACGCCAGATGATCATCAGGAACACCAGCGGCCACTCCATAAGGAAGGTCCTCGGGTAGAATTGATTACCATCGCGAGGGGCGAGGGGAGCGAAGAGAAGAGAAGGGTAGAGGCGTCAGCTCTCAGCCGAAGAATTTTAGAGATGGTACAGCCTTACAGTACCGTTGCTGTCTACGAGAAGACCCAAGGGGGAGAGGAGAGGAGAAAGGCACATCCGGAGTTTTCGGACATCGCGCTTTTGTTTCGAAGATTTACCCATATTAAATTGTATGAGCATGAATTGAGACGGAGAAATATACCCTACTATGTAGTCAAGGGAAGGGGATTTTTTGGGTGTCAGGAAATTAAGGATATGATCAATTTTCTTACCTACCTTGAGGGCGAAAATGATGAGGTGGCATTAGTGGGAATACTCAGATCACCGCTGGTGGGTGTTTCAGATGAAACGCTCTACTGGCTATTGAGAGGAGTGGAGAAGGAGAAACGACCTCTCCCGTTCATGCAGTTAGAAGAATCTTATGTTAAAGTAATAAATGAAATAAATTACATAGATAATTGTAAATTAAAGTCATTTATTGAATTTTTTAACGGTTTAAAGGGAAAGAAGGATAGGCTTACCTATGCGGAGTTAATGGAGTATGTGCTTAAGGGTACTCACTATGATGCCATTATGCTTACTACCTTTCAGGGTGAACAAAAGGTTGCCAACATCCGCAAGCTGATTGAACTCTCAAGGTCCTTGAGCAAAAGAGAATCTGGTGTACTGAGGGATTTTATCATGCACCTCTCAAAACTAGTTGAAGAAGATTCTATAGAACCTGAAGCCCAAACTTCTCTGGAGAATGCGAACGTGGTGAGATTGATGACTATCCATCAGGCGAAGGGTCTAGAATTTCCCATTGTCTTCCTGCCGGATATAGGGCATACCCTGCGGCGTGGGTCTGATTATATCGTCTTTGATGAATCAAAGGGGATTGCCTTGAGGTGCTTTGATGAACACAGGGATGAATATGAATCGACCATGGTGTACCGAGAGATTACTGAAATCTGCCGCAAGAGGGATGCGGCAGAATCGAAGCGGTTGCTCTATGTTGCTGCCACCAGGGCACGGGACTACCTGGTGCTCTCAGGGGAAAGGCCCGTGGGGGGTGAGCGCGAGTGCTGGAGGACATGGCTGGATCAATTCCTCGTACTTCATCCTGGGTATGTACGTGTAGTGAGGGAAGAAGAGAGTAGTGAAATTCCTCTCCCGCAGGAGCAGAGCCTCTATCTGGTTGACCAGGGGTATCAACGGCTTGAAGAGGTGAAGGTGACCAAGAGTAGTGAGGTAGAAGCGAGAGCCGATAAAATTCTTATGCAATCCTGTTGCTCCACACCGTATCCGATTGAGGCATTTTCCCTTTCCGCAACTGCACTCAGTGAGTACCTGGTGTGTCCTCGAAGGTTTTACTATCTTCACTATCTGGGTGTGGATGAGAAGATGATGCATAGGTGTGAGGGTAATTGGTCAGAGTGTGGAACAAGCCATGAGAACGTGGTTACAAAGCTGAGTAGTGTGGAGCGGGGCATTCTGGTTCATTGTGTACTAGAGCACATTAATTTTAAGCTCACGAGCCATAAGAAGCGCGAACAGGTGGATACGCTCTTGCGTGCGAGAGGATACTCACTGGAGAGGACTGACCTAGCTGAGGCGAGAGAGGGGATAGTGGCATTTTTAGAAAGTGAGTTAGGCATGGCTTTGTCCCACGTGAGAGACGAGCACCTTTATAAGGAGATTCCGTTTTGGCTTAGTGTGCGGGGGGATAGTGCTCCCCGTACCATCATTCTTCAGGGGGTTATGGATCTCTTGTTTCGGGATAGGAGTGGTGTGTGGACCATAGTAGATTATAAATATTCGGCAGGAGAGATGCTGGAGAGAGAGCGGTATAGCATACAGCTACTCACCTATGCACTCTCCGTAGCGAAACAATGTAAGGCAGATACGGTGAAGACCCTCATACAGGTCATAGGTGGGAGGGGTGGTAGTGTTGAAGAGTATACCTACACCAAGGGGGAGTTAAAGGATTTTGAGCAGAAGGTTATTGCCCATGTTCAGGCAATTGCCACGATAGAACATGAAGGTACTTTACGCAGGGAAGAGGCAGGGAGGAGAAGTGATTGTAGAGATATCAAATGTGTGTACGGAAGGGTGTGTACTAGCTGATGCCAGAAAGAACCACTACCTAAGCCCTGGTAGCCTCTCCAAGTCTTCAGGGGTATTAATATTGAAAAAGGAGGAGAGTGGAGGATCAAGGGGGATTATTTCCTCAGGGGTCACCTCTCTTACCTTAACCGTATTAAAAAAGCTGGTGATCTTAAGGTTATCTTCGTTGGTAATCTTTTCTATAAACCTCATGCATCTTTTAGAGTAGAGTGCGTGGAGCGGGTGGAATCCATCGTTTAGGTGAGGGATTACCACATCGTAGTGGGGGATCACCCTGATCATATACTCAATGACCTTGCTATTGAGCAGGGGCATATCACAGGCTGCCACAAAGCTGCGGGGATAAGAGGAATAGAAGAGCCCCGTGTAGATGCCAATGAGTGAACCACGGTTGGGGATGAGATCGACCACAATTTCAGCATCGAGGTAGGCGTATGCTAATGGTTCATTGGTAACGAGTATAACCTGCCCGAACATACGCTGGAATAGTGCTACCGTACGATCGATAATTCTTTGACCGTGTATCTCTACCAAAGCTTTGTTTCTCCCCATCCTGATGCTTTTCCCGCCTGCGAGAATGACTCCGGTGATAGTGTGGGGGGCACCATCAGAGGATAGATCCTCTGCGTGGGATTCAGCAGTATGCGGGGAGGACGTGGTGAGAAAGGTCGTTTCAATAAAATCAGCAATGCCCTTCGTATCATTCAGGTTGAACCAGGGTACAGAGAGCTCCATGGGTGACTTGCTTACGACAGCTATCAGAGATGGGTCATTGATAGCAAGTAGCTCCTCGGGGTTATCGTTCTGGGATACCTCAATTTTGGGGTGACGGTCTCGGTAGTAGCCTTCGGAGAGGATGAGATCCTCAGTAGTGATGAATCGTTCCCTCAGTTCAGCAAGCCTCAAGTCTCTCTGGGTATCACTCACTACCGCGACCTTGTGGGGTGAAGAGATGATGGTGGTAGTTGCCCCTGCCTTTTTATGGCGCCAACTGTCCTTTCCCTCCCGATCGATTTCAAAATCGTGGACGTCATGTTTCACCGAGGCAACCCCATATCCCCGATGGGTGAATTCTTTAATGAGTTTTTCCACCAGGGTGGTCTTTCCCGAATCTGATTTACCCACGATGGAGACGATAGGAATCATAGGTAGATAAGCACCTCTATTGCGAAAGGTGTGGTGTATTACAAAACCTGAAGTGCATTCATTGCACTAGGTTTCATTTTTAATCCATGTGACCTTAACTGTCCACAGGCAGCTGAGATGTCACTGCCTTTACTTTCCCTCACCATAACGGTGAAGTGCTTGGAGACCAAGCACTGCCGGAACTGCTGTACCTTCTCATCCGTAGGTCTTTTGAATGCTACTCCTTCATGTTCGTTAAAAGGGATAAGGTTAATCTTACATCGGGTGTGCTTGAGCACTTTTACTAATTCCTTAGCATTGGTGAGAGAATCGTTTATATCTTTAATCAATATATACTCGAAGGTTATCCGCTTCCTGGGCTGAAGTGGAAGGCAGGAGGCAGCATCCAGAAGTTCTTCCAAAGGATACTTTTTATTGATAGGCATAAGAACGTTTCTCACCTCATTAGTGCTGGCATTGAGAGAAATGGCAAGATTCACCGGTAGTGCTTGTCCCAGCTTTTTTAACTGTGGTACTAGCCCTGCGGTAGAGACAGTGATGCGTCTGTGGGAGAAATTAAAGCCAAGCGGAGTAGTGAGAATGGTAAGTGCCTTAAGGGTGTGGTCATAGTTATGTAAAGGTTCGCCCATGCCCATACACACGATATTACAGGTTACCCCTTCAGGGAGGAACTCTCTTTGAATCGTGCACACCTGGTTGGTAATCTCAGAAGGGACAAGATTGCGGACCAAGCCACCTTTACCTGAGAGACAAAAGGTGCACCCTAGGGCACACCCCACCTGCGTTGAGATACAGATGGTATAGTGCTTTTTTTCAGGGATAAGCACGCTTTCTATGCAGTTCCCATCGTCTAATCCAAATAGAAACTTCAGGGTGCCATCGTGAGAGGTCAGAACCTGCTGGGGCTTCAGAGTGCTCAGATAAAAATGATCCACTAAAGTACTACGAAACTCTTTGGGAAGATCTGTCATCTCCTCAAAGGAGGATACTTTGTGATAGTATAACCACCCCATGAGTTGGCGGGCACGGTAGCGTGGTTCACCAAGAGAGGTGACAAACTCTTCTAGTTCGGGGAAGGTGAGGTTTTTAATGTCTTCTTTCTTACGTTCCTTTACCGGCATACTGAGGTCTTCTGTACGAACATTGTAACGTTTCTCATTAGGGAATTAAAAATGTAGGAATTGAGGAATTTCAATTCCTCTTTTTTTCTGTTGAGAAATGTTCATCTCATTCCTTTACTCTTATCACATAATGGGGCAGGGGTAAAGGATAAGGGAGTGGGTGGGGGAGGGGTAGTTACACTACTATTTTTTATCGATTGCCGTCGGTGCGCTATGCCTATTTTCCTTTTGCAATAATTATTAGTTTGTGATAGATTCAATAAGTTATGGTCAATAAGTTATGGTTAAAATAATTGTCTAAATAAATTGGGGAGTTAGAAATATGTCTGGTCATTCAAAATGGAGTACCATTAAGCATAAGAAAGGTGCCGCTGACGCAAAAAGGGGAAAGGTATTTACCAAGTTAATTAGGGAGATTACGGTGGCGGCGAGGACAGGTGGTGGAGATCCCGATGGTAACCCTAGGCTTCGTACGGCAATCATTGCGGCAAAAGCAGAAAATATGCCCAAAGATAATATCGAGCGGGCAATAAAAAAGGGAACAGGAGAATTAGAGGGAACCAGCTATGAGGAATCTATTTGTGAGGGGTACGGTCCTAGTGGCATTGCGATCTTGGTAGATATTATGACCGATAATAAAAACAGGACCATGGCGGAGATACGGCATGCCTTTAGTAAGTATAACGGCAGCATAGGGAGTACGGGGTGTGTGGCCTGGATGTTTGATAAAAAAGGATTGATTTCCTTTGATAAGGCTAAGGTGGATGAGGAAAAACTCATGGAAGTTGCTTTGGAGGCAGGAGCAGAAGATATCAATGATGAGGGTACTACACTGGAAGTGATTACCGATCCCAAGGATTTTGAAGTGGTAAAGGAGGCACTAGATAAAAACGGCCTCACCTGCGTTTTTGCCAAGGTTACCATGATACCCCAAAACATGGTAAAAGTTGATGGTAAAGATGCAGAGCATGCATTGAAATTAGTGGAAGCGTTAGAAGATTCTGATGATGTGCAAGGCGTGTATGCGAATTTTGATATCCCCGATGAGGTACTGGAGAGAATCAGCACTCAGTGAAGGTACCCGGTTAAAGATTTCACTATCTTTACCATCTCACCCAGAGGCTCATCCCGATCAACGGCTGAGGTGGTTTGCAGTAGATGACAATTCCTATTAAAGCTATTGGGATAGATCCAGGTCTTGCTTCTACAGGTTTTGCCATTATTGAAACGCTCGAGAAACGTGGACGTGCCTGCCATTGGGGTGATATTAAAACGAGCTCTGACCACCCTTTCCCCGAACGACTCCACAGCATTTATCGTCAGCTCTCTGAAATCCTTTCCTGCTGGCAGCCACACCTCCTGGTAGCGGAGGGTATCTACGTATACAGCAAGTTTCCTAAAGCAGCCATTCAATTGGGATCGGTGAGAGGTGTAATCTATCTGGCGGCTCACCACCAGGGTATTGATATCTATGAATTAAAACCTACCGAGGTGAAGAGTGCGTTAACCGGTAACGGGAGAGCCAGTAAACAGCAGGTGGAGAGGATGGTGCAGAAGATCCTTAACATTGGTGAAACCGTTACACCACACCACGCTTCCGATGCCTTAGCGCTCGCTATTACCGGTCTCTCGAGAAGCGGTTATTTTCGCTGGTAACACCATGATCAGTTTTTTAGAGGGGAAATTATTCAAAAAAGATGAGCATCGGGTAGTGATCCTGGCCAACGGGATCGGTTACGAGGTGCTTTTGCCAGCGATCGTTCGACAGACCTTTAGTGCGAAGAAAGCAGGTGAAGACGGAGATCAGGTTGCACTCCATATCTTCTACCACCAGAGTGAGCGTCAGCCCAAGCCCATGTTGGTGGGATTTAACCATGATGTAGAAAAGGAATTTTTTGAGAAGTTCATCACCGTGGAGGATATTGGTCCTACTGCTGCGGTAAAAGCCCTGGTGCTTCCGGTGCCTAAGATTGCGCAGGCTATTGAAGAGAGGGATATTAAGACGTTGACCCAGTTGAAAGGCATTGGCACCCGGACAGCTGAAAAGATTGTCGCTACCTTGAATGGCAAGGTGGGGAAGTTTGCCCTGATGAGGGAAGAGGTGATTTCCATTACTGTTGAACCTGAGGATGTACGCAGACAGGTAGAAGAGGTTTTGGTAAAACAGCTGGGACATAAGAGGGGTGAGGCGCTTTCCATGATACAAGAGGCGTTGGCGAGAAATCCACAGATCAATTCACCTGAGGAACTTTTTGAAGAGGTCTATCGAAACCAGAGGAGATAGGGAGCCGGAGAGGATGACTATAAATAAACTTGATGTCAATGAGGCGTTTGTTAAAAACTCGGCTCAGCAAGGCGATCAGGAAATAACAGCCTCTGAGTTCTGGAACCTGCGTCCCAAGAGACTCTCAGAGTACATCGGGCAGAGACAGGTGGTAGAGTCACTTGCCATTGCAATTCAAGCAGCACAACACCGGGGGGAACCTCTCGATCATGTGCTCTTACATGGTCCTCCTGGATTGGGGAAGACAACGCTCGCTCATATTATTGCAGCAGAGATGGGGATGCGTATTGTGCACACCTCAGGACCAGCGCTGGAGAAAGGTGGTGACCTGATTAGCATCCTTACCCACCTGGAGAAGGGAGACGTGCTGTTTATTGATGAAATGCACCGTTTGCCTAAGGTGGTGGAGGAGTTTCTCTACCCTGCCATGGAGGATTTTGCCGTTGACATCATCTTTGATAAAGGGGTGGGTGGTCGGAGCTACCGCTCCCGATTGGAGCAGTTTACCCTGGTGGGGGCAACTACCAGAGCAGGGCTACTCTCCGCGCCACTGAGGGAACGATTTGGCATACTCCGGCAGATGGACTTTTACCAGGTTGAAGAGATCTGCCAGGTGGTGAAACGATCTGCCTCCATTCTCCAGGTTCCCGTCGATGAGGAGGGAGGATTTGAAATTGCTCGACGTTCCCGGGGAACGCCTCGTATCGCTAATAGGATTTTAAGAAGGGTGAGAGATTTTGCCCAGGTGCGTGCCAAGGGTCTCATTACCAGGGAAGTAACCAACGAGGCGCTCGAGCTAGAAGGCGTCGATACCATGGGTTTAATGAGTCTTGATAGAAAATATTTACACACGGTGATTCACCACTACAAAGGTGGGCCGGTGGGACTGGAAGCCATTGCTGCTGCATTGCAGGAAGAATCAGACACCCTGGTAGACATGGTAGAGCCATTCCTCCTCAAAATCGGTTTTGTGAATAGAACGTCAGCGGGCAGAAAGGCAACAGAACTTGCCTACCGCCATTTAGGAATAGAGGAATCCTCTTCTCAGAAGAAGCTCTTCTAACGACACACTTTCCTTTTTTACCTCACCCGCTCATTCAAAGTATTTCTATTTGTCCCGTAATAAGTGTCTGAACAAAAACCCCTGTTTTGGTTCTATTGTCATTTCGACTGAAAGGAGAAATCTCTGAATTTACATGAGATTTCTCGGTCACTCCGCTCCTTCGAAATGACAGCCGATGTAGTGCATGAGCGTTTTCTTTCAGACACTCATTACGAATGGTTACACCATGTGCTGGGGAAAAACCGTTTGACTTTGCCAAGGTAAGTCTGTTATTTTTTACGGACTGCAATAGGAGTGGAGAGTTTGCTAAAGCTCTCACTGAACAATTATAGTAAGCGGGTGGGGGGGATATGCCAAAGGACAAGGGGAAGAAAAAGACTAAAGAGGTAAGGGAAAAGGTTTTGTTACAATCTTCTCTGGTGTGGGATAAGCTTACCCCTCGCGAGAGGAAGATGGTGTGCAGTTTTGCAGAGGGCTACAAGCATTTCCTTAATGCAGCCAAAACGGAGAGGGAAGCAGTAGCTGAAATTGAAAGGTACGCTATAGCGCATGGTTTCAAAGGCGTAGGTGATCCTGCTGCACGAGACAGACTCTACAAAGTATATAAGCACAAAGCAATTGGTCTGGCAGTGGTGGGCAAGAGACCACTCATTGAGGGAGTGCGCCTTATCGTTTCCCATCTTGATTCTCCCCGATTGGACCTCAAGCAGAATCCTCTCTACGAGGAGGTATCGCTTGCCTTCCTTAAGACCCACTACTACGGGGGAATCAAAAAATATCAGTGGGTTACTCGTCCTCTCGCACTCCATGGGAAAATAGTAAAGAAGGATGGGAGTGAACTTGAGTTAAGGGTGGGAGAGGGAGAGGACGATCCGGTGTTTACTATCTTGGATCTCCTTCCTCATCTTGCGCGTAAGGTACAGTATGAGAAAAAGTTGGATGAGGCAATCGTCGGTGAAAAATTAAATGTGGTGGTGGGGAGCCTTCCCTATCCGGACGAGGAAACACAGGAGAGGATTAAACTACAGATTCTCAACTATCTTTATCGTACCTTCGGAGTGGTCGAAGAGGATTTTATGAGCGCTGAGCTTGAGCTGGTACCGGCGGGCAAGGCACGTGATATCGGCTGGGACAAGGGTCTCGTTGGTGCGTACGGGCAGGATGATCGAGTGTGTGTCTACAGCAGCCTGTGCGCTCTTGGTGAAACCACTACCCCTCAGATAACTGCGCTCGCACTTTTCCTCGACAAAGAGGAGGTGAGCAGTGAGGGAAATACCAGTGCCAGGTCGAAATTTTTGGAAGATATGGTTGCCGGTATCTTTGCCTCGAGTGGTGTTACAATGGACGAACATACCTTAAAGCAGACGCTCATGAATTCTTACGCTATTTCAGCAGATGTCAATGGGGCACTAGACCCCGATTACCAGGAGGTGCATGAGAAGAGAAATGCAGCAAAACTGGGCTATGGGGTGTGTGTCACTAAATTTACCGGGTCAGGCGGGAAATATGCCTCAAGCGATGCCAATGCAGAATACGTGGGGATGATCCGCCGGCTTTTCAACCGGCATAGTATCGTATGGCAAACTGGTGAACTGGGCAGGGTGGATGAGGTACGATAGCTAAGTTTCTGGCGAGCTATGGGATGGAGATCATTGATTGTGGTACCGCGCTTCTCAGCATGCACTCACCCTTTGAAATAGCAAGTAAGGCGGATGCCTACATGACTTATAAGGCGTATAAAGTTTTTTTTACAAAAGAAATACACTGACCAGTGGTGTGCGCACATCTTGTTGGTGAGGGATTACAGAGGTATGGAACATATTTTCGGACCAGTACGATCGCGACGGCTTGATTTTTCCCTAGGGGTTGATCTTGTCCCGTTTAAGACTTGTAGTCTTAATTGTATCTATTGTCAGTTGGGACCTACAACTCACCAGACCATTGAACGGCGAGAATATGTTACTCAGGATAAGGTGATAAGAGATCTTGAGGAGGTACTGCGACAGGATATCACCATCGATTATATCACCCTCTCCGGCTCCGGTGAACCCACACTCAATGTTCAGTTAGGTAAGATTATTGCTGCTATTAAGGAGATGACCGATATTCCGGTTGCAGTAATCACCAATGGAACCCTTCTTCACCTCGAGAGTGTAAGGGACGAGCTTAGCACAGCCGATGTGGTACTCCCCTCGCTTGATGCGGTGAGCCAGGAACTATTCAATGCGGTCAATAAACCTCACCCTGAGCTTACCGCAGCTCAAATGATATCAGGCCTCAAGAATTTTAGAAAAGTGTTTAAGGGAAAACTCTGGTTGGAAATAATGCTGGTAAAAGGTGTGAACGATTCTCCTCACGAGGTGCGTACCATGAATGAGGTGCTCTCTACCATTGAGTGTGATAAAATCCAGCTCAATACGGTAGTGAGGCCAGCAGCAGATACATCCCTTACACCTCTCACTCGAGAAGAGCTTAATCGCTTTAAGGTATTGCTGGGAGAGAGGTGTGAGGTCATTGCGGAAGGTGTTGGTGAGCAGAAAACTTCTTCCACCAACATTGCAGAAAAAATTATTACCGTCGTGGGTCGGCGTCCACTCAACCTTTCTGAAATTTCAGATTCTTTAGGCATCCCTCAGGAGAGAGCGACAAAAATGCTACAGCTTTTAACGCAACAGGGTAAGATTGAATCTCTTACCTACGGTAGTGAATTATACTACCAGTTGAAACGTGAGGTGAAGAGATAGTGCACTCCGTTGACAAATACATGTGCAGCATGTCATTACGATTAAGGATTCAAGGATTCAAGGGGTCGAGGATTCAAGTGGAAAGCGTTCCATAGTGCGGATAAGTGATTGAGGAATTGTTTATTAGTTTGCCTGCCAGCGTGCGAGCTTGCACGCGTGTTAGCCTGACGTTTGATTGCAGATGGCTGGAGGCTTCTTTTCTAGCATGTGATATAAGGAATAGCGACTGGGTATGATTATTTTAAAGACACCTCAGGAAATAGAGCAGTTGAGGGTGTGTAATCAGATTGTAGCGCAGGTACTCAACAAGCTTAAAGGAATTATTACGCCTGGTATCACCACCAGGGAATTGGACAAAATCTCTGAACAGTCGATTAGGAAGCTCGGGGCGATCCCCGCGTTTAAAGGTTACCGGGGATTTCCTGCCAGCCTCTGCACTTCGGTGAATGAACAGATTGTGCATGGTATCCCCGATGGGAGGAAACTTAAGGGAGGTGATATTATCAGTCTTGACCTTGGCGCAAAGGTTGGTGATTTTTACGGGGATGCAGCAATCACTGTGGCGGTGGGGGACATAGGAAAAAGGGCAGAAGAATTGCTCAAAGTTACCGAAGAAGCGCTTTACAAGGGAATCGAGCAGGCGGTGGTGGGGAACAGGTTATCTGATATCTCACAAACCATTCAATCATGGGTTGAGCGTCACGGGTTCTCAGTGGTGAGGGATTTCGTAGGACACGGGATAGGTAAGGACATTCATGAGGAACCTCAAATACCCAATTTTGGAACCCCTGTACCAAATTCCCGGCTTCAGGAGGGAATGGTGATTGCCCTTGAACCCATGGTGAATGAAGGCAGTTATGAAGTTACTATACTCCCTGATGGGTGGACTGCGATTACTACTGATGGGAAACTTTCTGCTCATTTTGAACATACCATTGCCGTTACCAGCAAGGGACCCCTCATTTTAAGTCAGTGGGAGGTATAAATAAATTTCAAAATCCAAGCAGCAAATCATAGGATTTTGGAATTTGCTATTTGGGATTTGGAGCTTTAAAGTTATAATCAGTGGGTGAGCGACCCTTTAACACGACATCGGTTGTCATTTCGAAGGAGCGAAGCGACTGAGAAATCTCATGCACATTCAGGAATTTCTCCCGGAGTTTACCCTGAGCAAAACCGAAGGGGTCGAAATGACGATATAGCCAAAACAGGTGTTTTCGTTCACCAACTAACTATCATTCTTTATTACCACTAGGGAGATCGAGTATGTCGTTACGAGAAATTATTGTCTATCCAGATCCTGTTCTGAGGAAGAAATCAGCGTATGTAGAAGAGGTTAGTAAAAAGATAACGCAATTGATGCGAGATATGGTTGAAACCATGCATGCCTCCCGGGGCGTGGGACTGGCTGCGGTTCAGGTGGGTGTACTCAAACGGGTGATTGTGGTAAATGTAGGGGAGACGTTACTTGCGTTAGCTAATCCGGAGATTATTGGGGGTGATGGTGAGGTGCAAATGGAAGAAGGATGTCTCTGTCTTCCTCAAGTATTGGTTGAAGTAATGAGGAAAGAAAAGGTGAAGGTAAAGGGTCTTAATGAGAAGGGTGAGGAGGTAGTCATTGATGCAGAGGGACTACTGGCGAGAGCCCTCCAGCACGAGATAGATCACTTAGATGGTGTGCTCATCATTGATAAGGTATCAAAGTTAAAGAGGGAATTATTCACCAGTAAGCTTAGAAGAGAAGCCAAAGAACGCGCAATAGCAAAGAAAAGCTGAATATTACATGGCTTGCTGGCATGGCAGCTTGCAAGCTTGCCAGACTTCTTACATATATAAATCTGAGAATTTATCTCTTGAGAATTCTCTCATAAAGGTTCCTTCTCCCTTTGAGGGGAGAAGGTCAGGATGAGGGGTGATAAGGATTCAATGCACCCTCACCTCAATCCTCTCCCTCGCAGGGGAGAGGAAGCGTATGATAAGGGCAGTTTAAAGTGTATAAAAATTTCAAATTTTTTTGTTTAGGATTTCGATATTTGGATTTCGGATTTTATTAAACTATATGCCTGAACTTCCAGAAGTAGAAACCATTCGAAGAGGGTTACTTAAGACAGTAAAAGGCAAAAGAATCAAAACCATCACCGTCTTGCTTCCCAAAATGGTGAGAAGACATGCCTTACCGGACGAAGTGACCCGGAGAGCACGGGGAAAAGTAGTGGTAGATATAAGGAGGAGAGGAAAAACCCTCCTCTTTTTTTTTGATTCAAGAGATGTACTCATTTTCAGATTGGGGATGACTGGGCAGATGTTGTGGAGCCATCCCAAGGCTATGCTTAAAAAAGATAAGTATACCCATGTCATCATTGATTTCGGCAAAAGGGAGAGAGTTCTTTTCAGGGATATGAGGCAATTTGGTGAGGTATATATTACTACAGAAAGTCACCTTGAGAAAGTACTTGCCATGGGTGCAGAGCCACTTGAGGAAGGTTTTTCTTTGGGGACTCTTAAACAGATTACCTCTTCCTCTATGAGAATCAAGCAGCTTCTAATGGACCAGAGAAAGATAGCTGGTATAGGTAACATCTATTCCGATGAAATACTGTTCGTAGCGGGAATTCATCCTTTAAAGCAAGCCGACGCATTGAGAAAGAAAGAGCTACTGCTACTCCACCGCGCGATAGGTGAAATACTCACCGAAGCTATTGCACGCAAGGGAGATACTATCGGACAGTACCGGGACCTCTTTGGTGAGAGTGGTGGATATCAAGAGGTACACCGGGTCTATCAAAGGGGCGATGAGCCCTGCTACCGGTGCGGCTCATTGATTCGGCGAATCAAGCTTGCCGGTCGTAGCTGCCACTTCTGCCCCAGTTGCCAGAGGTAAAGGCAAGAGGCAAGAGGCAAGAGGGAACATCAATCCTACTGATCGAAATCGAATTGACAAATGATGGTAAAAACAATAGATTGTTGAAGTGATATAGAACATGTCGATGATATTGATACATTTGGGTAAAGGAATTACTATGGCTAAGAAGTTTGCCCCTTTTCATCCAGGCGAGATTTTACTTGAAGAGTTTTTGAAACCAATGGGCATTAGCATTAGCCAGTATAACTTAGCAAAAGATATCAACATTCATCCTCGCCGTATCAACGAGATTGTTCAGGGTAAGCGCTCTATCAGTGCTGATACCGCGCTCAGGCTATCAAGGTATTTCAGCCTCTCGGAGCTTTTCTGGTTGAATCTTCAAGCTCGTTACGACATTGAAATAGAAAAAGACAGAGAATGTCAAGGGGACGTTCTTAACTTCTTAACTTAAATAAAGCATGTAATGAATAATACGTAATGGTACTATGTTGAGACAAGAGAAACTAGATGTTCCATCAAGGCCAATGCTCTTTAATGTAATTAACCAGGGTAAGAAAATTGTAAAAGAAAAAATATTAATTACATAAGTTGAAATATCTCCTCTATGAATAAGAAAAAGTGTATTGTGTGCTCAAAAACCAAAGGTAAGCGTGTCTGTGAGATAAAAGACAGCTCATCAATCTGTTCAAACTGCTGTGCGCAAATCCGCAACCCCGACTGTGAGGGATGCAGTTATTACACTCAAGCAGCACGATATGCAATCGACAGAGCAAGGAAACCAAAGTTCAAGGATTTTATCATGCGAGTAGATCCAGAAGTGGATGAAATGGTGGATCAAGCATTGGCAATGGTTGAAGGCGGTGATATAGTAACAGGCGAAAGGATCCTCACTAATTTGCTCAATAAGCATCCCGATATTCATACCGTACAGTATGCGATGGGTACTGTTTGCGCTATGAAAGGCAAACATGATGAAGCCATCGCATATTTTGACAAAGTGATTGAGATTTTCCCTTATTTCGTCGAGGCTTGGTTTAATAAAGGAGCTTCTCATCAGAAAAAACTGGAAGTTGGAGAAACGATTAGGTCCTATCAAAAAGTGGTTGAATTTGGGAATCCAGCAGATGATTTTGTATGCAATGCCAGGGATTTTGTTAAAGGGATGGAAGAACAGATTCATAAAGAAACTGGTTTGAACCTGGATGTCTATCTTAGTGCAATGGATAAGTTTAATGAGGCGTTTGCAGCCATGCAAAACAGGGAGTGGGAAAAAGCCCTTACCGGTTTACAGAAAGTGGTGGCAATGAATCCCACGAACACCCAATCGTATGGTAATATGGGGATCTGCTATGCTTATTTAGGCAGGAAACAGGAAGCGCTTGCCGCATTTGATAAGGCTTTGGAACTAGACCCAAATTATGAATTGGCCCTTCAAAACCGGAAGCTTGTGGTTTCTCTGGAAGAAGGGGAAAAGTTATCCAACACCAAATTTGAGTCAGTGGATTATTACAAAGAGTGTGCTTTTAAGAAGAAGTCCTTGTTTAGGCGTTTTTTAGAATAAAGTATGGGACGTGGTGAATAGGTGCATAGCTGATTTGTCGTGAATAAAGATGACATAAATACTTTGATAACATACTAAAACATGATAAATGGTAATACTTTAGCTCTTTGAAAAAATAATTGAGAAAAAGTTAAAAAAGTACTGGCGTCGGGGAATGAAATAATGTATTGGGGTATCCGCTTGACTCAAGTAGATACACTATCTGATATAATTATTGGTAAGGTCTGCCCCCTCGGATATCCTGTCCTCTAATGGGGGTAACGGATACGGCCTGTTGAACCAAGCGAAAGAA
>Ga0315285_10000313_pt1 | contig 49275 bp, 37 predicted proteins | sample YL17G09_36_MG_FD_203698 | JGI IMG/M metagenome (GOLD analysis project Ga0315285, IMG submission 203698) | Sediment microbial communities from Yellowstone Lake, YNP, Wyoming, USA - YL17G09_36 | ecosystem: Environmental > Aquatic > Freshwater > Lake > Sediment | place: USA: Wyoming | collected...
CCGTTATGAACGCTATTAGCACCACTACGTACATGAGACATCTCATTCTAACGCCCAGCAGCGCGAAAGTGAATTGCCGGCGGGACCACCGGATGCATCACGATCCGCCTGACGCCCAGGCGCGTTATAAAAATTTCACTTTTCGTCGGGCCGGGAAATTGGTCATATTACGGCCTGCCCGGCAAACCTGGCCGCGAAGGCCCGCGGTGATCCGCACCTCGTCAGGGCGATTTTTTGCGGCTGGGCGGGCAATGCCGTTGCGGCGAGGTTGGCGATGAACAGGAAGAAGTGCATCCAGATCGCCCGCTCGGCCATGGCCGGGCGAAGAGCCCATCCCCAGCGCGAGCGCGGCTACACGTTCCATCACGGGCTTCGCACGGCCAGGATGGCGCTTAAGTTGCACGAGCAGATATCCAGGCCGCTGGAGGTGTCGGAGTCGCTGCTGTTCGTGGCGGCGCTGTTCCACGACGTCGGCAAGGGCTACGAGCCGCATAACCGCTCCGGCGCCGCCGCCGTCAAGCGCCTGCTGGACGGGCAACTTGCCCCCGACGAGATCAAGGCCGCCGGGCGGGTCATCCGCGAGCACAACCTCCGCAGGAACAACCTGCGTTGCTGGACGGCCTCGAAGATCGTCCAGGACGCCGACCTGCTGGACCACTTCGGCGCCCACGGCGTCTGGCTGTGCCTGCACTACAGCGCGATCCACGGCCGGAGTGACCAGCAGACGCTGCAATTCTACAACGGGCCCCAGTACCAGGCATACCTGGCCAAGTCGCGAAAGGCGCTCAATTTCCAGGTCAGCCGGCTGGCGTTCGACGGCCGGGTGGCAATCGAACGCCAGTTCATGGACCGCCTGGCCGCCGAGGCGGCTGGAGATCTTTGAGGCTGCGGCGGCCCGCCGTCGGCGAGGAGACGCCCTGTCGGCAAGCCCGGAGCGATTCTGGATAACCTCGCGCGTTTATGCCGCCAGCGCAAGCGTCATTGCTTGCCGTCGTACAGTTCCACTTCGTAGATCCGCGCCAGGTTGCCCGGGGCCGCGGAGATAACCAGCCGGAGCTTGCTCGCGGTGACGGGGGCGAACCTGGCGGACCAGTCGATCTTCTCATTGCCGGCAGCGGCCGTGCCGGGCACATCCTTCCAGCCCTCGCCGTCCGGCGCCTGGAAGACGAAATCCATGTTGCACTCGCCGACGGTCGCTCCGTGGTTCCAGCCGCTGACGATTCGTGCGGCCGAGATTGTCCGAGGGGCGTCCCATGTGAACGTGACGGTTGCGGGCAGTTTGCCGTCGCTGACCCATCGGCCGGCGTTTGTGGAGATGTCTATCTTGCCGTCATTGATGTTGGCGGCGGGGTAATTCCCGCCGGCGTGGCAGCCGGAGACGGCCGCCGTCGCGGCGCGGGCCACGTTGGCCCCGGCCGAGGCGAGCCATTCAGGCGGCGAGAGCTTGACGGGCGCGGCGGCGGCGGGCTTGGCGCCGCCGGCCGGCTTCTTGGCGTTTCTTCCGGGAATCGGCGGCAGCTTGCCGACGCCCTTGGCCATGATTGCCTTGAGTTGCGAAAGGAAGTCCGTGTACACGCCTCGCGGGGTGGTGTTGTAGTCCTTGCAGATTGCCGCGGCCATGCCCACGACCTCGCCCATCATGCCGCACGTCCGCATCACTCGGACGGTGCCGAGGGCCTCGTGCGTGACGGAGATATCCCTCCCGGCCATGAAGAGGTTGGCGACGTTCTTCGAGTACAGGCAGCGGTAGGGCACCCAGTAGGGGGTCTTGAACCGATCGTGCTGGGCGATGGAGATGAACTCGTCGCCCTCGAAGCCCTTGTCGTAGCGGGAGTCGGGCAGGTGCAGGTCAATCGACCAGGTGCATGGCACGCAGGCGTCGGGCCATTGCCTGTTTGACATCACGTCGTCCTTGGTCAGCACCACGTCGCCGACGATGCGGCGGCTCTCGCGCGGCCCGGCCACGTAGGCCGCCCATGCGAGCTTGTAGTTGGGCCAGAGCTTGTCGGTGTTCTTGAGGGCGTCCCAGGCGCCGTACATTGCGCGAAGGTTATTGTCGCGGATGTGTTCGCCTTTGGTGATCGGGTCATGGTCGAAGCCGCTCTCCCAGAACCACGTGCCGAGGTTTTGCGGCGGCCCGTCGGGGGCGGGCTTGCCTTTGGCGGGCCGACCGGGGAAGGGCTTGTCAGAAAGGTCCACCGCCCACGGGCATCGCGGAAACGGCGTCGGCGAGCCGGTGTCGGCGACATTCCAGAGGTTGCTTGGACCCATGTGGCCCTTGTCGGTCATCTGGAACTCCGCGCCCGCCAGGGCCGCGATCGTGCCGTGGCCCGTGCAGTCGGCCACGAGCTTACAGGCGAAGCGCATGCGCTTGCCCGTGGCGACTTCCTGGGCGATCACGGCCGCGATGCGCCCGCCGGCCATCTCCACCGCGTTGCCGCGCCAGCCGAGCATCAGCGTGATGAGCTTCTCCGAGCGGACCAGCATCTCGCGGCGGGCATCCTCGTATATCTCGGCCGAGTTGGACAGGCCGTAATGGGCACGGGCCTTGGGCTCCAGTTCGCGGACGACGTCGCCGATCCGCGGCCAGGGTTCGAAGTTCGTCAGGCCGTTGAGCCAGACGCGGACCTCGGAGCTGTTATTGCCTCCCAGCACCGGGCGGTCCTGAATAAGGGCGACCTTGACGCCCAGCCGGGCGGCGGACAATGCCGCGGCCGAGCCGGCGATCCCGCCGCCAACCACGACGAGGTCGTACTGCCCGCCATCGTCCGGCTTGTCGGGCAGGTTCAGTGCCTTGCGCCGCCACGCGGCCAGGGCGTTTGGGTCATCGGGCGGTGCGAAGCCGTCATCGCTGGAAAAGCACACCGCGTCGCAGCGGCCCTCGAAGCCCGTCAGGTCCTTAAGCGCGACGGCGACCTTGGCCTTGTCGATCGCCACGACCCCGCCCACCTGCCAGTGCCAGTCCTTGCCCTCGGTGCCGAAGGTCGCCGCCAGCGGCTTGCCGTCGACGGCCAGCTTGAACAGCCCCGCCGTGCCGGGCGCCTTGGACATCCACACCCAGTCCCGCGTCCGCACCCACACGCGGTACTTCCCTGCCGACGGAAACGCGACGGTTGTCGCGGCGTCCTTGACCGGCTCGCCAAGCCCGTGAGCCAGCAGATAAGGCGAGCCCATCTGGTCCATGAACTGCTGGTCGATGAACCATCCGCCTGTGTCGGCGAACGCCTCCGCCTCGACCAGCACGGTGTCCGCCTGGGCCGGGGTGGCCGGGAGAAGCATCGCCCAGGACAGGGCCAGGGCCGCGACAACGGCTGTAAGTTTGGAAGTCATGGCTGCTCCTCGTGTGAAATCAATGAATCTCAGAATGGTTCGATTCCAGGAACTTGAACCCGCCGGCCGGGCGTTGGTGGCGTGACGGCTGGGCCACGTTATCCTATTCTGCAATCACGTCCCTGTACGCAACGCGACCCCTCTCCCTTGACGGCTTGTCATTACCCACATCTTCCGCGGTGCCTTGGCGAACTGGAGGGGTGCCAGCCTTTGGAGCCCCTTGGGCGACTGCTAATAGCCACGCGGCGCAAGCCCGTGGAACCGCAGACGTTATGGAGAGAGCCCGCGTAGCGGGGCGAATGAAACGGTCAATCGCCCCGCTACGGGGGCTCTGGATTAAAGAATGTGGCAGTCCACGGGCTTGCGCCGCGTGGCTATCAGCAAACGCCCCGCTTCGGGGGCTAAGAACACAGGCCGACTTCTATGCGAAGGGAGCTTGCGGACTGATTCATCAACCCGCGAGATGTGGGTAATGACAAGCCGTCAAGGGAGAGGGGTCGCGTGGCGCTCAGGTGCTTGGTTCCAATTCCCCGCTCGCGGAAGCGGGCGGGCATGTGCGAGTTGTCAAAAGCCTATCCCATCACTCTTCCCACTCGACTGTGACCTGGTCGCTCCAGAGGCCCAGGAGCCATCCGCCCACGCGGACGTAGCCATGCCGTACCTGCCCCGAGGCGTCGCGGACGGTGACCCGGAAGACTGCTTGGCCCTTGCCGGTTCGCCACCAGAATGGCCCGCGAAACATATACCGCCGTTGGACCTCTACCAGTGTCAGCCCGTTATCGCGCGCCCACTGTTCGACCATGCTTTGGGAGCGAGAGAAATGCCACCAGAGGCTGACGCCGGCAAGCACGATGATAACGAGTACAAGAAGCCCTGCGCCTATTCCGTCCATGAAGCGTCTCCCGTATGCTGCCGCATTGTATACCGCTTGCGGCTCCCAACGGCAAGTCGGATCGAGTAGGATGGGAGGTGGAATGCGTGCTGCGCCATCCTTCTCAGCCCCGTTCACGGGGCTTTGACCCGCCTCGGGCGGGGTGTAGACCAGGGCTTTCAGCCCTGGGGCGGACGGCGCGCCTGTTGTTTTTTGTTTAGCACGCCTTGGCGCGCTTGCAGAGGGCTTTAGCCTTCTTTCGCCTTTTTGGCCTTTTTGGCCAAAGAGTCCCCAAGGCGGGTAAGCGTGCTGAAGCACGCTGAGAGGAAAATGAACAAACACAATTTTGTGTCGTACGTTCACCAGGGCTGGAAGCCCAGGCCTATACCCCCCGCTATGCGGGATGCGAAGCCCCGTGAACGGGGCTGACAAGAAGGATGCAAGGCACTTACAGTCGATAGCGGCGGAGATTTCGTCAAATGCACATCCAGGCCGGACGGCACAAGGGGCGGGTGCTGCTGGGCCCGCCGGCAGGCAGCACGACCAGGCCGATAACCGGCCTGGCGAAAAAGTCGCTGTTCGACACGCTGGCGGACTGGATGCCCGAGGCGGTCGTGGCGGACCTTTACTGCGGCACCGGGTCGATGGGGCTCGAGGCCCTGTCGCGCGGGGCGCACCGGGTCGCCTTCGGCGAGATGGACCGCCGCGTGCTGGATCGGCTGCGGCGGAACATCGAGGCCCTCGGCGTGGCCGATTCCTCCATCATCTGGCCGGGCGACGTGACGCGGGGCCTGGCCCGGCGGCTGGATGAACTGGGCGAGAAGCTCGACCTGGCGTTTGTTGACCCGCCCTATGCCGACCTGCGACAATGGGACTGGCCGGAGGCTGAGGCAGCACTGTTTGCCCCGCTGGCGGCCCACCTGGCGCCCGACGGCGTGGTGGTTCTCAGAATGCCCGACGATGCGGCACTGCCGGCGGGCGTTGGCCCGGCAGGCGGGGCTGAAGTGGACACCGCCGTCGAAGTCCTGACCCTCGCCGGTCTGACTTGCCGAAAAGTCAAACGCTTCGGAAACATGGTGCTGGCGATAATGGGCCTGGAAAAGAGAACAGCGGAACAAGGAACCGGGAACCGGGAACCCGGGAAAAGAAACAGCGGAACCGGGAGCCGGGAACCCGGAAAAGGAAACAGCGGAACCGGGAGCCGGGAACCCGGAAAAGGAAACAGCGGAACCGGGAGCCATGACTTTATAGGGAATGCGTAACTCGGAACCTAATCTGTCTTTCTTTTCCTGGTTCCAGGTTCCGGGTTCCGGATTCCTATTACCGGGCCTGCCTGCCGGCAGGCAGGTCCCGCCGTTTTCCGTTCCCGGCTACCGGCTGCCGGCTACTGAGAACTAAAATGCCGAAGTCTTCGTACCTTTATTTTGAGCCGGAGCGGATCGCCAAGCTCCGCAACCTGAACCTCCTGGCCCGCCAGGCGGTCGAGGGGTTCATTTCCGGCCTGCACCGAAGTCCGCACAAGGGTTTCTCCGTCGAGTTCGCCGAGCACCGCGAGTACACCGCCGGCGACGACATCAAGCACCTCGACTGGGTCGCCTACGGGCGGACCGATCGCTACTACATCAAGCAGTACGAGCAGGAGACCAACCTGCGGGCGTACATCCTCTTGGACTTGAGCAACTCGATGGGCTACCGCCACGGCTCGCCGGTGACGAAGTTCATCTACGGCTGCTTCATGGCCGCGTGCCTGAGCTACCTCATGTGCCGCCAGCAGGACATGGTCGGCGTGATCGGCTTCGACGAGAAGATGCGCTTCCACCTGCCGCCGCACTCGACGCCGGCGCACCTGGACCGCGTGTTCAGGCAGCTCGAGGGCCTCGGCCCCGGCCGGAAAACCAACATCGCCCCGACGTTCCACGACCTGGCCAACATGGTCCCCAAGCGGGGGCTGGTGATCGTGATTTCCGACCTTTACGACGACCCGGCCGAGATAATGAAGGCCCTGCAACACTTCGTCTTCAAGCGTCATCAGATAATCGTCTTTCACCTGATGGACCCGGCCGAACTGGACTTTCCGTTCAAGAAGGTCATGTCCTTCATGGACATGGAGACCAACGAGCGGCTCCAGGTGGACCCGCGCTACGTGCGGGAGGGCTACGTCGCGGAGATCAACGCCTTCATCGCAAATTACCGTCGCGAGTGCGGGCTGCGGAACATCGAGTACGTCCTGACGCGGACCGATGAGCCATACGACCGGTTCCTGCTGAACTACCTGGCCCGCCGAAAGGCAATGCTGAGATGATGCTGGCCCTTGGATTTGCCACGCCGCTGCTGCTGATCGGCCTGCTGGCCGCGGCAATCCCCATCATCCTGCACCTGCTGGCCAGCGTGCGGGCGCAGGACATGATGTTCCCCACCCTGCGATTCCTGCGGCTGAGCATGGAGAAAACGGCACGCCGCCGCCGCGTGCAGCACTGGCTGCTGCTGCTTCTGAGGGCGGCGATGCTGGCCCTGCTGGCACTGGCGGTCGCCGAGCCTATAAGCAGGGCCGCGGGCGGCTGGCTTGCCGGCAAGCGATACGCGGCCGTGGTGATCCTCGACAACGGCTACTCGATGGCGGTCAACAACGCCGGCGGCAGCAGGTTCGAGCGAGCCAAGGCCGAGGCGGCCTCGCTGCTGAGCGGCGACGACCGTCCGAGCGTCGCGGCCTTGCTTACCACAAGCGCCGGTTTCAACTCCCCGAATCTTTCGGCCGGCACGGAGGAGTTGCGGATGCGGGTTATCCGCACGCGCCTCGGCTACGGCCCGGCTGCCCTGGCACAGCGATTTGCCTCGGCCGCCAAGATGCTCGAGGCCGACAGCTCCCCGCGAAAGGCCATCTACCTCTTCAGCGACATGCAGCGGATGAGCTTCGAGCAGATCGCCGCCTTGACGGACGCCGCGGCCGGGCGGGACATCCACCTGCTTGTCGTCGATGCCTCGCGCGGGCAGGTCAGCAACGTCGGCATAAGCGACCTTCAGATCGCCGGCCCGCGCGTGGTGGACGCGGTGCTGGAGTTCACGGCCACGCTTGTCAATTCCTCGCCGACGGACAAGACGGTGGACGTCGCGTTCAAGGTGGATGGTTCGCCGGAAACGCCGCCGGTGCGCAAGACGCTTCGCCCGGCCGGGCTGGAGGGCTCGAGCGCCAATTTGCGATTCCATCATCGCTTCGCCCGGGCCGGGGAGGTTTCGGGGCGGGTGGCGCTGGAGACGGCGGACGACCTTGCGGCCGACAACGTGCGGCACTTCAGCCTGGACATCGCCGGGCGGGTGCGAGCCGCGGTGGTTCGCGGCGAGTCCGACACGGGCGGCCCGATGAGCGCGTCGAGCATGTTGTGCCTGGCGCTGGACCCGTACGGGCGGGAGGATCGGCCCTGGCCGATACGCTCCGGCGTGGTCGAGTCGCCCCGGTTCGGCCAAAAGGACCTCGACGATGCGGACATCGCGTTTTTCTGCGAGGTGCCGCGATTCACAGCCGCGCAGGTGCAGGCCGTCGAGCAGTTCACGCGAAACGGCGGCACGTCGGTGTTCTTCGTCGGGCCGGACGTGGATGCGGCCTCGTACAACGAGATGCTCGTCCAGCAGATCCCGGCCGAGGGGGGCCTGCTTCCGGGCCGGCTTGAAAAGGCCGTCGGCGACGTCGGACCCGCTGCCGGGTCGGTGGCCCTTGGCGCGGTGGACGTCGAGCATCCGTTTTTCGCCGGCTTGTACGACAGCCCGGCCGACTACCTGACGGTGCTGGTCCAGCGTTACTACCGCATTTCGCCTTCGTCGAACCCAGGCCGGTGCGTGGTCCGTCTGGCCAACGGCGACCCGCTGGTGCAGGTCAAGAGCTTCGGGGCCGGGCGGGTTGTGCTCTGCACCACGACTTGCGGGCCCGCGTGGTCCAACCTGCCCATAACGGGCCTGTTTCTGCCGATGGTGGCGCGGATGAGCTTAGCGGCCCGGCGGGAGCTCAATGCCGATCCGACGTACCTGGCCGGCGCCCAGGTGACGATCCGCCCGCCGCTGACCGGCCTGGACGCACCCGGCGCGGGCGAGAAACTGTTCGTCAACGTCACGCCGCCGCCCGAGGCCGGCAGGGTCGCGGGCGTTGCCAACCTGCCGCTCAGGCCGACGGGGCAGGGCCCCTCCGCGACGTTCACCGACACCGACGAGGTCGGCCCCTACCGGTGGAAGGTCTCCCGCCAGGCCGCAGGCTCCGCGCCAGCCGGCAGCTTCGCCGTCAACCCGTACGGCCCCGAGACGCAGATCGAGCCGATAAGTGCCGCCGACTTCGCCCGCGCCATGAAGGCCAGGCAGTTCCAGCGAGTTTACGTCGCTCCGACCCTTGCGGAGGTAAACGCCCTGGCCTCCGCGCAGTCCACGGGCCGAAACTGGTGGGATGTGCTGCTGGCCGCGACGATCCTGGTCTTCGTCTTCGAGGCCATCCTCGCCAACCGCCGCGGCAGCGGCGCGGAACTGCTGCCGGGCCAAGCCTAGCAGGGATGAATGAAGAAGCAGGTTCACGCAGAGGCCGCAGAGAAACGCGGAGGGGAGAAGAAGAAACTACAAAGGCGCAAATCTCTCCCCGTGCGGTGCCATGCTTCCGCCCTGGGAAGCATGTCCCAGCTTCTTTTGTCTTTACTCAAACTGGGCGGTTCGGCAGGCCCGGAGGGCCGACAGCATTTAGCCGTGGGCGTGAGCCCACGGAAACAATGAGTTTAGAACCAGAGCCCCGAAGGGGCGACAGAATTGAACACCAGCGGCAGAGCAACATGTTTGTTCTGTCGCCCCTTCAGGGCTCATTTATGTAAATGACAGTCTTCCGTGGGCTCACGCCCACGGCTAAATGCTGTCGCCCCATTCGGGGCTGTCAAAATCGGTCAGTTTGAGATCTTTACACTCTGCGTTCTCCGCGCCCTTTGCGTGAAATGCTGTTTCTTCTTCTTTTGACCTCTGCGTTCTCCGCGGCCTCCGCGAGAACCGCTGTTTCTTCTTCTTTTCCCCGGCCCCGGCGGGCATGTAGAATACCCGTATGGCGGAAGCGGCGGGTAAAGCTACGGCCCTGTGGGTGCTCAGGCGTCTGCGGGCGGCGGGGCATCAGGCCCTGTTTGCCGGGGGCTGCGTGCGCGACATGCTGCTGGGCCGGCCCGTGACGGACTACGACGTGGCCACCGATGCCTCGCCGTCGCGGGTCCGCGGACTTTTTCGGCGGGTGCTGCTGGTCGGCGAGAAGTTCGGCGTGGCGATGGTGATTCATGGGGGGCGCAAGGTCGAGGTGGCGACGTTTCGCAGCGACCTGTCCTACAGCGACGGCCGCAGGCCCGACGGCGTGCGGTTCTCAACACCGCGAGAAGACGCCCTGCGCCGCGATTTCACCATCAACGGCATGTTCTACGATCCCGTGGCCCGCGAGGTGATCGACTACGTCGGCGGGCGGGATGACCTGGCCGCGGGCGTCATCCGCACCATCGGCAAGCCCGACGAGCGGTTCGCCGAGGATTATCTCCGGCTCGTCCGGGCGGTGCGGTTCGCTGTCAGGCTGGGGTTCGACATCGACCCCAAAACCGCGACCGCCGTGGCGAAGTTTGCGCCCAGGATCGCCGCCATCAGCGGCGAGCGGATATTTGATGAGTTGTCGAAAATGCTCTCGCTGCCCTCGGCGGCCGAGGCGCTGCGGAAACTTGCCGAGCTTGGCCTGGCTGTTCACATCCTGGGCGGCCTGGCTTGCGACAAGGATCTCTGGGCGGCGGCGGTGGATTGTGTGTCGGCCGTGGCGGGCCGCAAGGACCTGACCCTCACCCTGGCAGCCATGCTGGCCGAACTGCCCGCAAGGATGGTTGCCGGCCTGACCCGGCGTTGGGGGGCGTCGAACGATCTGCGCGACGCGGTGGTCTGGCTTGGCCAGCATCGCGACGACTGGCGGGGCCTGGGCGACATGCCGCTTTCATCCTTTCGCAAGCTGGCCGGTCACGGCCAGTTCGCCCGCCTGCGGGCCCTGTGGCGCGTGCGGGCTCACCTGGCCGCGGGAATCGCCCGGGCTGGTTCGATGAACCGCCTTGTCACGCGCCGCCTGCGGGAGATCCCCGGCCACGAGCCCCTGCCCGAGCCGCTTGTCACCGGCACGGACCTGATCAAAATGGGCCTGCACCCCGGCCCGGCGATGGGCAAAGCCCTCCGCGATGCCTACGACGCCCAACTGAACCTGGAAGTCCGCACCCGCCGTGAGGCCCTCGCGCGAGCGAAGAATGTTCTCAACGGGTAAATTGCCAAGTGGCAATTTGGAATTGATGGACATTTCGCGGCCTAAGAAATCCGAAATCCGAAGCACGAAATCCGAAACAAATTCAAAACCCAAAACAAGATACCTAAAAGAGCACACATGGGTCCTTCACGAGTATTGTGCCGCCCACCGGGTCTTGAACATTTGAGTTTAGTGCTTTGAAATTGTTTCGGATTTCGTGCTTCGAGATTAGGATTTGAAGAACACTCTGTGCCTCCGCGGCTCTGCGGTAAACTGCTTCTTTTGCTTCTTCTTCTTCTTCTGTTCTCTCACCCCTCGAACTTGCGGATGAGCAGGCAGGCGTTGTGTCCGCCGAAGCCGAAGCTGTTGGACAGGACGACCTTGACGGGCGCCTCGCGCGGGGTGTTGGGCACGTAGTCGAGGTCGCACCCGTCGTCGGGGTTTTCCAGGTTCAGCGTGGCTGGGACCACGCCGGTCTCGACCGCCTTGGCGCAGGCAATGAGTTCCACGCCGCCGGAGGCGCCGAGAAGGTGGCCGGTGGAACTCTTTGTCGACGACGCCATCAGGCCGTTGTAGGCATGCCGGCCGAAGGTCTTCTTCATCGCGATTGTCTCGGCCAGGTCGCCGAGATCGGTGCTGGTGCCGTGGACGTTGACGTAGTCTACGTCGTCGGCATTGACCTGGCCGTCCCTCAGGGCGTCCTTCATTGCCAGGATGGCGCCCCTGCCTTCGGGGTCCGGCGCGGTGAGGTGGTAGCCGTCGGCGCTGGCGCCGTAGCCGATGAGCTCGGCGTATATCTTCGCGCCGCGGGCCAGGGCGTGGGAAAGCTCTTCCAGGATGACCACGCCGGAACCCTCGCTGAGAAGGAAGCCGTCACGGTCCTTGTCGAATGGCCTGCTGGCGCGCTGTGGCTCGTCGTTGCGGGTGCTCAGGCCCTTAAGTGCGCAGAAGCTGGCCAGGCCGATGGGCGTCAGGGCCGCCTCGGAGCCGCCGGTGATGGCGATGTCGCACGCTCCGCGCTGGAGTATCCGGAAGGCCTCGCCGATGGAGTTTGCGGCCGACGCACAGGCGGTGCAGACGGAGAAGTTCGGCCCGCGGAGTCCCCAGAGGATGGATATGTTGCCGCTGGCGGCATTGCCCATCAGCTTGGGCACGGTCAGGGGGCTGACCCGCCCGGGACCCTTATCGAGCATTCGCTTGTGCTGGTCTTCGAGTTCCTGCAAGCCGCCGATGCCGCTGCCGACGATAACGGCGCAGCGGTCAGGCTGCTCGCCGGCGAAGTTCAGCCCGCTGTCGGCCACGGCCTCGATGGCGGCCTGGACGGCGAACTGGGCGAAGCGGTCCATCCGCCGCGATTCCCTGGGGTCCACCAGGTCCGACGTTACGGTCTGCCAGTCCTGGACTTCCCCGCCGATCCGTGATGCGAACGGGGAAGGATCGAACCGCGCTATGCGGCGGATGCCACTCTTGCAGGCCAGCAGATCCGCCCAGAACCGCCCAACGTTGTGGGCGAGCGGGTTGACCGTTCCCAGGCCCGTCAGTACGACGCGGCAGTTAGCCATTGAATCCGGACCTCAGGCACTCAGGCCTTACTGGAGTGCTCCTTGATGTAGTCAATGGCCTGGCCGACGGTCTGGATCTTCTCGGCCTCCTCGTCGGGGATGCTCATCTCGAACTCGTCCTCGAACTCCATCACGAGTTCGACGGTGTCCAGAGAGTCGGCGTTGAGGTCATTGACGAACGATGTTTCCCGGGTGATCTCGCTCTTATCGACACCCATCTGTTCGGAAACGATCTCAATCACTTTTGCTTCGATTTCTTCCGACACGTTCCTACCTCCCTGAAGATTCCAAGGATTTACGCACGTTTTCCGATTTTTCACTCGTGCCACACAGCGCCCGCACCTTTGCGGGCGGCGTACTATAGCTTGGCTGGACCGGCCTTGCAACAATCATCTCCCGCCGATACGGGACAAATTATTTACTTATCTACGTGTGCATTCCCCCGTCAACGCTGAGGACCTGCCCGGTAATGTAGCTGGACCTGTCCGACGCCAGGAACGCTGCCGCCCTGGCGATATCCGCCGCCTCGCCCATCCTCTTCATCGGGATCATCGACAGTGCTATGTCCTTGGCCTGCTGGGGCAGGGCGTCGGTCATGTCCGTGCGGATGAAGCCCGGGGCGATGGCGTTGCAGCGGATGTTCTTGCCCGCAAGCTCAATGGCCGTCGTCTTGGTCAGGCCAAGCATGCCGGCCTTGGAGGCCGAGTAGTTCGCCTGCCCGCGGTTGCCTTCCAAACCGCTGTAGCTGGCCATGTTTATGATCGCCCCGCCGCGCTGGCGGACCATGTGCCGGCTGACCGCCCGCGTGCCGTAAAACGCGCCGTAAAGGTTCACCTTCAGCACCAGGTCCCAGTCCTTGTCGTCCATCCGCATCAGCAGCCCGTCGCGGGTGATGCCGGCGTTGTTCACCAGCACGTCGACGTGCCCGTACTTCTCGGCCACGTCATCGACAAGGGCCGTGAAGCCCTCGCTGTCGGTCACGTCGAGCTTTCGGCAGTCGAGCTTCTCGCCCGGCGAGCCGAGGTCGGCCTGCATCTCGGGGAACTTCTCAGCCAGCAGGTCCACCGCGACGACGGTCATACCCATCGCCAGCAGTTCGCGGCAGATTTCCCGCCCGATTCCCCGGGCCGCCCCGGTTACGATTGCAACCTTATCACTATCAGCCATCTAGCGTTTCTCCGCCTTTGCATTCCCGTGCCGCTGCTCTGTGTTTCCTGAAAGACCGCTCTCCCGAAGAGGTCGTGGAGGAAATAGGTCTTATAGGTCCTATAGGACCCATAGGTCTCATTTCTCTTTCTTTGATTGCTTCGCCAATTCCTCGACGGCCTGGAGGCTGTTGATGCTGACGATGTCGGCCCGGCGGTTGATCCGTCGCATCAGCCCTGCCAGGACCCGCCCGGGGCCGATCTCGTAATACCTTTGGACGCCCTGGGACTCAAGTGATTCCATTGTTTGCTGCCAGCGAACGGCCCCGGTGAGCTGGGCGATGAGCTTGGCCGGTATGGCCGAGCCATCAGCGTAGACCTGGGCGTCGACGTTGGCAAGCACCGGCACGGCCGGCGTGCGGAAGGCCAGACCGGCAAGAATCTGGGCGAGTCCCTCGGCCGCCGGGGTCATGATCCGGCTGTGGAAGGCGCCGGCAACGTTGAGCCTCACGGCGCCCTTGGCCCCGTGCTCGGCAGCCAACTGCTCGACCCGCTTGCACGCGGCCAGCGAGCCGGAGATGACTATCTGCCCGGGGCAGTTGAAGTTAGCGCACGTAAGAGTCTCGCCCTGGGCGGCGGCGGCCACAAGCGCCTGGGCCTGTGGCTCGTCCAGGCCGATCACGCTGACCATCCCCGACGCCGTGGCCGTGGCGGCCTGCTGCATGAGTTGGCCGCGCCTGGCGACCAGGCTGACGGCCGGGGCAAGGTCAATGGCGCCGGCGGCGTAAAGGGCGGTGTACTCGCCGAGGCTCAGGCCCGCCGCAAATGCCGGCCGGAGGGCGGCGAATTTGTCCGCCCCGAGCAGATCGCGCATGACCGCCAGCGTCGCGGCCGAGACCGTGAAGATCGCCGGCTGGCAGACATCGGTGCGGGCGAGTTGGTCGTCAGGGCCCTGGAAGCAGAGCTTCCTGAGTGCCAGGCCGGTGGTGGCCTCGGCCTGCTCGAAGACGGCCCGGGCGCCGGCGAAGGCGTCGCAGAGGTCCTTGCCCATGCCGACTTGCTGAGCGCCCTGTCCCGGAAACAGCCATGCTGTTTTCATTACGTTGATTCTCTGAATCTCCGCTCTGAAAAGAAGGTCCTAGCTCCTAGCTGTTAGGTCTTAAGGTGGCAAAGCCTGCCTGCCGGCAGAGCCTCAATCCGGCTCTTGCCATAAGCCAAGGTTCTCCGCTGTGGCCCTAGGAGCTAAGACCTAGGACCTATGACCTTTTCTTCATGTCTTCGGGTGGGCCGAAGGTTAATGTCTGACTGCGACTTTGCGGTTGACGATGCATTAGGGCTAAAGGCGAACGACGGCCCCGGCCCAGGTAAGGCCCGCGCCGAATGCCACCAGCAACAGCGTTGAGCCAGGCCCGATCCGCCCCTCGTCGCGGGCGTGCTGCATGGCCAGTGGAATGGATGCCGCCGACGTGTTGCCGTACATGTCGATGTTGACGAAGATCTTCTCCCGAGGGAGCTTGAACTTCTCAGCCGCCGACTCGATTATCCGGCTGTTGACCTGGTGAGGCACGACCATGTCGATGTCGTCGACGGTCAGGCCGCACTGCTCCATGCAGTGCCCCAGGAGCCACTGCATCTTCTCGACGGCGAACTTGTAGACGTCCCGCCCGCGCATCTTGATGAAGTGGCCGCCGTCGCCGACGGTCTGGAGCGAGGCCGGGCTGCGCGAGCCGCCGGCAGGGATGTGAATGAAATCCCATCCGCTGCCGTCGGCGTGCAGGACGGAGTAGATCACGCCGCGGTTCTGATCCTCGGTTCCCTCGAGCACGACCGCGCCTGCCCCGTCGCCAAAGAGCACGCAGCTCCCGCGGTCGGCGTAGTCGGCGAACCTGCTGAGAGTCTCGGTGCCGATGACCAGCACGCGCTTGTAGGTGCCGGTCTCGATGAACTTGCCGGCGACGCTGAGCGCGTAGATGAACCCGCTGCACGCGGCGCCGACGTCGAAAGCCGGGATGTCCTTTGCGCCAAGGTCGTTCTGAATGCAGCAAGCCGTCGAGGGCAGGATCATCTCGGGCGAGGCGGTCGCAACGATTATCAGGTCGATGTCCCGCGGAGTCAGCTTGGCGTCGGCGAGGGCGTTTTTCGCGGCGATGGTGCCCAGCGTGGCGGTGGACTGGCCTTCGGAAACGACGTGCCTCTGCCGGATGCCCGTTCGCTGGGTGATCCACTCGTCGGAGGTGTCGAGGAACTTCTCGAAGTCGGCGTTGGTGAGCACTTTTTCCGGCACGACCGCCCCGAGGCCGATGATGGCGGCTCGCAACGGCTTAGGCATTGCTGCTCCTGGAAGGCGCGGGCGCCCCACGGCTCTCACCCTGGCTGATAAGCTCCACGATCTTCTGGTTGACCTGGTGGTTGGCGAATTCCTTGGCCACGCGGGCGGCGTTCATGATGCCACGGAAGTTGCTGGCGCCGTGGCAGATGATGCTGATTCCCGCCACGCCCAGCAGCGGCGCGCCGCCGTACTCGTTGTAATCGTACTTGACCATCAGTTGCCGGGCGGCCTTCTGAATGGCCGGGGCGTGATCGGGCAGGGCCGCGAAAAGCTCCCGCACGATCGCCTCGCCGACGCTGACGGCCATGCCCTCGATGAGCTTGAGCATGACGTTGCCGACGAAGCCCTCGCAGACAATCACGTCGCACTCGCCGCTGAAAAGGTCGCGCCCCTCGACGTTGCCGACGAAATGGATGTTCTTGTCGGCCTTGAGAAGGTCGCGGGTCTCCTTGACCAGGGTGTTGCCCTTGGCCTCTTCCTCGCCGATGCTCAGCAGGCCCACGCGGGGGTTCTGCACGCCGCCGATGGCCTGGATGTACACCGAGGCCATGATTCCGTACTGATAAAGGTGCTCAGGGCGACAGTTGACGTTCGCCCCGACGTCGCAGACAGCCACCGGGCCGGCCGGCGTGGGGGTTATAACCGCGATGCCGGGCCGGTGAACGCCGCGAAGGCGCCGAAGCCGCATCTGCGCCGCGGCCACGCACGCCCCGGTGTTGCCGGCCGAGATGCACGCGTCGACCTCCCCGTCGCGGTGCATCTCCGCCATGACCGCGATGGAGCATCGAGGCTTGGCGCGGAGAGTCTCCACGGGCGGCTCGTCCATCCCGAGAACCTGGTCGGTGTGCCGGATCTCGATATGGTCGGTCGGCGCGGCAGCCTTGCCAAGACATTCCTCAATAGCCGGCTGCAGGCCGACAAGGACAATCCTGTCGCCTTTGGCGAGTATTTCACGGGCGGCTACGGCGCCCTTGACCACCTCGGCGGGGGCAAGGTCGCCGCCCATCGCGTCGATGCCAATCCGCACGGATCAGCTCTCCTTCTTGATTTCCAGGCTCAGCCCCGGTCGAACGAAACCACAGTTCTCACAGGCCGCGTGCGGAAGCTTGGGCGAATTGCACTGCGGGCAGTCGACGTAGTTCACCGGGATCAGGGCGTTGTGACTGCGACGCGACCGCGTGCGCGCCCGAGACAGTTTCTGTGTCGGTAGCATGATTCCAATCCTCTACAAATAAATCACTTGTACTGCAAGTTCGCCCGGCCTTCAGCGGCCCAGGCAACAAAGGCCATGCAAAAACAAGCCCGGAACTCTAGGCGGATCAGCCGGGTTTGTCAAGCAAAAACGCCCGCCGACCGGGCCGCCGACAGCGTGGCGCCAAGCCACAACCGCCAAACTCCAAATAAACGCCTTACCCTCAGCCAAGGGCCTTGGCCGCCCACTTGCCGGCCGCCGCCAGCGCCTCGGTGAGCTTTTCCGGGTTTTTCCCGCCGGCCTGGGCCAGCGTGCCCCTGCCGCCCCCGCCGCCGCCAACTATCGGCGCGACGGCCTTTATCCATTGGTCGGCAGTCATCTTGCCCGTGGCGACCAACTCGTCGGAAACCATCGCCACCAGCATAACCTTGCCGTCGCCGGCAGCGCCGACAAGCAGCCCGGCCGCGCCCTTCTGACGCTGGCGGTCGCACTCGGCCCGCATCGCGTTGGCATCCGGCAGGTCCATTCTACCGACCATCACCGGTCCAACGGGCGAGGAAAGCGCCACCTCCGGCGCAAATTCCTTCGCCGCCGCCGCCGCCGCCGGGGCCTTGCCCGCCTTGCGGAGATCCTTGATCTCTTTGGCCATCGCCTCGATCCGGGCCGGGACTTCCTCCGGCTTGGTGCGAAGCAACCCGGCGGCGGTGCGAAGAAGCTCATCCGCGCCGAGCATATGTTCGATTGCGGCCCGGCCGGTAAGTGCGGTGATCCGCCGCACGCCCTTTGCCACGGACTCCTCGGAGATGATCTTCAGCGCGGCGATCTGCCCGGTGTGCTTGAGGTGCGTGCCGCCGCAGAACTCGGCCGAGCACGCCGACTCGCCGCCAGGCCCGCACGCCCCGCCGATCATGATCACCCGCACGGGGTCGGGGTACTTCTCGCCGAAGACAGCCCGCACGCCGGGCACTTTCCTGGCCTCGGCAAGGGGCATGACGCGATGGGTGACCGGCTCATCGGCGAGAATCCGCTGGTTGACCATTCGCTCGACCTGGGCGAGCTGCTCGTGCGTGACGGCCTGGTTGTGCGAGAAGTCGAACCGCAGCCTGTCCGGCGCAACCACGCTGCCGGCCTGGTTGACGTGCTCGCCGAGGACCTCGCGAAGCGCCCAGTTCAGCAGGTGCGTGCCGGTGTGGTTCCGCATGGTGTCGATGCGCCGCGGGTCCAGCGTCAGCGTCACGGTCTGGCCGACGGCGAGGCTGCCGGTCTCGACGCTGCCGACGTGAACGATGCCCGCGCCGGCAAGCTGCGTGTCCGTAACGGCGTAGCGCCCGCCGGGCCATTGGATTGTGCCGCCGTCGCCGACCTGCCCGCCCTGTTCGGCGTAGAAGTTCGTGCGGTCCAGCACCACGGCCGCGCCCTGCCCGGCCTGGAGTTGGCCCCGCGAGATGAACCTGCCGTCCAGCACCCAGCCGAGAACCTTTGCGTCGATCTCGGCGGCGGCGTACTTGGCGCTGTCGTCGGTGGCCGGCAGATCGAGTATCTCGGTCGCCTGGAAGGCCTTGCCCGCCCCCGACAGTTCGCGGTGCTCGGCCATGGCCTTCTCGTACCCGGCCATGTCAACTTCCAGCCCTGCCTCGGCAGCCATGATCTGCGTGAGGTCCACCGGGAAGCCGAACGTGGCGTACAATTCAAAGGCGAGTTCGCCTGGGAGGAGGGTAGTTGTGCCACCTTCCCCACCGTCCCCGGCCCTGATGCTCACGCCTGTCAGATTCAGGTTCCCTGACCCGGTTGGCTGCACCGCCACGTCCCCGCCACTTCCACCAGGCCCGCCTGTGGGTCCGGTGCCCCCTCCCCCCCCGTTCCCCGCCCGAATTTCCCCACCAGTGATGTTCGTATCGCCACTGCCGGCCGGCGCCACCACCGCTCTCCCCCCAGAGCCACCGGGTGCCCCACGAGTTGATACCCCAAGCTTCCGGACGTAACTCCTGAACAGGTCGATGCCGCGGTCCAGCGTCCGGCCGAAGCTGACCTCCTCCTCGCCGATGGTCTCGGCAATGTATTCCCGCCGGCTGCGAAGCTCGCCGAAGGCCTCACCCATCAGGCCGACGACTGTGTCCACGAGTTCCCCTAGGAACGGGCCCTCGATGTTAAGAAACTGCCGACCGTAGCGGCACGCCCGGCGCAAGATCCGTCGCAGGACGTAGCCGCGGCCTTCGTTGCTGGGCAGCACGCCGTCGGCGATGGCGAACGTGAGCGTCCGCGCGTGGTCGGCGATCACGCGGAACGCGACGTCGGTAATGTTGTCCATGTCCGCCGCGTCGAAACGGCTTGCCCTGAGGCCGCTCGAAGGGCTTGCCCTGAGGCCGCCCGAGGGGTCGGCCTTGCTTGTCCCGAGGCAACCCGAGGGGCCGGCCCCCGCCGCGCCCGCCGTGCCAGTTGAACATTGAGCATTTGAACATTGGTCATTCGCGGCCGAAGGCCGCGCGGCGCCCTGCCCATACCGACACTCCGTCAGCGTCTCGATCTTCTCGATGATCGGCACGAACAGGTCGGTGGCGTAGTTGCTGTGTTTGTCCTGGAGGACCATGCATATCCGCTCGAAGCCCATGCCCGTATCGACGTGCCTGGCCGGCAGGGCCGTCAGCTTGCCGTCGGCGCCGCGGCTGTACTGCATGAACACGAGGTTCCAGATCTCGATCACGCGAGCATCCCCCACGTTGACCAGCGACCGCCCGGACTTGTCCGGCGTCATGTCGATGTGTATCTCGCTGCAAGGCCCGCACGGGCCCGTCTCGCCCATCTCCCAGAAGTTGTCCTTCTTATTGCCGCGGAGAATATGCGATGGGTCGATGTCGGTAGCCGTTCGCCACAGCCCATCCGCCTCATCGTCGGGCTCAAGCCCCTCAGCCGCGTCGCCCTGGAAGACCGTCACGTACAGCCGGCTCTTGTCCAGACCCCAGCCCTTCGGATTCGTCAGCAACTCCCACGCCCATGCGATGGCCTCGGCCTTGAAGTAATTGCCGAAGCTCCAGTTGCCGAGCATCTCGAAGAACGTGTGGTGGTACGTGTCGTGTCCGACGTCCTCGAGGTCGTTGTGCTTTCCGCCGGCGCGGATGCACTTCTGCGTGTTGACCGCCCGGACGTAGTCGCGCTTGACCAGCCCCAGGAAGATGTCCTTGAACTGGTTCATGCCGGCGTTGGTGAACAGCAGCGTCGGGTCCTCCGCCGGCAGAAGCGGGCAGGACGGCACAAAGCTGTGCCCTCGCTCGACGAAGAAGTCGATGAACTCGTTTCGTATGTCGTTGCAACTGCGCGTCATAGTCTCTATTCCGTTATCCTGCACCGGCGAGCCCGCCTGAAGGTCGCTCATTCTACCCTGCCGCCCCAATTGCCGCCAAGGGCCTTTTTGCGCCGGGATTTCGAGGTAAATAGAGGTAAATAGGGTAAATCAGGACGCTAACCATTTTCAGGCCGGTGGTGTGTTTCCCAAGACCCACCGGCCAGTCGCCGTCGCGGGGCCGTTATCGCTTGCCCGCGGCGCGCCTTGCCTTCAGCCAGCCGTGCTCGACGTACCACTGTGCGGTCAGCCGCATGCCTTCTTGCAGGCCGACGGCTTCTTGGTAGCCCAGTTCCTGCCGGGCGCGGGTCCAGGAGCAGGTCCACCACGGGTGGAGCAGGCCACGGATTTTGCCGCGGGAGACGATTTGCGGCCTGCCCGTGACGGCCCAGGCGATCTGGCCGATCTCACCGGCCAGCCGGGCAAGCAGCGCCGGCACGCGGAGCAGGCGCGGCGGCATGTTCAGGGCCAGGCAGACGGCCTCGGCCACTTCGGACATCGTGTGAATGCCGCTTGCGATGTAGTACGTTCGCCCGACGGCCTGGGGCGTCTGGGCCGCCAGGCGGAGTCCCTCGGCCAGGTCGCCGGCGTACACGAAGGTCGCCTGCTTGGACGGCTTGCCGATGACCGGCACCCGCCCCAGCCTCACGGCCAGGCGGAACAGCGGCAGGAAGTTGGCATCTCGCGGCCCGTACACGGCCGGGGGGCGGACGATGGTTACCGGCAGGCGGTCGGCATGTTCGAGGACGACGTGCTCGCCGGCGAGCTTGCTGGCGCCGTAGTCGTCGGTGGGGTGCGGCTCGGCCGACTCATCCGGCGGCTCGGGCGACCGTGCCGGCCCGGCGGCGGCCAGGCTGCTGACATACACGAACCGCCGCAGGGCGGCGCCCTCGGCAAGCAGGGCCTCGAGCAGGCGGCCAGTGCCGTCGGCGTTTACGGCCTGGTACTCCGCTAGCGTCCTGGCCCTCGTCAGGCCGGCGGCGTGGAAGACGTAATCGACGCCCCGCACGGCGCGGGCAAGCGCGTCGGGATCATCCAGGGCCGCGACGCGCCGCTCGACGTCCAGCCCATCCAGGGCGGTCCGCCGCGGCGGACTCGTCGGGCGCATGAGGCAGGCGACCTCCATTCCCGCGCCGAGCAGTCGCTCGACCAGGTGGCTGCCCACAAATCCCGTCGCGCCGGTGACCAGAGCCTTCAAGCGTTGTCTCCTTGCCGTGGGGCAAATCCGAATTTCGAAGCACGAAATCCGAAACAAATCCAAAGCACCAAATTCCAAACAAGGACCAAACGACGGATAAGCACCAAATCACAAGCACCAAGGTCTGCCTGCCGGCAGGCAGGTCCAAACAAGGACCAAATCGAAAGCACAAAACTCCAAACAAGAGCCCATCTTCCCACCCAGGGATTGCTATCCCTGGGCATCATTGGCGGACGCTTCCCCTCCGCGGAGTCTTGTTTGGCACTTTGTCTTCTTGGGATTTGGTCCCTGTTTGTCATTTGGTGCTTGTCATTTGGAATTTGCTCATGGTCTTTCGCCCACCGTCGTTTGGAGCATTCGGATTTTGGGTTTGTTTCGGATTTCGATTTTCGAGATTCGGATTTAGCGCTCTGCCAGTATCACCGAAACCGTCGGCGCGTGCAAAGGGGATGATCGGCTCGGTTGCCTGTTGACCACCGCGGACGAAGGGCGTAGTTTCTTGCGAATTCATGAAGCGTGCCGCGAAACTCACAATCGGCCTGGCCGCCTCGCTGGTGCTGCTGGCGGCGATGGTTTACTTCGTCGGCTTCGGCAAGACCATCGACGCGGCCAGGCAGGCCGGGCTGCCGGCGGTGCTCAGCCTTGGCGGGCTGCTGGCGGCGCTGCTGGTCTGTCAGGCGGCGGCGTGGAAGGCGCTGAACCGCGCGGTTGGCCATCGCGTCGGGTTTGGCGGCCTGCTGGGCGCAACGGTCGTCGGGCTGGCGGGCAACATCATCACGCCGTCGACCTACCTCGGCGGCGAGCCGGGCAAGGTGCTCTATGCCGGCCGGCGGACGGGGCTTCCATACGAGCAACTCGCCGGCACGGTGCTGCTGCTGAAGTACGTCGAGGCCCTGAGCTTCCTGCTGTTCGTCGCGGCCGGGAGCGTCGTGGTCGTGTCGGGCATGGAACAGGCGCTCTTCAGCGGCCCCGGCCTGTGGCTGGGAGCAGCGGTGCTGGTAATTGCCGCGGCGGCCCTGGCAGCGCTGGTGGTGCTGGCGGTGTCACTGGCGCGGCGGTGGCGGCCTTTGACGGCCCTGGCGGGCCTGCTGGCGCGGGCGGGGATATTCCGGCGGTTCTTCACACGGCTTCAGGTGCGGGCGCGGCGAGTGGAGGACCAGGCCTCCGGCGTCTTTGGCCGGGAGCGAAGCATGATCGTCCCGGCGTTCGGCCTGTTCCTGCTGACGCACGTGACGATGTACCTCAAGCCGCTTCTGTTCTTCTGGCTGGGCTGGGGCAAGGTGCTGGGCCCGGCGGAACTGGGGCTGATCTTCCTGACCAGCCAGGTGCTGCTGGCCGTCCAGCTTACGCCCAGCGGGGTAGGCACGCTTGACGGCGGGCTTTTCGGCGTGCTGGCCATCAGCGGCATCGCGATAACCCAGCCGCAGTGCGCGGCCTACCTGCTGTGCATCCGCCTGTGGGACAGCCTGATCATCGCGGCCGGTGCGGCACTGGCCGCCCGCGTCGGCGTCGGCCTGTTCGCCGAACCAACGCCCGTCGCATGACAGAAGGCACGGAGCACGGCAACAGAAGAGTAGACTGTTCCGGCTTCTCGATGTTTACCCAAGCCGAAGCAAACTCTCCATGACAGCGCTTGCGACTTTCACGTTGACAGCATTGCCAAGAGCCTCCATGGCGGCCTCCCCGCCAGGCAGTATCCGTAATTCATCCATGGATTGTAGCCTGGCGCACTCTCTTACGGTCATGTAACGGCGCTCCCAGCCGACTATCGGGACCTGAGTGGTAGTCATAGCTACAAGGGATGGCGAGGTCGTGGGGCGCTTTATGCGGACACCAGATGCGCGGAATTGGATAACGTATTCCCATACGCTACGTTTCCCGCCCTGACAGTTCCATTCAAACTTCTGGAGGCTAGAAGGAAACTGCCGAATTGTCCGGGTCCATGACTTTAGTCTTTCAGAATACTTACCAAAGAAGCCCCTATTCTGCCTTATGAATCCCTGCTTCCAACGCGGAAACGCGTCCTTGCCCCCACGTGCGTAACTGGGCACACGTTGCAGTATGTCTTCCCGCAATCGTGTATCTAGCGTAGTTCCGAAACTACCCCGCTTACGCCGCAGTTCCCACAAGGGAATTCGCGCGAGGGAGTCACACTCATAAGGATAAGTTGCACGAGTTTCCATGCTCCAAATCGGGAAAGAAGGGAGCTTGGTGTCTTGAGGAAGACTGTCCAGGAATTCCTGCCAAGCCTCAAGGCAAGACGTTACTTGAGCAGAGAGGCACTTTGCTCCTGATGGGTTGTTGTCGAGGATGTCGCGGACAGATAACTCCTTGCCACGTGTTGTAGTGGCTGGCCACTTAAACCCCTCTAAGCCGCCAAGCCTGCCGACCAGGTACATGCGCTCTCGAATCTGCGGAACACCAAACCAATGGGGCGAGAGTGTCGCGCTCATCACAGCGTACCCTAGGCTCTCAAGAGCCGCCTTAACTCGCGCATAAGTATTGCCATCGTCATGCCGAACAAAATGCGATACATTCTCCAAGAGGACGAATTGTGGTCTCTTAACACGAAGAATCTCGACCAGATTAAAGAACACAGTCCCGCGAACGGCATCCATCCAGCCCATCTGGTCTCCGGCCTTCGAGAATGGCTGGCAAGGGAAACCGGCGCATAAGAGGTCATGGCAGGGAACGTCCGCGGGAACAACGTCCCGAATATCCCCTACCGGGCGGAAACCAAAATTGAGGGTATAGGTGGACTGCAGAACAGGATCGATCTCGGACGCGAACACACATTCACACCCAAGCCGCTTCGCTGCCAGATGAAAACCGCCCAACCCCGCAAATAAATCAATGCATTTCAGTGTCTTGTTAATCATTGCTCATTAGCTGGGCATTTACCCACGCATTCAACTCGGCGGCCAAGCCGGCGTCAGGAACGCCATCCGCCACGCTATTGACGATCCGGACGCGGTCCAAGAGGATTCCCTTGTCCAGTGCTTTGTCATGCCAAATGCTATCCGCTATGACGCAGGGCACAGCGAATCCTCTGACGGGGTCATGAGCCCAATGGATATATTGAATCCATGCTTCCAATGGAACAGGAAGCTTGCCAGCCCAGTCGTGCCCCGCGGCGCATTGGAGAAGAAGCACTATCTGACTCGAACGACCGTCAGGAAATGGTACCCAACAAATGACATCGACTCCCCTATCCTTATAACGTGAACTGGGTTGTTCAACATAACGCTCGTGCGCCTCTCTTGCGAAATCGCGAATTAACCTACCAAGTAGAGTCTGTTCGCCTGGTCTTTTGCCCCGTCCCTTTGCACAAGGCCAGCCGAATACCAACGCGCGTGCTGGTAAGAGTTTTGTGACAGCCGCACACGTTAATCGTTCAAATAGCTTGGCAGGCGCATTGTCGTGAACGCCATACAATGACAGCAGCAGACACGTGAGATACTCTGCCCGAGAGCGGGGATTATTGACGGGGGTAACCGTTGCGTCATCAATCGTGAACCGTGCCGGATTGTACAGCCTATGTCGCGACCTTAAATCGCTCCATACGTCAGAGATAAACGACTCATCGGGAGCCTTGCCGGCGGATGCCTCAACGGCCCTCGCAACAACGCTGCGTGAGATTGGCATGTCATCTACTGACGCAGCCAACTCGACCCAATCTGCGACAAGGCTATGCGATGTAGGGTCAGGTAACGAAAGCATTCTAGTCCCCCAGAGTGTGCCGCAGTTGATTCGCTGTCTTGAAGCACTTGTCGGCCTCAAATCGGACTTCCTGCGTCTTGTGTCTGTGTGCTACGCCAAGCGCGGCCTCGAGCTTGACATTTGCCTTTGCCAAGCAGTTCAGTAGCATCTTCTCTTCCCCATCACTTAGGTCGTATGCATCTTCGAGGCGACCTGTTCTTTCGAGATGTGCAACCGCCGCAGCGTTCTCAACCACTGACGACAGGTAATTGGTTATGTCCCGGGATTCGGCAATTACGGGCTTCTTATCACCGTCCCCAAAAAGCCACAGATACAGTTTCTTAAGGTTTGGGAGGTACTTCTTGGTGATCGGGTGATCAGCCGGAATCTCTGACCACTTCTTGGGTAGTCCGAGAAATCTCTTGATGTTGCCCTGCCCAAGGGCTAGAAGCAGAAGAGAGAAATCGTTTTGGCCGGGACGAGTGTCGATGCCGAACTCATCTTGGAGTTGCTGCAGGGCCTTATAGCAGACATAGCTCTTTCTCGCTGAATTGTTCCTATCACCAATCTGCTCTTGGATGCGATCCAGGGTTAGTAGTTGTTCCTCTACCATTTGCGCAATGTAGCGAGCGCGAGGGTAGATGTCCCACTTCTGAATGCCGACGATGTGCCTGACGCCAAGGTAGGGCACTACCGCATCTCTTGTCGGATAGATTATGACTGGGAGTACACGCAGGTCGTCAGCCGCTTTCGTGCTAGGAGTCGGCCACGATCTAATGCTGAGTGTAGATCGCAGAGTACTATCCAATAGGATGAGCGCTGTGGCGAGACGCCGGTTCCCTTCGACTACGGTAAAGTGTGTGGAGTTGTCCCGGATAAAGGCAGAGTAATCGGTGTACTTCGCGGATTCAGGGTCAGCGCCCGCCCGGGCGAGTGCCTTGGTGATGCCCTTCGGGATTGCAACGAGCGGTTCCTCGTCGAAGTAGCCATTCGTCGCCATTGAATCAGCCAATTCCTCCAGGTTGAACTTGGCGTGAAGGACCTTCAGCAGTTCGGGTTCGTTGGCTCCTTGGGATTCTGCCGGCAGCCGCGGGTTCTTGGGGTCTGGGTGCAGCCGCTCGACGGGCACATCGCGTTGCGGACGTTTACGACCGAATCCGGCAATGTTATCGTCCGGCATAGCCATCTCCTCGGCGATAGTTTCATGGTCCTGACTGACGACTCCCGGCGGCATCCCTAGTGACGATGCCGCTGGCGGTTGGTACGATTCTAGCCAAGTGCGGGTCCCAGACAAGCCAAATCCAATTCCCAGGAACCCTAACGGGCATTACGTAACATACACTGGTCGCGGTGGTTTGGCAAAAGGCCAGGCTCGAATGGCCACCCGCCGGGTTGCCGCTCGGCTGGATTGAGCCTTTACCTTCCCAGCCTGCGTGATATCTCCAGCAGTTCCTCAGCCATCGCGGGCGAGAGGGCGACTCGTGGGACTTTGTTCTGGCCGCCCAGCTTGCCCTTGGCCTTCATCCACTCGTAGAAGGTTCGCGGGGCGACCGGGATGAGCTGCGGCGGCAGCAGGCCGTAGTCGCCGGTGCGGTGGGTGTCGTAGTCCTCGTTCTCGCGGCGGATGCTTTGGTCGGCGGCGGCGATGAACGCGGCCTCGTCGGCGGGGGGGCGGTCGAACTCGACTATCCACCGGTGGGCGGGGATGGGGCTTTCCGGCGACGGGTAGCGCGGGGCGATGGTGTAGTCGGCCACGGTTGCGCCGGTGCGCTCGCACGCGGCGGCGACGGCCTTTTCGATCGACCCGAGCGTCACGTGCTCGCCGAAGGCGCTTAGCTGCAACTGGGTGCGCCCGGCGAAGACGATCCGCGGCGGGCTGAGGCTTTCGAACCGCACGACGTCGCCCAGCGGCAAGGCCCAGATTCCCCCGTTGGTGCTGACGAGCACGGCGTAGTCCTCGGCCTGGCGGACTTCGCCCAGGTGCAGGCGGGGCCCGTCGGCGTCCTGTGCGCGGCCGGCGGGGATGAACTCGTAGAAGACGCCGTTATCGACGATCAGCCGCAGCGGCCCGGCGTCGTCGACCTGTATGGCGGACATGCCGGCCTCGGAGGATGAGTAGGTGCCGGTGTAGTGGATATCCCGCCCGACGTACTGATCGAAGGCCCGGCGGTAGGGCTGGAACGACATGCCGTATGAGATGAAGTGCCTCAGCTTCGGCCAGAGCTCGCCGATTGTCCGCCGGCCCAGCCCGCGGGCCTCGGCCGCGTGGAGCATCTGTTTGAACAGCAGTGCCGCCCACGACGGGCATGCCCCCAGCGCGCAGACGTCGGCGGTGAGGTAGCGCTCGACGATCAGGTCGATCTTCTCCTGCCAGTTGGCGACGCCGCGGATGTCGTCGGCGGGCAGGCTTCGGGCGCGAACCCAGGATGGGATGTGCCGGGGGACTATTCCCGATGCATCGCCGTGGAGGCACTTGCCCCGCGGGATAAGGATGGTGGAGCCGCCGAGGTATAAGGCGCGCCCGTCGGTGATCGAGCGCGGTCCGCCCCGGCGGGCGAGGCAGGCCGCCAGCAGGCCCCCGGCGCGGATGTTGCCGCGGATGGCGTCGGCGGTGACCGGCAGGTACTTGTTGCCGGCCCCCGGCGCGCCGGCGGCGGCGGTCGTGCCGGATGACATCGCGAAGTACCGCACGTGACCGGGCCAGGCCACGTCGGCGGCCCCGTCGAAGGCCTTGTGCCATGACGCGGCGGCCGTCTCGTAGTCGCTCACCGGCACGCGGGCGCGGTACTGCTCCGGCGTGCGGATGTCCGCGAAGCCGTACCGCCGGCCCCACTCGGTACTGGCGGCCCGGGCAAGCAGTCCGCGCAGGACGGCGAACTGGCTTTCCACGGGCCTGGCGCAGGAGCGCTCGAAGATTCGCCAGCGGCGCCGGAAATCCATCGCCAGTACACAGGCAACCAGGCCCATGGGGTAACTCCTGAAATAATCCCCCGGATCGGACCAACCAAGGGGGTGATGGAAAATCGGGAGTATAGCAGCTTTCTGACTTGCCTTTCACCCGAAAATGGTGATGAATTGACGGCCAAGTGAATCGAGGCCCACTTGGCGACCGGACCGATTGGCGGAAGGCGGAAGTAGGAAGGCGGAAGGCGGAAGGCGGAAGGCGGAAGTAGGAAGGCGGAAGTAGGAAGGCGGAAGTAGGAAGGCGGAAGTAGGAAGGCGGAAGTAGGAAGGCGGAAGGCGGAAGTAGGAAGGCGGAAGTAGGAAGGCGGAAGTAGGAAGGCGGAAGGCGGAAGGCGGACGAGGCCCCCTTGGCGACCGGACCGATTGCCGCCGCGGGAGTGGGGGTCAGTTTGCCCCCGGCGGGCATGGAAAGGCTGCTGATGGCCGACATCTTCGATAAGTGCGTGCGGTTCCAGCAGGAATCGCGAATTGTCAAAAAGCAGGACCGGGCTCTGGCCGAGTCGACACTGTATCGCCCGAGCCCGCTTAACAATATCGGGCCCTGGATGGACGTCGATGGCCGGCAGATTCTCCAGTTCAGCACGAACGACTACCTCGGCCTGGCCAGCCATCCGAAGGTCATCGCGGCGGCCGCGGAGATTGTCGAGCGTTACGGCGTCAGCGTGCCGATGGGCGCCAGGCCTCTGACGGGAACCATAGACCTGCACATCCAGCTCGAGCGCGAGTTGGCGGACTTCAAGCAGACCGAGGATGCGCTGGTCTTCGCCAACGGCGCCCACACGATGATGGGCGCGATCGCCGCCCTGGCCGGGCCGCGGGACTTGATCATCCTCGACCGCTACGCACACGCCAGCCTGGTCTGCGGCGCGAAGATCTCCGGCGCCCGCGTGCGGTTCTTCCGGCACAACGACGTCGAGGACCTCGAGGCCATCCTGCTGGAGACCCCGCGAAGCCAGGCTCGCATGGTCGTCGTCGATGGGGTCTACTCGATGCAGGGCGACATCGCCCCGCTGCCGGAACTCTGCGACCTGTGCGAGAAGCACGGCGCCAGGCTGATCGTCGACGATGCCCACGGCACCGGCGTGTGCGGCGACAATGGCCGCGGCACGGCTGAGCTGCTCCGCTGCGAAAACCGCATCGACGTGCATCTCGGCACGTGCAGCAAGGCCCTGGCGACGATGGGTGGTTTCGCCGCCGCGGACGCCGCCGTCATCTACTTCCTCAAGTTCAAGGCCCCGACCATCCTGTTCACCAAGGCCATGCCCGCGTGCATCACGGCGGCTACGCTCGAGGCGCTGCGGATCCTTCGCGTGGCCCACGACCGCCGCAAGACGCTCTGGCGAAACAAGCGGATGCTCCAGAACGGCCTGCGGGAGGCGGGCTTCGACATCGGCGGCACCCAGACGCCCATCACGCCGATCGGGAACAACGGCTCCGACGCCGTCTACCTCTGCGACGGGCTTTACCATAAGTACAACATCTGGGCCAGCGCCGTGCTGTACCCGGCCGTGCCGATCGGCACGAGCATCCTCCGGGTAATCCCAACTGCCAGCCACACCGACCGGGACATCGACCTGCTGCTAAGCGCCCTGTGCGAGCTCAAGGCCGGGCAGCGCCCGGAGCCCAAGAGCGAGGTTCCCTCGGCCCAATGATCGCGGAACTGACCATCCGCGAGGTTCACGACCGCCGCGGCCTGGGGCAACTGCTGGACCTGCCGATGGCGCTCTATCGGGGCCGGCCCAACTGGGTGCCGCCGCTGCGGCGGGCCCAGGCGAAGATGCTGGCGTGCAAGACCGCCTTCTTCGACCGCGCGGAGATGGCGCTTTTCCTGGCCGAGCGAGGCCCCAGGGCGGTCGGGCGCATCGCCGCCATCCATAACCGAGCCCATAACGACTGCCACAAAGACCGCGTGGGGTTCTTCGGCTTCTTCGAGTGCGACATCCACGACGCCGCCGCGGCCGCGGGGCTTTTCGAGAATGCCCGGCGCTGGCTTGGAGATCGCGGCCTGACGAGCATCCGCGGGCCGGTCAACCCCTCCATGAACGCCGAGTGCGGGCTGCTGATCGACGGCTTCGATCACCCGCCGATGGTCCTGATGCCCTACAACCCGCCCGAATACGCCGGGCTTATCGAGGCGGCGGGGTTTGTCAAGTGCAAGGACCTCTACGCCTACCTGATCCGCGCCGCGGACGTCGATGACGGCCAGGGCCGGGACCGGATGCTCCGCCTGGCCGAGGTGATGAAACGCCGCCACCCGGAGGTGCGCATCCGCCCGATAAACATGAAACACTACGAGCGGGAGGTACTGCGCCTGGTGGAACTTTTCGAGACCGCCCGAGCCGACAACTGGGGCCACGTGCCGCTGACCGAGAAGGAAGTCCTGGAAATGGCGCGGGATATGAAGGCGGTCGTGGACCCGGACCTGATCCTCGTCGGCGAGGTCGGCGCCGAGCCGGTCGGGGCCTCGATGGCCCTGCCGAACATCAACCGCGCCCTGGCCGCCATCCGCGGCAGGCTGCTGCCGCTGGGGTTCCTCAAGTTCATGCGGGAGATGAAGCGTATCCACGAGATCCGCATCTTAGGCATAGCCGTCCTGGAGCGCTACCGCCACCTGGGCATCACCGGGCTGCTGCTGCTGGAAACGATCCTCCGAGGCCGGGCCAAGGGCATCGACATCGGCGAGGCGTCCTGGGTGCTGGAGGACAACGAAATGTCAAACCGCACTATCCAGAACGTGCTTAGGCCCGAGCACTACAAGACATACCGCATCTACGAGAAACCGATTTAGTGGACAATGGACAATTGACAATGGACAATTGACAATGGACAATTGACAATTGACAAACGGCGACTGACAAGGGGTTATGGATAATGAAAGATGGGCCGCTACAAGAGAAGTCATTCGCCTTTGCGGTGCGGGTTGTAAACCTGTACAAATATCTTTGCCGCGAGAAGAAGGAGTATGTGCTTTCCAAACAACTGCTGCGATCTGGAACGGCGATTGGCGCGTTGGTCCGCGAGGCAGAGCAGGCAGAAAGCAAACCCGATTTCATTCACAAGATGGCCATTGCCCTCAAGGAGGCCAACGAAACCGAATACTGGATTCTTCTGCTTCGGGAAACCGGCTACCTGAACGCCAACGAAGCGGAATCCATGATCACCGACAACAAGGAATTCTTGAAACTGTTAATCAGCATCATCAACACCACCAAGCAGAGGATGGCTCAATGACCGTTGTCCATTATCAACTGTCCATTGTCCATTGTCCATTGTCCATTGTCCATTGTCCATTGCCCATTGCCCATTGCCCATTGACGGCCAGCCATGAACGAAGCCCAGACCAGAGCCGAGCATATTAACCCCGCGCTGAAGGCGGCCGGGCCAAGGGCATCGACATCGGCGAGGCGTCCTGGGTGCTGGAGGACAACGAAATGTCAAACCGCACTATCCAGAACGTGCTTAGGCCCGAGCACTACAAGACATACCGCATCTACGAAAAACCTGTCTTCCAGCCAACCATCCTCGCCGGGTGAGTGCGATGAGAAAGCGCCCCGACCGTACAGTTGACAGGACTCGGCAACTGTGGCTATCATCTTGGTCGTTCATCCGGATGTGCAGGGGTGATTAACGTGCCGTAATGAGAGGACTTAGGCATGGCCACTCGATGAAAACGGTGCTGACCGCCCGTGCTTCATCTCAGGAGTATTCTGAATATCATGTTCGAACAGGCTTTCACCAGCCAGCTTCAGGAAATACCAATGCCCGATAACCAGCCGCCGCAATCCAGCATCATCCTCTACCAGACGGAGGACGGCCGGACACGCATCCAGTGCCGGTTTGAAAACGAGACGATCTGGCTGACGCAGGCGCTGATCGCGGAGCTGTTTCAGACCACGCCGCAGAATGTCACTCTCCATCTCAAAGCGATTTATGAGGAGGGGGAACTGGAGGAGGAGGCAACTTGTAAGGATTACTTACAAGTTCGCATGGAGGGTGGGCGGCAGGTGTCGCGCACCCTTCGACACTACAGCCTGCCGGCCATCCTCGCCGTCGGCTATCGCGTCCGCAGTCCGCGCGGCACGCAGTTTCGCCAATGGGCGACCACCCGCTTGAGCGAGTACCTGGTGAAGGGGTTCACCATGGACGATGAGCGGCTCAAGACCCCGCCGGGGCTTGGGGCGCCGGATTACTTCGACGAGTTGCTGGAGCGGATTCGCGATATCCGCGCCAGCGAGAAGCGGGTGTACCTGCGGGTGCGGGAAATCCTGGCTCTGGCGGCCGACTATCAGCCAACCGAGCCGCGGACGCAACACGTCTTCCAGACAGTTCAGAACAAGCTTCACTACGCCGCTACCGGCAAGACGGCGCCCGAACTGATTGCGGAGCGGGTGAATGCCGACCAAGCCAACATGGGACTAACCAGTTGGAAGGGCGGCGTAGTGCGCAAGGGGGATGTGACAATCGCGAAGAATTATCTGCGCCAACAAGAGATCGAGGAACTCAACCGCATCGTGGTGATGTTCCTGGACTACGCCGAGGACCAGGCGAAGCGCCGCAAGCAGGTTTTCCTGCAGGATTGGGAAACGAAGCTGGATGAATTCCTGCGGTTCAACGAGCGCCAGGTCTTACCCGACGCCGGCAAGGTGTCGCGGGAGGCAGCCAATGATAAGGCCATCCAGGAGTACGAGCAATTCAGCGAACGACGCCGAGCGGAGACCGAGGCGCAGGCCGATCGCGACAACCTGAAGCAGTTGGAAGACATGGCCAAGAAGCTGCCCAAGCCGAAGAAGCCCGGCAAGTGATCGCCATGCCCGACATGAACGGCTTCGGCGTGTGCCCGCGACTTTCGACCGGCCCCGATCTGTGCGTCCGGCTTTGTCGTGTTCTTTGTGGTTTCCTATTGCCCTCGGGAGGGGGTACAATCCTCGTGGTTGAGCACATCCATTGGACCCGTCGAACGCCCCGTGGGTTTCCGGAACTTCTGGAAAGGGCAGGACGATGCCGCGAACAACCGGCTGCGCCGACGCCAGTTCGACAGCACGGCGTGTGCCGTATGTTCTGGGGATGATCTTCATCGTCCTGGCGGCTGGCATTCTCATCGGCGGCCACTTCCACTACCGCGGCTACGAGCGGCACTACCGCGCCGAGGTGGAGCGGCAACTTAACGCCATCGCGGACCTGAAAGTGGCTGAGTTGGCGGATTGGAGAGGCGAGCGTCTGGGGGATGCGTCCATCCTGTTCAATAACGACGCATTTTCCGCACTGGTCCGCCGCTACCTTGACAAACCGGGAGATGTGGAGGCGCGGAGTCACCTGCGGACGTGGCTGGGGCAATTCCAGGCGCGTTTGTCGTATGACCGGATCTATCTGCTGGACACTCAGGGCGCCCCGCGGATAACGGTCCCCGACACGCCCGAACCTGTGGCCCCCCACTTGGCACGCGATGCCGCCGAAGCCATGCGTTCGGGAAAGGTCACTTTCCTGGACTTCTATCGCGGCGCGCCCGGCGGTCCTATCCACCTGACCATCATGGTCCCCGTCATTGAAGGACGGGACGGCAAGGGGCCTCTGGGTGTTCTCGTACTTCGGATTAATCCCGCGGCCTACCTCTACCCCTTCATCAGCCGCTGGCCCACGCCCAGTACGACGGCTGAGACCCTGCTCATCCGCCGGAATGGGGATGATGCCCTGTTCCTGAACGAATTGCGGTTCCGAAAGAACACCGCCCTCTCGCTTCGCATCCCCCTGACGCGAACGGAAACGCCCGCCGTAATGGCGGCGCTGGGACGGGAAGGGATTGTGGAGGGACTGGACTACCGGGGCGTGCCGGTGATCGCCGCCCTGCGCGCGGTGCCCGATTCCCCCTGGTTCCTGGTTGCCCGCATGGACACCTCGGAAGTGTACGGGCCGCTGAGCGAGCGACTGTGGCTGACCGCCGTGCTTATCGGCGCCCTGCTCCTGGCCGCGGGCGCCGGCACCGTCCTGGTCTGGCGGCACCAGCGCGCGCGCTTCTACCGGGAGAAGGCCGAGGCGGCCGAAGCCTTGCGGGAGAGCGAAGAGAAGTCCCGCACGTTGTTCCAGACCATGGCGCAAGGGGTGGTCTATCAGGATGCCGACGGCAAGATCGACTCCGCCAATCCAGCGGCCGAGCGAATCCTGGGGCTGTCGCTTGACCAGTTGCAGGGATGCGCGTCCGTGGACCCTCACTGGCGCGCGATACATGAGGATGGATCGGACTTCCCCGGCGAGACACACCCGTCCATGGTCGCCCTCGGGACCGGCAAGGAAGTGCGTAATGTGGTCATGGGCGTATTCAACCCGCGGCAGGAATCGTATCTCTGGATCAGCATCTGCGCCGTGCCGGAGTTCAGGCCGGGCGAGAGTCAGCCCTATCAGGTGTACACGACCTTTGACGACATCACCGAGCGCAAGCGGGCGGAAGAGACGCTGAAGAAAAGTGCTCGGCTCTTGATGGATACCGGAGAAATGGCCAAAGTCGGAGGTTGGGAGCTTGACCTCGCGACCCAAGAGGTTTCATGGACGGAAGAGGTCGGTCGGATCCATGGAGTCGAGCCGGGATTCAGGCCGAAGCTGGAAGAAGCCTTAAGTTTCTATGCGGCCGAATCCAGGCCAGCTTTAGAGGCAGTATTGAAGAAAGCCGCGGAAACGGGCGAACCGTACGATCTTGAATCCCTTTTCATTCCTTCAGGAAGCAAAGACAAGATTTGGGTGCGGTCGCTTGGAAGGGCCGTTTACAGCGGCGGCAAAATGGTAAAGCTTACTGGGACATTTCAGAATATTGATAAGTACAAAAGGGTTGAGGAGGCGCTGCGCCAGAGCGAGGAGCGGTTCAGGACGCTTGTCGAGTCCATCACGGACTACGCCTACAAGGTGACGGTCCGGGACGGCCGAGTCGTGGAGACCGTCCACGGGCCTGGATGCCTGGGGGTGACGGGCTGCTCGCCGGAGGAGTTCCACGCGGACCCGGAGCTATGGTTCCGAATGGTGCATCCGGGGGATCAGCCCGCCGTCCTCGATCGGGCGAACAAGCTGTTATCGGGCCGGAAGGTCGGGCCTCTGGAGCACCGGATTATCCACAAGAACGGGGAGACTCGCTGGGTAAGGAACTCGGCCGTGCCGCGACACGACGGTCGTGGGCAGTTCATCGGTTACGAGGGGCTGATCCAGGACATTACGGAATACAGGCGGTTGCAGGACCAGTTCGCCCAGGCACAGAAGATGGAGGCCATCGGCCAACTGGCCGGGGGCGTTGCCCACGACTTCCGCAACCAGTTGTCGGTGATCAAGGGCTACGGTGAGATGCTCCTGCGCCGGGACCTGGTCAAGGACGAGGGGCGAATCAAGGTGGAGCAGATCCTCGAGGCGGCGGACCACTCAACCAGGATTACCGGGCAACTCCTGGCGTTCAGCCGTAAGCAGATGCTTCAGCCTGAGGTCGCCAACGTCAATTCGGTGGCCGGCGACATGATGAAGTCCCTGGCCCAGACCATTGGCGAGGATATCCGGCTGTCGATCGTGCCCCGCGGTGAATTGTGGAACATTCGGGTGGACACCGGCCAGCTCCAGCAGGCATTATTGAACCTCGTTCTGAACGCCCGGGACGCCATGGCCCAGGGCGGGCAACTGACGATTGAAACTGAGAACATCGTGCTGGATGAGGACTTCGTCCGTCGGCACGTCGGCGCTTCGCCGGGCCGGCACGTCGTGTTGACCGTCAGCGACACCGGATGCGGGATGAGCCATGAAATGCTGGACCGCCTTTTCGAGCCGTTCTTCACCACCAAGCCGGTGGGCGAAGGCACCGGGCTGGGACTGGCGATGGTTCACGGGTTCGTCGCCCAGAGCGGCGGGTTCATTGACGTCCAGAGCCAGCCCGATAAGGGCACGACGTTCCGGCTCTACTTCCCCGCGGTCCAGGACGCCGCGGAATCCGCCCAGTCTCCCTCCCCGGCGCCTGATCTGCCCCACGGCTCGGGCACGATCCTGGTGGTCGAGGATGAGGATGCGATCCGGCAAATCCTGTTGGAGACGCTCGGCGAGTGCGGCTATACCGTCTTGACGGCCGGCAATGCCCAGCAGGCCATGACCCTGATCGAATCGGCGAAGGAAAAGATCGATTTGCTGATCACCGACGTGGTGATGCCCGGCTGGAGCGGGCCGGAATTGGCCAGGCACTTCCAGGCGTCCCGGCCCGGCGCTGCCGTCCTGCTGATTTCAGGCCACACGGGCAAGATGCTGACCGGGCACGGCGTCGTTCCGGCCGATGTGAATCTGCTCGCCAAGCCGTTCAGTGCCCAGGCGCTTGCGGAGACCGTGCGGAAGATCCTGGGCCAACCCAAGCGTCCGTAGGAGCCACTCCTGCCGGCGGCGGCGGGCTGACGGCGTCAGGCAGGCACGAGGTCCTGCGCGATAGAGAGCAAGAGGAGTCCCATGGCAGAAAGCGGTCCCGCCGACATGGCCTGTTATGTGCTACCGCTTGCCTGCCCCGTTGGGGCCGGGGGCGCCGCAACCGGCCCCGGTGGGGCCGGCCCCGGCGGGGCGGGCGAGCCGCAGGAGGAGTTTCCGCCGAAGGCGATGCTCCTGGGCCATGCGCGTTGGTTCTGCCGGATTCGCTGGGTTGTCATCGCCGCGCTGCTCTTGTTTGGCCTGGTGGGCAGGTCGCCAGAGGCGATGGCTTGGCTGCACCTGCGCCTGCCTGGGCTCTGGCCGCTCGTGACGGCGGGGGTGCTGACTCTCGGCAACGCGTTCTTCCGGGCGCGGCTTGGTTCGTCCGCCCGCCCGGCCGGTTCGCGGGCGGTCCTGGGCAACCTGTGGGGCCAGATTGTCGTGGACCTGCTGGTTCTGGCGGTCGTCGTCCATTTCATCGGAAGCACGGAAACATACGTGGCTTTCGTGTACCTGTTCCATATCGTGCTGGCATGCGTCGTGCTTTCCCGCGGGCAAAGCCTGCTGGTGACGATGCTCGCCATTGTCCTCTATGGCGGGTGCGTTCTGGCCGAGCAGCGCGGCCTGATCGCCGCCCAAACCGTTTTCGCGGCCCCGCCGCCGGCTCAAGCGGGCGCCGCCGGCACGGATCGAGTGGCCTTGAACACACTGTCCGCCATGGCGCTGTGGTTGGCGGCCTGGCACCTGACCAGCCGTTTGTGCCAGCTTGTCCGGCGGCGCGACATCGAACTGGCTCGGACAAACCGGCGCCTGCTGGCGGCCCAGGCCGAACGGGCCCGGCACATGCTGGCAACTACGCACCAGTTGCGGTCTCCATTCGCCGCCATCGCCGCCAACGCGCAGGTCCTGCGGGAGGGCTATTGCGGCGAGCTGCCGCAAGCCGTTGTGCCCGTCGTGGACCGGATCATTGCCCGGTGCCACCGACTGGCGGGGGAGATCCAGGAGATGCTCCAGTTGGCCAACCTTAACTCGATCGGCGGCAGGGACCAGCCGGTGGTGCGGGTGGACCTGGCCGAGGTGCTGCGGTGGTGCCTGGAACGCGTCGAGGCATTAGCGCAGGGCCGGGCTGTCACGATCAGCGCCGACATCGAGCCCGCCGAGGTGATGGGCGTCCAGGACCATCTCAAGATGCTGCTGTTCAACGTGATCCACAACGCGGCGACCTATTCCCATGAAGGCGGCCTGGTCCGCGTGACGTGCCGCCCGCAGCCGCCGGGCGGCGCCTGTGTCACCGTGGCCGACGGCGGGATCGGCATCGCCGAGGCGAAGCTGCCGCACATCTTCGACGAGCACTACCGCACCGTCGAGGCCATGCGCCATCAACGGGAGTCATCCGGCCTGGGCCTTGCGATTGTGCGGGACGTGGCCCGGCTGCACCGGATCGGCGTGTCGGTGGCAAGCCGGCTCGGCGCCGGCACGACGGTTGAACTTCGTTTTCCCGTTATCGCCCGCCAGGGCGACAATGTAAGATTACAGTGAAGGTTAAGATAAAGGACAAGGACCATGGCCTACCTGATGATTGTGGATGACGATGAGGACTTCACCTCCGCCCTGACCACCACGCTGCGGGCAGCGGGGTACGAGGTGGAGGTCGAATGCGACCCGGCCGCGGCCATGGAAAAGATGGAGGCCCGGACGCCGGACCTGGCCATCCTGGACGTCATGTTCCCGGAGGACGCCTCGGCCGGCTTTGCCCTGGCGAGGTCCCTTCGGCAACGCAACGACGCGCTGCGAAACATCCCCATCCTGATGCTGACGGCCGTCAACGCGAAGTTCCCGCTGGGCTTTGGCGTCCATGACATCGACGAGGGATGGCTGCCGGTGTCGGACTTCCTGGAAAAGCCCGTGGATCTCCGCCTGCTGCCCCAGCGGATCGAGGCGCTGCTGTCAAAGTGACGTGCCAAGCTGACGAGACCGTCAACGTCACGGCTGCACCGACTACCAGCCAGATCAAACAGCCCCGGCGCCTGGCATCCCGCTCCGGACGGTCGAGCCGAAGTTGAATGCCGGGCCTTCCGTTGCTACGGATCGCCTCGGCGATGAACTACGGGGACGCAAAGGCGGACTTCCGCGGGCTGGCCAACTTCGCCGACCGGAGCGTCAACAGGATCAGCCGCGGCGGCCCGGAGTGGATACCCAACATCCCGGGCGTCGACGATGGGGCCGCCGTAACGACCACCGGCGGCAGGTACGCCGCCAACGCATGGGGCCTCTTGGACATGCACGGCAACGCCGCCGAGTGGACGCGCACCAACTATCGCCCGTATCCCTATAACGCCAATGACGGGCGCGAGGATGTCAATGACGATGGGCGGAAGGTCGTCCGAGGCGGCTGGTTCTACGACCGCCCGAAGGCAGGCCGCAGCGGCTTCAGACTGGACTATCCCTCGTGGCAGCGGGTCTACAATGTCGGCTTCCGCGTGATCTGCGAGCCTGACCCCAGCGGCGTGGCGGCGGCACAGGCCAAGAAATAAAACGGCGGCGATCCACCGCGGACGGCACAGGTCCGCACAGCGCGGCCTTTGGGGCCCCTTGGGCGACCGCGATGAACAAAAGGTCTTATGTCTGACGCCGCGTTACTTTGTTACAGCCTTCCTGCCTGTCTTCTTGGCTGCCTTCCTGGCTGCCGGCTTAGGCGGCCTTCTTGTCTACTTGGTGTTGGCTGGGCCACTGGCCGGGCCGCTGGCTGGGCCACTGGCCGGCTGGGTCGTCACGGGGGCGTGGGCCTTGGTCAGCACGATGTTTCTCATCAGCTCGAAGGCGGACTGAGGCGTGTAGCCATGCACCTCATCGCAGGCAAATCCCACCAGCCCGCCGGTGATGTCCTCGTTGCTCAAGAGAATGACGGGCATGTTCTTGCCGTTAAGGACCCCTCGCAGCAGCGGGCGCTGATCAGTCCCGGCGATCTGGTTGGAGAACTTGCGGAACCTGACGCTGTCGATCACGAAGTTCTTCTGGGTGAACATGGGCGAATCGAGGGTCAGCCGGCGCAGGCGTTTGGTTCCGGCGACGGATTCAGGCAGCCCGGCGGCGACCTGGCTTGCCAGGGCCTCGCCGGATTCGGCGAAGGCCGCGGCGTTGCGGGCGGCCCAGGCGCCTCCGACGGCTTCCATGTACAGCAGTCCGCCGCCGGCGACGAATGCCTGAAGGGCCTTGATTTCCTGGTCGTTGGCCGCGATGCGGTCGGTGCCGCACAGCACCGCCACGTCGGCGCCGCTCTCGGAGAGCTTGGAAATGGGCATCAGTTCGCTGACGACGACCTTGGCCTTGTACTTCTGGGCCATGACGCGGGAGAATCGCTCCCACGCCAGCGGTTCGGGGTCGCAGTTGCCTTCCTTGCCTCCCGTGGTGTTGTAAGTCAGCCTGGCCACGTTCACCTGTGTGGCCGGTTCGTAATTCGGGTCTTGGGGCCAGGTCGTGGCGCCGCGAGCGGCCAGGGCCTTCTCAGCCACGGCCCCGTCGGTAAGGTACAGCGCGATGTTGGCCGGACCCTCGAATGACGGCTTGTCGGTCTTGCTGAGCATGAGCTGCCAGCTTTGGGGCATGTCTTGGTCGGTGTGTACGACCAGCGGGCGCGCGCCGTTGTGGATCATCTCCAGGCCCTGCATGGTGCCGGTCTTGTTGTCGAGCTTCTTGAAGTTGATCGAGAAGAACTTGTGGTTCTGGGGCACCTGCTCGAGTTTGTACTTGGGGAACATCTTGGCGTAGACGGCCCGGATGCCCTCGCGGAAGCCCTTGCCTTCGCACTCGGTGCAGCTCAGGATCGTCCCGCCCATGTTGACGTAGCGGCGGATGGCGGCGATCTGCTCATCCGTGAACTTCGGCTCCGTCGAGCCGGAGATGTAGAGGATCGGCGCGTCCAGCCATTCCTCCGGCTTCACCTTGAGGTTGACGATCTGCCAGTTGACCGTGGTTTCCTCGAATTCCTTGCCGATCCACTGCGTCAACTTCGCCATGTCGCGCGGGCGGTCGTTCCAGTCGCCGTCGTATTCGAGCTTGTTGAACAGGATCGCGTGGCGCCCGCGGACCAAGAACAGCAGGGCGTAGGCCGTGTCGACCACCGGCCCGTAGCCGCCCTGCCAGGCCCCGTCGGCGCCCTGCGACTGCAGCAGCCGCTCGGCGCCGATCTTGTACCAGTCGGCCTTGCCGAAGTACTTGTATCCGCTGGCCAGGCCCACGCGCTCCACGCCGTAGAGCAGGTAGAAGATGTTCCCAATGCCCGCCCTGCCGCCGCCCTGAACGACGCCGACGAAGTTCTTGTCCATCCAGTCCAGGCCCTTGTTCAGCGGGCGGAGGACCGCCTGGACCTGCTCGCCCTGGTCGCACCTGACGAACCCGTCGGACAGAAGGTTGTCGTAGCAGAGGAACATCGACGCCAGGCCCGCTGTGGTCATGGTGGCCGTCGCATCCTGGTTGTTGTAGCCCCAGCCGCCGTCGCTCGCCTGGCATTCCAGCCAGTGCTTCAGGACCTTGTACCAGTACTCGCGCGGCACCTCCTCGTCGGCCTGGACGCCCGCCCAGACGCCAAGCACCCCATACTGGCTGTTGGAGTTGTCCCAGCGGCCCTTGCCACTGCCGCCGTCGCCGAGGCAGTCGTAGTCGTAGCGGCCCTCCGCGGTGGACAAGATCAGCATGCGCACGTCGCTTCTGAGGAAAAGCTTGTACGGACTGTTCGACATTCCCGACCGCTTCATCGCGGCCAGGAAGGCGTTGGCGCGCAGACCGAGTTCGTAGGTCTTGGTGCAGAAGGCACTGGTGCCGCCCGCGGCGACCGGAGCGCCCGCGCGGGTGCCGCTCAGCAGCCTGGCGGGGGCCTGCCGCATGGCCAGCCAGTCCAGGGCGCTCTTCATCTTCGGGTCGGCGACCTTGACCATGTCGCTTTCAAGCAAGGCGTATGTGGCAATCGCCGTGGGGCCGACGGGGTAGTTGTCGGTGTGTCCCGGCCAGGAGCCGTCGGCGCCCTGGGCCTTCTTGAGGTACTCCACTCCGTTCTTGATGGCCTTCTCGACCGCCTCGGGCGAGAACGTCAACGGGCCCGCCGGGGCGGCCTTGGCGGCATTGGCGGACTGGACAAAGGCGGAGCAAACCAGGACTACAACGGCTGCTGTTCCAAGGCCCAAAGCCTTGAAAAATCCTCCACGATTTATCCGCACACACATGCCTCGTTCTCCCATCTCGTTTGCCCTGCCCACATGCCTCCCACCGGCGGCAACGCGGAACCTCCCGCCCTGTTTGTCACACAAGCGCAGACACGCGACAAACCGCCGCGTCGGCGCAGCCACTAGAATACCGCGAAACTTCCCTTTCCGCAACACCCGGCCGGGGTGCCGCAAGGATCTAAACCTTCTGCTTCTTCGACAGCCGAAGCTGAAGCATCGCGTCAATGAACTCCTGGATTTCGCCATCCAGCACGCGGTCGGTCTGCCCGACCTTCAGGTCCGTCCGCTCGTCGCGGACCAACTGGTACGGGTACAGCACGTACGAGCGGATCTGGCTGCCGAAGGCGATCTCGCCCTTCTGCCCGTAAATGCGCGACAGCTCGGCGTCGCGCTTGGCCAACTCCGCCTGGTAAATCTTGGCCATAAGCATCTTGCGGGCCATGGCGCGGTTCTGGTGCTGGCTTCGCTCGTTCTGGCAGGCCGCGACAATTCCCGTCGGAGCGTGCGTCAGCCGGATCGCGCTGGAAGTCTTGTTGACGTGCTGCCCGCCTGCCCCGCTGGCGCGGTAGACGTCCTCACGCACGTCCTTGTCCCAGTCGACCTCCACCTCGATGTCATCCAGCACCGGCAGCACGTCAACCGAGGCAAAGCTCGTGTGCCGGCGGCTCTGGGCGTCAAACGGGCTTATCCGCACCAGGCGGTGAACCCCGCGCTCGCACGAGAGATACCCATAAACGTACGGGCCGCGAATAAGCAAGGTTACCGAGCGGATCCCGGCCTCCTCGCCGTCGGTGCGGTCGATCTCGCTGACCGAGTAATCCGACCGCTCGAAGTACCGCAGATACATCCGAAACAGCATCTCGGCCCAGTCGCAGCTTTCGGTCCCGCCCGCCCCGGCGTGGATAGAAAAGTAGCAGTCGCCCGAATCGTGCGGCCCGGACAACATCGTCCGCAACTCGAGCCGGTCCACCTCGCCTGAGATTTTCTCGACCTCGCCGGCGACCTCCGCCATCTCCGCCTCGCTGCCTTCCTCGTCAGCCAACTCGTGCAGGACCGAGACGTCCTCGATCTGCCGCGTGAGCTTGCCCACGGGCGTCAGCACTCCGCGAAGGCTCTTGAGCTCCGTCACCAACTCCTGGGCGGTTTCCTGATTGTCCCAAAAACCCGGCACGCCCATGCGCCGCTCGAGCTCGGCCATCTGTTCCAGCCGGGCAGGGTAGTCAAAGAGAGTCCCGGATGGCGATGATCCGGGAACTGAGAGACTCGATAGCCTCCCGCAACGATTGCACATCTGCCATGAACGCATCTCCTAAGTCTTTCCATAATACCACAGCGCGGCCTTCGGCCGCAAATGCCCAATGTTCAAATGTTCAATGTTCAACCGGCCCGCCCCCCATATGCCCTCTGGCCCGCCGGGCACCGGCGGGGTATAACGGTCCGATTAAGAACAACAACCAAGGAGCACCACGTGACGCAGACAACCGCCAACTTCGCCGACCGCCTTCTGGACGCCATCGAGGCAAAAGGCTCGCCGGTTTGCGTGGGCATCGACCCGAAGTACGACCAGCTTCCCCCGGCCCTGGCGGCCGGGGCCGGGCCCCGTGGGGGCGCCGACGCCGACGCATCCGCGCAACTGGCCAGGATCGGCGAGTTCTGCTGGCAGGTGCTCGAGGCGGTAGCTCCTCACGTCCCGGCCGTCAAGCCGCAGTCGGCCTACTTCGAGGCCTACGGCGCGGGGGGGGTCGAGACGTACTTCCAGGTCGTCCGCTGGGCCCACGAGCTTGGGCTGCTTGTCATCGGCGACGCCAAACGCAACGACATCGGCCCGACGGCCGAGGCATACGCAGCCGGGCACCTGGCCGGGCCGGACAAGGCCGACAGCCTGACCGTCAACGCATACTTCGGCATCGACGGGCTAAAGCCGTTCCTAGATGTCTGTAGCGCCCAGGGCAAGGGCGCCTTCGCGCTGGTCCGGACATCCAACCGCTCGGCCGGGCAGGTGCAGGACTTCGCAAACGCCGAGGGCAAAAAACTTTACGAGCACATGGCTGAACTGGTCGCCGGCTTCGGCGACGCCGCCGGACTCGTCGGGCGCCGCGGCTACAGCAGCCTCGGCGCCGTAGTCGGCGCAACCTGGCCGCAAGAGGCCCGCCGGCTCCGCCAACTCATGCCACGGCAGATATTCCTCGTCCCCGGCTACGGCGCCCAAGGCGCCTCGGCCAGTGACTGCGCGGCCTGCTTCAAGGACGATGGCACCGGCGCGATCGTAAACGCCGGCCGGTCCGTCATTTACGCCCATCGCCAGGCAGAATATGCCGATTTGCCCTGGCACAAGGCTGTCCAGCGGGCTGCCAAGGCATTTGCTGAGGACATTAAGAAGGCGGTAACAGCAGTAGTAAGAAGTAGTTAGGAAGTAGTAAGTAGGAAGAAGGGAAGAAGCGGAAGCGAAGAAGAAAAAGAACCCGAAGCCCAGGGACCCCTTAGGGGCAGGTAGCAATCCCTGGGAGAACCCCCGAAACGGAACAAACCCAGAAGAACGTCATAACCGTCGCTTTTTCGTCTACTTACACACATGCCCCGACGCAGCAAGAATGTTCAACTTTTTGCCCTCCGCCAGAGCCCTCCGGAGACATTTATTCTGCGCGGCCGGCAGTATCGCCTCATCCGCGTCTTTAAGCACGACTTCTTCGCGGCGACATGCCTGTACGAGGCCGTGGCGCCCGCCAAGACGGGCATTTCTCGCATTGTTGTCAAGTTCGGACGAACGCAGGAGTTATGGGGGCTTCCCCTGGACTGGTACGGCCGGTGGCTCTGCCGGCACGAGCGGGACATCTACCGCCGCTTGACCGGCCTGCCGGGCGTGCCGCGCTGGGTCGGCTGCGTGGATGGGGCCACTTTCGCCATCGAGTATGTCGATGCAAAACCGCTGGACCACCTCAACGCGCCCCCGCCGGGGTTCTTCGACAGGCTGCGGGAGGTCTTCGGCGGCATCCACGCACGCGGCGTGGCCTACTGCGACGCCAACAAGCAGTCCAACATCCTGGTCGACGCCCTCGGCCGGCCTTTCGTCATCGACTTCCAGATCAGCATCCGCCGCCACGACGACTGGCCCTGGCCGCTGCGGGCAATCTCGGCCCTCATCGTCCGCCAGGCCCAGCAGGCAGACATATACCACCTCTACAAGCACAAGCGCCGCCTGGCGCCCGGCGAGCTGACAAGCGAGGAAGAGAAGCTCAGCCGCCGCCGAGGCCTGCTGCATATACTTCACCGAAAGCTCTCCGCCCGCTGGCGCGACGTGCGGCGATGGTTCCTCCGCCGCCAATACAAGGCGGGCCGGCTCGAAAGCCCCACAGCCGAGTTGGAAGACCACCACCAGCCGGAAAAAGACATCTGGCGAAACGAGGATTAGCGCGGATAGACGAAGGGAAAGAAAAACCTTGACTCTGACGAGAGCGCCAAAGAACATCCTAGAAAGACCTAACGTATAATGCTTACGAACCAGGCTCCGTTCGACAACTAAGTGGAAGAAACTTCTGGGGACAAGAACGCATGACAGCTAGACCCTCTGACTTGCCGGATTTTGAGGCGCCTCCCATTGCAGAAGTGGTCCTTGGAGTCAATTTCACGATTGGCGACAGCTTAAAGGTTTATCACATCGGGTTATACCGGGATCGAATCAAGTCCGAGTTCCCGGGATTTCAGGAGCAGCCTCCATTGCCGGGGCAGCCCTTGCCGGGGCAGGATGAGCAGGGTTTCCGTTTTATCGCGGGGCCCCTTCCGTTGCCACGGTGCTGGTTCCTCGATGAGACGGGGACCAAGCTGATTCAACTTCAGGCTGACCGCTTCATACACAACTGGCGCAAAGTCACCGGAGAAGAGAAATACCCCCGGTACGAGGCAATCCGCGATGAGTTTGTTGCCAGATGGGATGAGTTTTGCGGGTTCCTTGGCGATCAGGGGGTCAGTAAACCGATATTGAACGCGTGCGAGCTTGCGTACGTCAACCATATATCCAAGGAATCCTGTTGGACTGAGCCGAAGGACTTAGGCCGATTGTTCTCGTTTCTGGCAACTGACATGTCTGGCGGCGCTGGGCACACGCTTGAGTCTGTGCAATGTGGCCTTCGATTCAAGCTTCCTGGAGGCAACGGGCATCTCAATGTCAGCATGACGCCGGCCGTCCGGAAGCAGGACCAGCAAGAAATACTGCGTTTCGATCTCTCTGCCAGGGGGGCAATGGAATCTGGGGAAGAGGCGCAGTTGCTAAAATGGTTTGATGGAGCGCGTGAGACCATCGTGCGGGTCTTCACGGGGTTGACAACAGAAGAAGCACACGCTTGCTGGAAGAGAAAAACATGATGATGGTGCCCAACATGTCCATTACGGCTAGCCAACCCAAGCCAAGCCCCCGAGGCCTTGCCGATGCTGACGTGCAGTTCCGGCATATGGAGGAGCCAATCACGGACGATGCAATACTAAGCGCCAAGTTCCTTGCCACCAAGGGGAATCAGGCTTTTCAAGGATCTCCCGGCCACCTGCCTTGGCAAAGATGGGCAGAGGGGGATTCGACCTCGACCATGGATGTGATCCCAACAACCGATCTGCCAACCTGGCTCCGCGCTTGCCTTCCCCGCCTTCTCCGGCTGTGTGCCCTGGAGTTCAATTGGGATTCCTATGGCAGTCCACCCCCGTCTCTGGCCTTGGTCAAGGGCGTTATAAGCTGGCTGCGCCTGGCGGAGAAAGAGACTCTTCCCGAGCCGGAAGTGGTGCCCGCAAGCGCCGGTGGCATCCAGTTGGAATGGTATCTCGGGAAGAGGGAGTTGGAGATCGAGTTCACGGCCACCGGACAAATCGAGTATTTGCGCTCAGACAACGAACGCCGGGAGGAGAAAGAAGACGTTATCAAGAACCTCGACGACCTCCGATCCCTGCTTGGGTGGTTGATTGGATAGAACAGGGGGGAGGCGCGTGGCTGAGGTCGGAATTGACCGCCGAGATGATCCGACGATTCCCGATGCCGAAGATCTTTACCGGCGAGTGGTCGATGAACGGATCGTTACTGAACAAGCCACCGGCTGCAAGCGGCTTTCTTCACAGGCGTTTTCCGACCGACGTAATGAGATATCCGTCGACCTGTCCTCGATGATCTCCCCGGAGGAAAGCTTGCGGCTAGGATTGAGGTGCGGAGGCGGGCCTTTCCGTGGGATTGTTGCGATCACCGCAGGTCAAGCACGCGACCTCGACCAAGCGGTCCTTCGGGACCCAATACCTGATAATCCGGCCCATTCGCTGATTTGCGGCAAAAAGTCGGGGCAAAGACGTTTGGCAGCGCAAGCTCGCTGGGTTTATCCACCAGACCAGAATCCTTTTGTCTAGGATTTATCTGCAAAAGGCGACATGCGATGGAAGCCATGGTGCTTGAGGCCAGCGAGCCCGTTGAGGGCTCGCCGCTGAAGCTGCGTGATGTGCCGGACCCCCAGGCCGGCCTCCGCCAGGTGAGCACCGCCGCGCTGGTCGTCGAATGATAAGGCCGTCACGGAGTCTCGACCAGTTCTTTGGGGCGCAGGACGGATTTGCGGAACTCGGCTTCGGTTGACTCCACCGCCGCGCCGCGGCTGGCAGCCGCGTCGAGGAAGAGCACGAAGTCCAGTTGCCTGTCGGCCCGCCCGGCCTCGTTGGCGTACTTGCGGGCGATCTCGTTGGCGGGCATCGTCGTCCGGCCAAGAATCCGCTGAAGCTCAAAGGCCAGAACGTCGTAGTATGACAGGTAGATCACCTGTGTGCAAACGAGCTTGGTGGCGTCCGCGAAGTCAAAGTTGAAGTCGTACGGCTTGCCCAGGTTTGCGAACGCCCGCGTTATGGCCGTGGCTCTCTGGCGAGGGCTGACGCGCGGGCGGAGCACCGCGGCGTAGTCGGCGTGCAGCGACTTGGTCAGGCTGTTGAGAAGCACGCCCTCGCTGACGGCCTCGATGACGGTCTTTGCCCGCCCGTCGGGCGCGGCCGTCAGGTAGTCGGCCAGGTGCTGCTGGACGGCAGGGTCATCGGCGATGCCCAGACGCTTGAGGTCCTCAAGCCGCCCGACGTACAGCGCCGCGTGTTTCCAGAAGCCCGGCAGGCCGGGGTTCGACAGGTACCAGTTTGCCCGCTCGAGCAGGATGTCCCCAGGCTCAAGGCGCGATTCGATCGCCTCGGCCTGCCCGACCGTGATAAACGGCGCCCGGCTGACGATCCGCGTGTCGCCCATGTACGTGGCCACGCCGGACTGCGCGGTATAGATGCTCTGGCCCAACTGACGCGCCACATCCGCCCCGGCCGAAGCCGCCAACGCCGCGGGCGCCGGCCCGGCCTGAACCGCGGGCTTCGTTGCCGCCGCCTGCCCGACAAAGTACGCCACCACCGCCGTCGCCAGGTGCGACATCAGCACTCCCGTCACGGCCGCCCCTTTGGAAATCGACCCCGGCCGCGCCACGCCCAGCACGCGACGGACTATGAGGTACACCGACCCGACGCCCGTGCCGATGGCCGGGAAGACCAGCACCCACAGGTACGCCGTCGATATGTCCGCCAGCATGTCCTGCCGCAGGCCCAGCCAGAGCACCATCAGGCCCGTCCAGACCGACATTACGGCCGTGACAAGCTCCACCGGCCCGCCGCGTCTGGCCGTGGCGGCCTCCAGCACCACCAGGTGCGTGATGACCACCGATACCACCATGGTCACCCACCACAGCCGCCAGGTGAAGGTCATGGTCGCCGCCCAGTTCGCCCACACCAGCGCCAGGAAGCTCGCCTGCGAGGCGGCCACCGCCGCGGCGCCGAGCGTCAGCAGCAGCGCGAAGTCCGGCCCGGCCCGGTAGCGGGCGCGAAGCTGAACGTACATGAACATCGCCCCCAGAAACACCGCAACGCACGTAAGCAGCAACTGCGCGGGCAAACCGCTCAGCCGCCAGCGAAACAGCGCCACCAGCAGCATCACCAGCGCGCAGGTCAGCGACAGCCACATCGCCAGCTTCAGCAGGCGCATAAACAACGATTTGTCGGGGCGTCGATACATTCGCGCTTAGACAATGTCGGCAATCCGGCCGGGTTTCGAACAGGGATAATCCGGCCGCAAGGGCCGCAAGGGCCGAAACACTCCCGCCCGCAGCCAGGCGAAGCCGCAGCCGGCTCCTCACGCGACCGCGGCGAGATTCCGGTCCAGCCGCTTATTGAGCGTCATCAATGCGTCTGTGCCTCGCAGGATCTGCCCGGGCTCACTGGCGCGGGATATTCGGCATTTCTTTGCAGGGTCAAACGCCTGAATCGCCCATTACCAAGTAATTGTGTAAGGGAGTCGCATTTTGAGCTAAAGGGCAGCCTTCAGCAACCGAAAAGAATAAGGGACCAGGAAGCTTATAATATGCCTTGCAGGGCCCTATGAATCGCAAAATAAGCAATACTCGGAAAAATCAGCCGCCGTTGGTTGAGTTGCGGGATGTCGTGACGATCGGCCCGGAGGCCTCATTGAAGCAGGCCGTGGAGCTTTTGAAGCTGCGCTCGGTGGGCTGCCTGGTTGTTGTGGACGATGCGGGGGTCCTGAAGGGGATCATCTCGGAGCGGGACGTCATAAAGCGGGGCCTGGGCAACGGCAAGAACCTTGAGTCGATCACTGTCGAGCAGGCCATGACGGCCGACGTGGTCTGCTGCGATGTCGGCACGTCGCTGGAGAAGATTCAGCGGATCATGACCAGGCGGCAAATCCGTCATCTGCTGCTGGTT
>Ga0315285_10000318_pt1 | contig 48942 bp, 44 predicted proteins | sample YL17G09_36_MG_FD_203698 | JGI IMG/M metagenome (GOLD analysis project Ga0315285, IMG submission 203698) | Sediment microbial communities from Yellowstone Lake, YNP, Wyoming, USA - YL17G09_36 | ecosystem: Environmental > Aquatic > Freshwater > Lake > Sediment | place: USA: Wyoming | collected...
ATTTTTTTTCTGGGTCATGATTTTTCTCCGTAAAGGAACATTCTTCGGAGGCCCGCGACGAGGAGCGCGGCCAGGGCCAGGAAGAGGAGGAGACAGGCGGCGTAGACCTCGGGACTGATGAGGGCGCTGAAGAGAGCCAGTCCCTTCCCTATCTCGCCGATGAACTTGACGAGGAGGTCGAGACCAAGGGCGGTCAGTTTCGCGAACTTGATGAAAACCAGGGACGCGTCCCGTATGATGCCCCAGGCCGACCTCATGGCGTCGATCAGGAATCCGGGCAGGCTTTGCCCGGTCAGGATGACGCAGGCCAGGCCGCCGAGGAAGAATGACGAAAACCCGATGATGAAGGCGGCGAGTCCGCCGAAGCGGGAAGCCCTGCTGGAAGGGATCCGGGCCAGGATCTTTCCGGCGAGGTCGGGCGGGACTTCGAGGTCCGGGATCCCGGCGACCGCGTCCATGAGGGCCCGCCGTTCCTCGAAGGCGCTCCGGCAGCCGGGGCAGAGCGCGAGGTGCTCATCCGCTTCGCGGGCCGCAACCGGGTCCAGCCCGTTCTCGAGGTAGAGGTAGATGTCGGCGGGACGAAGGCAGTTCATGAACTCCCCTCCAAAAGGCCCCGGAGCATTTCCTTGGTCTGGAAGACGCGGTTCTTGACCGTCCCCACGGGAAGGCCTTTGATCTCGGCGATCTCCTCGTAGGAGAATTCATTGACGTGCCTCAGGACGAACAGTTCCCGGAGCTCTTCCGGGACCCGTTCCAGGGCCCTCTCGATCCGCTTTTTGATCTGGCCCAGCTCATATTTTTTCGCGACCGAAGGCTCCGCGTCGGGGACCTGGAGAAAGGTGGAATTCTCGCCGTCATCCCGGGTCCGGTCCAGGGAGACGGCGGAGATCTTCTTCTTCCTCCAGAAGTCGATCATGAAGTTGGAGGCGATCTTGAAAAGCCAGGCGCTGAATTTGAACCGGGGCTGGAACGAAGACAGAGAAGCGTGGACCTTCAGGAAGACCTCCTGGGTGAAGTCCAGGGCCAGTTCCCTTTCTCCGGTCATCCGGCCCAAGTAGTTGAGGAGGGGCTGCTGGTACTTGAGGATGATCATCTCGAACGCCTTCCTGTCTCCTTTGAGCGCTCGCCGGACGAGCGCATTGTCTTCATCCCTGGATACGGAATCGGAGGGGAAAGGTTTATTTCCGGAGGGCGTCTTCATCCTCGATGACCTCGGTGCCCGGCGGGACCTTCAGATCGAAGAGGTCCGGGGGGAGGCGCGGATCGACCTTGATCCTGCTGAACCGGAACTCCTGCTTGTTCCCGGCCCAGTCGAAGAAGATGGCTTTTCGGATGAGCCGGCTCTTGGGATCGGTCTCGAGGAGGATATAAGTGAATTCCCCCTCTTTCCTGGGCGTCAGCTTGAGCTGGACGGCCCCGGCGCCGTCCGTCGGAAAAGAGCCGGCTTCAATGAGATAGGATTCCCGGAAATCCCTGGACCCGGAAAACAGGGCCAGGATCTCGGACTCGAACCGGTCCTTGGAACCCCGGCTCCTGATGAGCTGCTTCTCCTCGGGAACGTAGAACAAGTAGGTTCCGTCCCTTGAGAGGAACGTCTGCTCCTCGGGCTCGAGGGAGTCCCAGCGCATCCGGTCCGGGTGCTGGAAGTACAGCTTCCCCTTCTCGCTGAGGGGCTCCGAGGCGGTCATGGAATAATAGAGGTGCTCGTAGTCCGATTGGAGGGATCTTATCGAGCGCAGCCTGGCCTCTATCTTAAGCGCCGCCTCCTCGGGCGTGTCCGCCGGGACCGCCCGGACGGCGACGGCGGCCGCGAAGCACAATAGAAAGAGCGTCCGGGCTTTCATGAAGAGACGATTATAACATACCCGCAATAAGGAAATATTGTTCTGAAACAATGCGCTCGGGCCCAGGGCTTCGAAGGCGTTTTTGCTTAAGGCGCACGATTTCGTTCAGTATGTTAAACTACCGGCGTTATGAAAACGGGCTTGCTGATCGCGCTGGGGGGGTATTTCGTCTTGCTGGCCGGGGCGGGGATGCTTTTTTCCAGGAAGAGCCGGAGCCTCGAGGACTTCTTCTTGGCGGCGCGGAGCCTCTCCCCGGGTGTCATGGCGCTCTCCTTGTGCGCGGCCTGGTTCGGGGCGAGCTCCATCCTGATATCGGCCGACGAGGCCTGCCGGACCGGCGTGAGCGCGTTCATGATCATCGGACTTCCCGCCGTGCTGACCGTTCTCCTGTTCGCCTTTTTCTTCGCCGGCCGCATCCACGGCCTTCCGACGATCTCCCTGTCCGACCTCGTCGAGACGCGCTACGGCCGGGCTGTCCGGCACCTGGCCACGGCCCTTATCGCCTGGTACATGGTGATGCTCGCGGCCTCGCAAATGGTTGCCGCGGGTCAATTCCTGAAAGGGTTTCTGGGGACGTCTTACCTTGTGAGCGTGGCTGCCGCGGCGGCCGTAGTTTTCCTCTATGCGACGATCGGCGGGCTCCTCTCCGTGGCCAGGGCGGACACCTTCCAATTCTTCCTTCTGGCCTCCGGGATCTGCGGCCTTTGCGTTTCGCTCGTGGGCCGTTCCTCGTTCCGGGAGGCCGGCGTCTTGGCGTCGCAAGCGGGAATCCAGGGCTTTTTCGACTTCTTTCACGGCGCCGGAAGGAACGCCCTCATCGCCCTCTCGTTCACCCTGGCCTGGACGGTCTCTCCCATCGCCTGGCAGCGGATCCAGGCCGTCCGGACCGCGAAGCAGGCGAAAAGGGGACTCCTGGCTTCGGCCGGCCTTCTGGCCGCGCTCTACACGCTGATCGTGGCCGCTGGAATTCTCTTTCGTCCCATTCTCGGGGCTCCGACGGAAGGAAGTCCTCTTCTCGCGCTCTTCATCGCTTCGGCTTCCGGTCCCTGGCTCGGGGGGCTTCTCTTCGTGGCGGTCATGGCGGCCATCCTCTCAACCCTGGACGCGGCCGTCAACACCGGCGCCCTCTGCTTGGCCCGGGATGTCTACGAGCAGATCTTTCCGGGGAGTTCCGGGAGAAGGCTCGTCGCCGCGGGCCGATGGTCGACGCTCGTCGTCGGCGGGGCTGCCCTGGCCGTGGCCTTCCGCTTTCAGGACATTCTGAAGACCCTGGGCCTGGCCTCCCAGATCATGGCCGAGGGACTCTTCATTCCCGGGATGGCCATGCTCTTTCTCAAGAAAAAGCTTCCCGCGGCCGGGCTCTTGAGCCTCCTCCTCGGCGGCGGGTTTTCGCTCCTGAGCTTTTTAAATGACGCGGGCATCGTTCATCTGGGCCTTCCGGGCTGGCCCCGTTCCGTGCCCTTGGGAATGGCCTTAAGCGCGGCCGGGTTCATCATCGGGTCGGGCATTTCGATCGTTCGGAGAAAAAGGAGAAACCCATGGCCCTCAGAGACCTGATCGATCATTCCCCGGGCCGGAGGTCGTTCCTCATGGGCTTGGCCGCGGGAACGGCGGCCGCCCTGGCCTCCCGTCCCGTTCCTGCAGATCCCCCGGGCCCAGGGACTCCCATCAAACCGGCGACGGGGACCGAAGGGGCGCATCCCCGATCTGTTTTAAAGGACGGCATGGTCTACCGCCGATTGGGAAGGACCGGCCTTCTCATCTCCGAGATATCCCTCGGCGGGAGCCCGCTCCCTGACGAGAGGCTCTTCTTCCGGCTCATCGAGCGCGGCATCAACTACGTCGACGCCTCCGAGAGCTACGAGAACGGAAACGTCGAACGGCTGATCGGGCGGGCCTTCAAGACCTTCGGACGGGACAAGCTCCACGTCCACACGAGGTTTCATCTCAGGAAATCCTTCACCGAGGCCGGCATCATCGCCTCGGCCGAAGCGAGCCTCCGCCGTCTCGACACGGACCACGTCGAGGTCCTGGGCATCCACGGCGTCGAGGACCCGGCGCACCTGACCGACGGGCGGGTCCTGGCCGCATTCGACAAGCTCAAGGCCCAGGGCAAGTGCCTCTTCCGGGGATTGACCTGTCACGCGAACCAGCACGCCGTCATTCCCAAGGCCGTCGAGTGCGGCCTCTACGACATGGTCCAGATCGGCTACAACGTCTTCGACATCCTGGAGACCGAAAGGGACGTCCGGACATACGGGGATTATCTCGGCGAGAGCGGCATCCGCAAGCTCATCGACCTCGCCCACGGAAAGGACGTCGGGGTCACGGCCATGAAGGTCCTCAAGATCGGCGGCCGGCGCCAGGACCTGGCGGCCCGAAAGGATGGGGGGGCCGCGCTCATTCAGGCCATGCTGAAATGGGCGCTGGAGAACGGGAAGCTCGCCGCCGTCGTGACCGAGATCCTGAACGAAAGCCAGATGGAGCAGGATCTGGCCGTTGTCGGCCGTCCTCTCACGTCGGGGGACCGACGGATCCTCTACGTCCACGTCGCCGCCCACGCCCGCGAAACCTGCCATTTCTGCGGGCTGTGCCAGGCCGCCTGCCCGCGGGGCATTCGGACCGCGGACCTGTCCATGGGTTTGGTCTACTTCGAAAGCTACGAAAAAGCGGCGCGTGCTCGCGACCGGATCCGAGATGTCCTGGCAGACGGCGCTGTTTCGGCTTGCGGAGACTGCGGCGCCTGCGAACGGGCCTGCCCCTACGGTCTTCCGGTCCGCGGGCGGACGCACCGCGCCGCCGCTCTTTTCGCCTGATGCGACCTAAGATTGCCCGAAGGACTTGAATCGGAATTCCGCTGTCGGCAATTTTTAAAACGCAACTTGCCCGGCCGTTCTTAATCCGCTATGATTTGGACAAATGCCGTTCCTGAAGAACCTGAAATGGAGCCTGACCGAGAGCCTCGGCAAGTCCCTCCTGTGGCTCTGGGCCAAATCCGCCAGGATCGGAGTCGAGGGCGGAGAGGGGTACGCCGGTCTCCGCCGCGCGGGGAAGCCCGTCATCCTCCTCATCTGGCACGCCCGGATCTTCCTGGCCCCTTATTTCTTCCGGAAGCGGGGGATCATGCCGCTCATCAGCCCGAGCCAGGACGGCGAGATCATCGCCCGGATCGTCCGGCGCTGGGGTTATAAAGTGTCGCGGGGGTCGAGCTCGCATTCCATCATCCGGGCCTGGTTCGAAATGAAGAAGGAGCTCGAAGCGGGCGGAGAGGTCATCATCATCCCCGACGGCCCCCGCGGACCGGCGCGCGAGCTCAAGCTCGGTTGCCTCAAGCTCGCCCAGCAGACGGGGGCGCCCCTCGTGCCGTTCACCTACTCGGCCTCCAGGATAAAAGTGTTCCGGAGCTGGGACCGCTTCATCGTCTTCCACCCGTTCGCGAAGGTCCGGGTCCTCATCGGCGAGCCGATACCGGTCGATCCTTCGCTCAAGGGAGAGGCCCTCGAGGACGAAAGGCGGCGCGTCGAGCAAACTCTCATCGAATTGGACGCGAAGGCCGACGCTTTTTTCCCATCGCCCCCCGCGCCCCATAATTGCCGATAGGGCGGGAGTCGGAATTCATTTTGGGCGGCGCCTTGACTTTTCCGCGCGAAGCCTATAAAAGTTTAAGAGTACCGGAGGGAAAAAATGAAAAGAACGATCATTCTGACGGGATTCACCGTCGCTCTCCTGGCCCTGGCCGGGACGAGCTTCGGTCAGACCGCCGCCGAGCACATCCAGGCGGGAGACGGGTATTACGCCGGATACGATGACCAGAAGGCGCTCGAAGAGTACCTCGCGGCCGTTGAGCTGGAGGCCTCCAACTACGAGGCCCTCTGGAAGACGGCCCGGGCCTACGTGGACACGGCCGATCTCGTCGACCCCGCGGGGAAGGACGCCAAGGAGACGAGGAAAAAGACGTACGCGACCGCTGTGACCTATGCCCGCAAGGCCATCGCCGTCAATCCCAATGATACGTGGGGCCATTTCTGCCTATCGGCCGCGATGGGCAAGAAGGTGCTCCTCCAGGGGAAGAAAGAACAGATCGACGCTTCGAAGGTCATCAAGGTCGAAATCGATAAGGCCATCGAGTTCGACGCGACGAACGACCTGGCCTATCACGCCCTCGGCCGCTGGCACCGGCGCATGGCCGAGATCGGGGGGGCCAAGCGCGCCCTGGGCAGCCTGCTCTACGGGTCTATCCCCAAGGGCTCGTTCTTGGAGTCCGAGAAGCTCTTCCTCAAGGCCATCGAGCTCCATCCCGGCTACGTCAACCATCATTATGAGCTCGGTCTGACCTACGAAGCCCTGGAAAAATTCGATCTGGCGGCCGCCGAGTTCCAGAAGGCCATCGACCTTCCGATAAGCTCCTCCAAGGACAAAGGCATCAAGGAAAACGCCGGGATCGAACTCGCGAAGGCGCTGAAGAAAAAGAAGTCCTGAGGGTCCTTCCTGCTCCATCCCCGGGCCCTCCGGACCCGGCGTCCGGACTCAGTCCTCTTCGGAGAAGACCCGGGCTTCGAACACCTCAATCCGGGCCCCCTTCTTCCATTCGTCCCTAGGAAGGCCTGCCTTGAGGCAGCCATGGCTGAGGAACGTCTCCCGGTCCCAGCCGTATTCGAGAGGGACCTGGGGGAGGAGGAGGCCCCGGTGGACGCCCTTGTAAACGATGATTCCGTGCCGGCCGACCTCCACGTCACCGGCGTCCCGGACTCGCTTGGGCAGGGATAGGACCGAGATCTCGATCCTTACCCGGACGAGCTCCTCGGGGGTCAAGGGAGCGAATCTGTAGTCCTGGCTGGCCGCGGCGACGGCCATCTCGACGATGGTTTCGTCGAGGGGCTTGACCGGAAGCGGGTAGCCGATGCACCCCCGGAGTTCGCCGTTCATCTTTAGGGTCACGAAGGCCCCCCGCTTTTCCTTCATCACGGGACCGCCGGGTCCGGGTTTGAGGCCCCCGCCGGCCCCGAAATGGTTTTCTATGGCCCGGCGGGCCAGCTTAAGAAGGGCCCGTTCCTGTTCGCGGGTCAGTTCGGCGCTCATGATATTCTCCTTCCCGGAGAAGATGCCAGCGCGATGGGCGAAAGGGTGAACCTGCCGTCATGTTCGATGCTGAAGGCCTTTAGGACCGGATTCCTCCGGCCGCGCGGCCGGACTTCCAGGACGATCTTTCCATACGCGAAAGGCTGAAGGACGCAGCTCTCCGCCGATCGGCCGCCCCTCAAAAAGAAGAACCCCACCGTCCGCCCATCGTAGATGTCATCGAGGAGATGGAACTCCTCGACGGAGAACATGTGACCCTTGTCCGCCGCGATGACGGCCTCCACATAGACACGAGGACCCCGTCTGTGTCCGATGAGATAGCCGCATTGCCCGGATTCGGATAGGAGAGACAAGGCCCTGAGGGACCGTTCGGCATCGTCCGTCAGGAAAACATCCACGATGTCATTATATCAGGTTGAGAAAAAAGAATCCTATCGGCAATTCCGGGATTCTTTCCTTGCCCACACCATGATGCTGTATCCCTTGAGAAAGAAGAGCAGGAGGTCAAGGCGGGAGATGAGCCGGACCAGAGGATAGATGACGGCATAAACACGCAGCTTTCCGGCCTGGGCCCCGTATTCCTCGCCGGTGGACGGCTTGATGCGCCCGTCACGCAAAGCCCCGCCCGGGGTCTTCTCCGAGGACAACTTGATGTAGGCGAAGTTCAGAAGAAGCTCGATGAGCTCGGAGACAAACTTGGAATATGTCCTGGTCCTGACGACCTCGAATCCCGCCTTCCGAAGCTTGCCGCAAAGGTCCTTCCGGCCATAGCCTTCCCGTTTGTGGCCGTAGAACTCGAGCTTCATGCCGAGGGCGGACCTCAGCCTGTGGAGGAGGAAGAACCGCCCCGTATGGGGAGTGACCACGATGAGCTCTCCGCCGTCCTTGAGGACCCGATGGATCTCCGCCAGGCACTCGTCGTCGTTATCGATGTGCTCGAGGTAGTCCAGGCAGGTCGCGAGATCGAAAACACCGGAGCGGAACGGGAGAATGCCGGCCGGCATCTGGACGAGGCCCTTGCCGAGAAGCTCCCGGGAGGCGACGAGGTTGGCCATGTCCTGGTCCGTGCTCGTCCAAAGGCCGCCCTTCCGGCGAAGGAACCAGCTCAGGGTCCCCTGGGCGCAGCCGATGTCCAAGGCTGTGCGGTGGGCGTCAAACTCCAGACTTTTTTCGAGGAGGCGGAGCTTGTCCCTCTTCTTGATGGACCGTTTGGCGATCCGGATCTGCCAGGGAACGTTCTCCATGGCTATCATTATATTTTCCGGAGCGGGAAATGACAAGACAAGAACCCGTATTGACTATTCCGTTCGATTGGAATTAAGATGGTCCAAAGGGAGAAGCGATGAAATACGAACTCGTCATCGTCGGTACCTTTGAGACGAACTGCTACCTGGTCTATGACGAGGGAACGCTCGAATGCGCCGTCATCGACCCCGGTGCCGAACCGGAAAAGATCTTTCCGGTCATTGCCGAGTTCGCGCTCAAGCCGGTCGTCGTCCTCAATACGCACGGGCATGTCGACCACGTCGGGGCCAACCTCGACATGAAGGAAAGGTTCTGCGTCCCTCTCTGGATCCATTCCCTGGACAGGCCGCTCCTCGAGGCCATGAAGGGCTCCGAGCTGAGCCTTTTCCTGGGGGCGAAGGACTCCCCCCCGCCGGACAAGTTCCTGAAGGACCGGGAGACCATCACTATCGGCAAGGTTTCGCTCAAGGTCGTCCACACTCCCGGCCACACGCCCGGAAGCGTCGGGTTTTACGGCCACGGGACCCTTTTCTCGGGGGACACCCTCTTCTGCGGCGGCGTGGGACGGACGGACCTGGCCGGGGGCTCGCGGAAGGACCTCGAGAAGTCCATCCGGTCCAGGATCCAGACCCTTCCCGCGGAGACGGTTGTCCTTCCCGGCCACGGCCCCATGACTACCGTGGGCCAGGAGATCGTCTCGAACCCCGATCTCACATGAAGGACCTTCGGTCCCCGGCCGAGGACGCCCTGCGCTCCTTCATCGATTTCCTCTCCGTCGAAAAAGGGCTGTCCCGGAATACCCTCCTTTCCTACGAGCGTGACCTCGCCAAGCTCCTCCTTTTCTTCCGGAAGGAGAAACTGGTCTGGACGAAGGCGGGGGAGATGGACCTTGTGCGATTCATCCATGAGCAGAGCCGGGCCGGTCTGTCGGCCCGGTCACTGGCCAGACTCGTTTCATCGATGAGGTCCTTCTATAAATACCTTGTCCTGGACGGGATGGTTGTGAGGGACCCGGCGGCCGGGCTTTCTTCGCCCTCCGTCTGGTTCTCCTTGCCCAAGTTCCTGACGATAAAAGAGGTCGAAGCCCTGCTGGCCGCTCCGGACGACGGGGACCCCCGGGGGGTCCGGGACAGGGCCATGCTCGAGGTCCTTTACGGCTCGGGGCTCCGGGTGTCAGAGCTTATCTCCCTCAGGCCCAAGGACGTCAATCTGGATGAGGGGTTCCTCCTCTGCCGGGGAAAAGGGGGAAAGGAAAGGATCGTCCCTTTGGGCAGATCGGCCTGCCGGGCGGTCCGGAGGTATCTCGATGAAGCCCGGACGCTATTTGATAAGGCCGCTTCCGAGTTTCTGTTCCTCACCCGACGCGGCGGCCCGTTCACGCGGCAGGGGTTTTGGAAACTCCTGAAGGGGCACGCCCTGGCGGCCGGGATCGCCTCCAAGATCAGCCCGCACGTCCTGAGGCACTCCTTCGCGACGCACCTCCTCGAGCGCGGGGCCGACCTCCGGTCCGTCCAGTTGATGCTCGGGCACAGCCAGATCACGACGACCCAGATCTACACCCACGTCAGCCGCGAAAGACTGCGCCGGGTTTACGACCAATTCCATCCGAGGGCATGAATGTCCCAATCCCGCGCGAAAAGAAATGCATTCATCATGGTTTAGACCCTATCGAATATTGTCATTTTCACGGGGAGCGGGAGTCTATCGCCTATCGGTCGTTGCGGTGGGGTTATTCGCCCAAAGAACCTCTTCTTGGTCGTCCCGAGGATTTCTTCTCCTGGCCCGCTTGAAGGATTCGATCCGTCCGGGCGGTTATTTCGTGTTCGAGCATGTCCTCCAACGCGCTCAGAATCCCTTCGCTCCGGGGGTTCACGCCCCGGCCCCCGGCGCCCTGCGGGAATTGTTCGGGGATTTCGAGATCCTGACCTACCGGGAAGGGGATGATTTCGGGGACTGGGGCGGTCCGCCCTGCGGGCATGTCTCGATGGTGGTCCGGAAGAAATAAGATTCTTCAGGGGTTGGCTTCGAACCAGGTCCGGATGAGATTCATCAGCTGGAGCCGGCTCGAAACGCCGAGCTTCTGGTAGATGTTGTGGACATGATTCCGGACCGTGTTGTAGGAAATAAACAACTCTCCCTCGATATCCTTGTTGTTTTTTCCCTTGAGGAGAAGGTCCAGGATTTCCTTTTCCCTGGTCGAGAGCAGGAAATGGGATTGGAATCGCTGCATTTGCGGATCGGCGAAGGCCTGAAGGCGGATCGGGCGGCCGAATCGAGAGAGAATCTTTCGCAGGACCAGGATCGGCGCGATATCGGCCGCCCAAAGACACAACGGAGCGGCCCAGCGGGAAGGCGAACCGGCCGGGGAAAAACGGATTCCGGCGAAAAATAAAATGAAGCCGAGGAGAGATATGACGGCCAGGGCCAGCAAGCCCTTTTTCTCCTCGGCATGGGTCCGGCGGACCGCCTGGAACAAGAGATAGACCAGGGCGGCGAAGGGAATGACGAGGATAACGACTCCGGACGCTTGGCTCAGAGTCTGGGACAATCGGGCTTGGGTTTGCTGGAGGGCGAACCGAATTCTCATCAGGAGGGCTCCGAAAAGAACAACCCAGAGCATGATATAAGCCGCCCTGAAAACGAGCAAGATCTCTTCGTCCAGGATGCCCGCGATAAAAGTCAGATAAAAGTAGAAACCGAGGGCGATCAGCGGAAAACCGACCAGACCGAACAGCATGGAAACCGTCTCCATGTCCCGCGGCGGAATATTTCTCAACAAATCCGGAGCCAGGCCGCTCAAGACGAGGTTCAACAGCCAGAGGATGTTGAGAGCGACCAGGCAGCCCAAATAGGACGACAGGAAGTGAAGCCGGAAGGTTTTGACGAGTCCGAGGGCCAGCCAACAGGCCGTGATCACAACCCCCAGGGAGAGAATGTAGAGAAGGAGCGATGGAGAGGACATGACCATCCAAATATAGCAACTTTCCCCGCCTCTGGCAATTTCGCTGGACCGGCCATGCCGAACAAGCCGTCTCCAAGATGCCCCGATCGGCCCGGTTTCTCCATGAATAGGATCATCGAGATTCCCGCCTGATCCGAGCTGGTAAAAAGGCATCAATTCCCTAAATAGTAGGTCTTTTCTATGGAAGTTTTCCGTTTGGCCCCGTATTCTCGGTGGCGTGATGAATCGATCCCGAAATGAAATGTACCCGGGTCGATCAATTCGAGGAGGAAAAATGAACACCATCACAAGGGCCAAGACCACTCCCGTAGTCGTAGGTCTCCTTATTTTGACCTTCTACTGCGGGAGCCTGTATCCGCGGCAATCCGCCGAAGCCTCGCTGGTTGGCGTCTGGCAGGGGACGGTCCACCATCCCAAGATGGGCGATGTGGAGTTCTACTTCACGATCGACAAGAAGGATGCCGGCTCCTACATGGCCAAAGTGGACATCCCGGCCCAGAAAGCCCGGAATATTCCCGTCAATGAAGTGCGTTTTTCCGCGCCGGACCTGATCCTGGACATGAGCAGCTTCGGGTTCATCTATGAGGGCAAGGCGGCCGAGAATTTTTTGGGCATCACGGGCCGGCTGAAAACGGGCGACGAGATCCTGCTTCTCGATCTGCGCCGGTCCGCCGGAGTCCCCGAGGCGAGACGGCCCCAGGATCCCCGCAAACCTTATCCTTATGAAGAGATCGAGGTCGACTTTCCTAATCGGGAAGCCGGCATCACTCTCTTTGGAACATTGACTCGGCCGTCCGGCCCGGGACTTTTTCCGGGAGTCGTCCTGATCAGCGGTTCGGGGCCGCAGGACCGCGACTCCACCTTGGCCGGCCATCGCACATTTCTGGTGCTGGCCGATTCTCTGACCCGCCGGGGAATCGCCGTGCTTCGCTTCGATGACCGCGGCGTGGGAAAATCACAGGGCGATTTTCACAAAGCCACGACGGCTGACTTCGCCTCGGATGCCCAGGCCGCCTGGGAGTTCATGAGTCGTCAACCGCGGATCGACGCCAAAAACATCGGCCTGGTGGGCCACAGCGAAGGGGGGATCGTCGCCCCCATGACGGCGGCGAAAAACAAGGCTGTCGCCTTTGTGGTGCTTCTTGCCGGAACCGGGATTTCGGGAGAGCGCCTGGCGCTCATCCAAAGCCGGGAGATTTCCCGAAGCAGGGGCGCGGGTGAAGAGGCCATCAGCAAAGAGGCGCGGATGAACGAGCAATTGTTCCGGGTGTTCGAAACTCGGGACGATCCCCAAACTGCGGAAGCGGAAATGAGGCGGATCATCGCCGAATCCCTGGCCCGGATGAGCGATGCGGAGAAAAAGGAATTGAACGCAAGCGAAGTGTCGCTGTTGCAGGATATGAAAGGCTATCTAGCGGATTATTCCTGGGCCAGGTTTTTTCTGGCCTATGATCCGGCGATCGCCTTGCGTAAACTGAGTTGCCCGGTACTTGCGCTCAACGGCGATAAAGATACCCAGGTGCCTGCTGACGCCAACCTTCCGGCCATCGAACAGGCGCTCAAACTGGCCGGAAACACTAATGTCCAGATCAAAAAAATGCCGGGACTGAACCACCTCTTCCAGACGGCTCAGACCGGCCACCCGCGGGAATACGGAAAAATCGAGGAGACGATTTCACCGGCCGTTCTCCAGATGGTCGGCGATTGGATCCTGCAAACCGTCCGCAGATGAAATTCCCGGACGCTGGATCCCTTTTCCTCGCTATTTCGGATCGGGGCATCCGCTCCATGCGAAAAAATGGAGAGATCGATAGATTCCCGATTTAAACAAATCACGCCCCTCAGCGAGGGGAATGCCTGAGAGCAATTTCTTTTTGCAACGTCTATTCAAATTGGGAAAAGACAAAATAGTTGACATATTAGTATCATTTTAGTACTATCAAGATGCCTAAGAAAATCCGGGAACTGATCAGGGAACTTGAAATGGCCGGTTTCGTCAATCGCGGAGGGAAAGGAAGCCATCGCAACTTCATCCACGTATCGGGTGTCGTCCTGACCGTCTCGGGCCAACCTGGAGACGATGCCAAGCCGTATCAATTCAAATTGGTCAGGGAAAAAATCGAGGAAACACAGAAATGAAACCGCGCGATAAATACCTGAAGCTCGTCGTTTGGTCGGAGGAAGACCAGTGTTACGTTGGGTCCGTCCCCTGCTGGATCGACGCCTGCTGTCACGGGAGCGACGAGGCGGAGGTCTACCGAGAGCTTTGCCGTATCGTCGACGAGTGGATCGAGATCTATCGGAAAGACAGGCGGCCCCTCCCCCCGCCTACGAACAGGGACTATTCCGGCAAGTTTGTATTACGGATCGGCCCGGAGATGCACCGGGCCCTTGCCGTCCGCGCTCTCAGCGAAGGCGAAAGCCTGAATTCGTTCGTCGTCAAATCGCTCAAGAAGACGGTTCAGCAGAGGCGGGAATGAACTCCCGCGGTTCGAGGTCAGCGCCGTCCTGCCGGCATGGATGTTTTCAAGGTTAGCGGAAGATCGTATACATCCGCCGGCAGGTCGTGGCGATCAATTTCCCGCCCGGCATGAGGCGGACCTTGGCCAGGACGGGGACATGGATATATCTTTACGTACAAAATGGCCTGCCTCGTCATCTTGCGTTTGGCGTGGGCTGAGAGCTTGGATGGGATGGACAGATGACAGATCAGACACACGAGTTCTGAAGGCGCCGAGAAGAGCAGTCCGGGAACGGCGTTAAGAACCTGAAGGGGAGCGAGGTCTGTCCCGTCCAAGCTAATAACCCAGCCTGCATCAAATGGAAGCGAATCGTTTTCTTTTAATAACGCGGCGTGATCGTGATTTTGACCTCGGCCTTGTGGCTGTTGAACAGGACGACGGGGGCCCCCGGCCCGGAAGACGGCTGGTAGCGCTTCCACTCCCAGCGGAAGGCGCGCTCGACCGGACCGGCCCGGACCATTTTCTCTTCGAAGACGATCTCGTTCGATCCCTTGGCGACGGAGGCATCGTACCCGGAGGGAGAAAGGCCGCCCTCCTCCTTTTTCGAGGCCGGGAGGATGAGATCGAACTTTTCGCCGGCGCCGCTCCGCGGCACAGGGAAGCCGTCGACGATGAAGTTGAACCGGAGGATGCTGTTTTCGTTGAGAACGTAGTTCATCCGGAACGCGGGTCTGTCGTCGAAGTCCTTTTCGGTCAGGACCTTCTGCTCCCCCCCGGACGAAATCTTCTCCCGGGCCTCCCAACGCAGGGTCTCGGACCCGGAATGATAGAGGAGGAAGTCGGCGTCATCCTTTTCCATGCTCCCCGACCAGGTCGCCTCGTAGAGAAATTCTCCCGCGCAGGCGGCGTCCGCCTCCCGGACGGAGTATTGGCCCTTCACGGTCAGGCGGAGTTCGACGTCCCACCACCGGGGGGGGCGGGGGGAAAGTTGGCCGGAGGCATGAAAAACCGAGAACAGGAAAAAGACAGCCGGGATCATCCGGAACAGGGTCACGATCGGGCGGTTCATGATCTCACCAACCTTCCCCATCTTATCCTACATGAAAGGGACTTGACAAGCCGGGGCGCTTTTGCTATCTTATCTAAACTTTAGGGTTCATAATATAAACTGATAAGTTTAAAGAGGAAACTAGAAAGTTCATCATGAAAACCATCGATTTACGGAAGGAACGCGAGCGGCAGCACCGCGAGGAATTCAAGGAGATCATCCTCCACGCGGCCGAGTCCATTATCGTCCGGAAGGGATACCGCGCGACGACCATGGATGACATCGCCCGGGAGGCCCAGTTCTCCAAGGCCACCCTCTACAATTACTTCAGGAGCAAGGGGGACCTGACCTACGAGATCATGCTCCACTACTTCGACGACATCAAAAGGAGCCTCACCGGCGTCCAGGCCCTCGATCTGGACCCCGTGGAAAAGCTCAAGAGGACCGTCCTTACGATCCTCGAGGTCTACGACGAACGGGAGAACCTCTCGCGGGCCATCATGATGGACGACTCCGAACACGGCATCATGAAGGCGTTCGTCGCGGAACAGAAAGGGACGTCGTCCCCGGTCGAAAAGAAGTTCATCAGGACGATGAAAGTGAAACGCCGGGAGATTCTGGAGATCGGCTGCGCCATCGTCAGGGACGGCATCCGCTGCGGGGCGTTCCGGGAAGTGGACGTCCCTTCGGCCGTGAACTTCCTCAATGCCGTGCTCCAGGGCGTCCTCCACCTTAGGGCCTGGATGGACCCGAAGCCCAGGGCCCGGGAAGAGGCGGAGATGATCTTCGATTTCTTGCTGCGGGGGATCGAAAAAGAACATGCCCCCTCCCCCTTAAAAGGAGATTCGCAATGAGGAGATTCCTAACGTTCGGCCTGATCATCGGCTTGGGCTTCGCCCTGGCGGCGCCCGGCTTTTCCCAGGAGAAGCTCGTCCTCACTCTCGACGATTGCTTGAATCTTGCCCTGACCCAAAATCCTTACTTCCGGGCCGCCCTGGAAAAGGAGGCCGCCGCCCGGGCCCAGGTCCGGCAGGCGGCGTCGCGCTTCTTCCCGTCGCTGAATGGCCAGGGGAGCGACATCCTGGATAAAAAAGTGTTCACCCTGGAGTTCCCCTCCTTTATACCGGGCGAGCCGCCGCAGAAGGTGAAGGTCGATTTCACCAAGACTTACCAGTTCACGATGGCCTTCTCCATGCCCCTCTTCGCGGGCGGGAGCCTCATCTCCGGATTCCGGCAGGCGAACTATAACCTCGAGGCGACGAAGGAGGTCATCCGCCAGTCCAGGCAGGAGACGGTCTTCAACGTCAAGAAGGCCTTCTATGGCTATCTCCTGGCCGCCAAGTTCGCCGAGGTCTCCGACGAGGCGGTGACGCTGGCGGAGAAGCATTACAAGAACGTCCGGAACCTCTACGAGGTCGGCATGGCCTCCAAGTTCGATCTCCTGAGGTCCGAGGTCCAGGTCGCCAACCTGAAGCCGCAGCTCATCCGGGCCAGGAACAGCTTGAGTGTCGCCGGGCTGGGGCTTAAGACCCTGCTCGGGATCGATCTCGACCAGGCCATTGAGATCAAAGGAGAGCTGAGCTACATTCCCCTCGAAACCGACGTCCATGAGGCCGTCCGCCGGGCCCTCCTCCAAAGGCCCGAGCTCAATCAGCTCATGTTCCAGCGCCGGATGGCCGCGGAGATGGTGAAGATCGCCCGGGCGGCCGGGCTTCCGTCGGTGTCCATCGGCGGCGCCTACAATTTCTGGGCGAACCGGTTCAATTTCGGGAACAAGAACTGGGAAAACTACTACACCGTAAGCCTGAACCTGACCGTCCCCATCTTCAACGGCTTCGCCATCGACGCCCAGGTCGGCCAGTCCAAGGCCCTCCTGAAAGAGCTGGAATGGACCCAGAAAGGGCTCTCGGAGGCGATCAGGTTCGAGGTCGAACAGGCCGTCCTGAACTACCATCAGGCGAAGGAATCCCTGGCCTCGCAGGAGAAGAACGTCGAGCAAGCCCAGGAGGCCATGAGGATCGCCGAGTTGAACTATTCCGAAGGTCTGGCGACGAACTTGGACGTTTCCACGGCCCAAGTGGCGCTGAGCCAGGCGAAGACGAACCTGTCCCAAGCGCTTTACGACTGCGTGATCTCGCTGGCCCAGCTTGAAAAGGCCATCGGGGACAGCACGGAAGATAAAAAGCCGAATTAACGGAGGAATGATATGAAACGCATCATCCATGTAACGATTCTGGCCGCTCTGGTCATGGTCATAACTCTCATCTCCTGCAAGGCTCCGAAGAAGGCCGCCCAGGCCGGCGGGCAGGAAGTCCAGGAAGTTACGAGCGTCAAGGCCTTCCGGGTCGTCCGGGAGAGGATCTCGGCCAAGGTTTCCTACACAGGGACACTGGAGGCCGTCAAAAAGATCGCCATCACTCCCGACATCGGCGGAAAGATCGCCAGGATCAACGTCCGCGAGGGCGATCGCGTCGGGAAGGGGCAGGTCCTGGCCGAGATCGACACCGAGGCCACCCGGCTCCAGCTGAAGCAGGCCGAGGCGGGTCTGGCCGTGGCCCGTGCCGGCTTCAACGACGCCAAGAAGAACAAGGACCGGATGGACCGCTTGATCAAGGAAAATGCGGTATCTGAGCAGCAGTATGAGCAGGTCCGGCTGGCCTGTGACGCGGCGGACGCCCAGCTCCAGCAGGCCCAGGCCGCCCTGAACATCGTCGCACACGCCTTGGATGTTTCCATCATGAAAGCGCCCTGGAGCGGCGTCATCGCTTCCAAGAACGCCGAGGTCGGGGACGTGATCAATCCCATGATGGGCGGTTTCTCCGCGGCCACGGGCGTTCTCACCCTGATGGATTTCGCGAAGGTCAAGGTCGCCGTGGAAGTTTCCGGAAACGACATCTCCCGCGTCCGGAAGGGCCAACCGGTCCTCCTGAAGACTCCTTCGCTCCCGGGGCGCGAGTTCAAGGGCGAGGTGACCATCGCCAACCTGACCGCCGACCCCTCGACCAAGAAGTTTCTCGTCGAGGCCGTTTTCGATAACCCCGGGCTGGAATTGAGGCCCGGCACGTTCTGCGAGGTAACGTTCGAGGTCAACAGCCATGAGTCGGCCCTGGTCGTTCCCCAGCGAGCTGTTCTGGAAAACACCCACGTCATCGTTGTCGAGAACGGCAAGGCCGTTAAGCGCGACGTGACCCTCGGGATCCAGAACACGACGTTGGTCGAGGTCCTGAACGGAGTCGCCGAGGGCGAGCTCGTCGTCGTCGAAGGCAATTTCGGGCTTGAGGCAGGCGCGGCCGTCCAGATCGCGGAAGAGGTCAAATCATGAGGCTCCCTGAATTTTCGGTCAACAAGCGTGTCACGACGGCCATGATGGCCATGATCCTGGTCGTCGTCGGCTTTATTTCCCTGTCCAAGCTGGGCCTGGATTTCTTCCCGGACATTGATTTCCCAACGGTGTCCGTCATCACGACCTACAGCGGCGCCTCTTCGGAAGACATCGAAACGACCATCACCAAGCCCCTGGAGCAGATCGTCAGCTCGGTCAGCCGCATCAAGAAGGTCACGTCGCAGACCTCAGAAGGGGTCTCCGCCATCAGCGCCGAATTCGAATGGGGGACGAACCTCGATTTCGCCGCCCAGGACCTGCGGGACCAGATCGGCATGTACAGGAACTATCTCCCGCCCGACGCCTCCGAGCCGTTGGTCGTCAAGTTCAACTTCAGCCAGTTCCCGGTCATCTTTTGGGGGATCACCTCCGACAGGCCGGTCTTCGAGTTGAAGAAGCTCATCGAGGACGAAGTGTCCCCGAGGCTGGATAGGATCGACGGCGTCGCTTCGGCACAGGTCTTTGCCACCGACATCCGCGAGGTCCACGTGGACGTGGATAAAAGGGCTCTGGAGTCCCGCAACCTGACGCTCGACCGCGTCGTCCTGGCCCTTCAGGCCCAGAACGCCAACACGCCGGCCGGGAACCTTGTCGAGCGCTACACGGACCGCCTGGTCCGGACCCTCGGCCAGTTCGAGTCGCTCACCGACATTCGGCGCACGGTCATCGGATCGGGCCCGAAAGGGGAGCCCATCTATGTCGACGACGTCGCGGAGGTCAAGGACACGATCAAGGAAGTGCGCTACGAGGCCCGCATCCAGGGCGAAAAAGGCGTCTTCCTGATCCTCATCAAACAATCCGGGGCCAACACCGCCCTCGTCGGGGACGCCGTGCACAAGGAGATGAGCAAGGTCCTGCCGTCGCTCCCGGCCGATATCAAGTTCCATCAAGTCATGGACCAGTCCGAGATGGTCAAGGACGTTACGAAGCGGACCACCGGCAACGCCTGGCAGGGGGGCCTTCTGGCTATCGTCCTGATCTTCATTTTCCTCCTCAACTGGCGGCCGACACTCATCATCGCCATGGCCATTCCGTTGTCCATCGTCACGACGTTCATCGCTTTTTACGCCGCCGGGTATACCCTGAACATGCTGACCCTGGGAGGCCTGGCCCTGGGGGTGGGGATGCTCGTGGACAACGCCATCGTCGTCATCGAAAACACCTTCCGGCACATCGAGGAGGGAATGGACAGCCGATCGGGCTCCGTGGCCGGAGCGTCCGAGGTCGGCATGGCCATCACGGCCTCGACTCTGACGACGATCGTCGTTTTTCTGCCCATGGTCTTTGCCACCGGCATCACGGCCAAGCTCACCAGGGGCCTGGCCCTGGCCATCGCCTTCTCGCTGATCTCCTCGCTTTTCGTCGCCCTGACGATCGTGCCGCTTCTCTCCTCCTTCCTTTTCCGGAAAGCGAAGGCCATCCGCCGGGACCCGGAACCCGCCGGGAAGAAACCCTGGTATCGATCCTGGCAGGGTTTCGAGAACGCCAAGGCTTTTTATCGGCGCCTGCTCGAGGCGACGCTTCGCCGGCGCCTGCTCTTCCTCCTCTCGGTCATCGGGGCGTTCGTCCTGTCCCTGGTCCTCGTCCCCATCCTGGGGACGGAGTTCATGCCGACCATGGACCGGGACATGCTCTTCCTCAAGCTCAGCATGCCCGTGGGGACCTCCCTCGCGGAAACGAACCGCGTCACGCTTCTCGTCGAAAACCTGGCTAAGCAGGAGCCGGAGATCACCATGGTCTCGGCCCAGGTCGGGTCTTCCGCCGAGGTCAACCCCTCGGATTCGGGTTCGGCCTCGTCCGCGGCCGGCCCCCACGAGGCCGTCTTTTACATCGGCCTGAAGAAAAAAGAGCAGAGGTCCCGGAACGCGGATCAGATCCTGGAAGGCATCCGGGCGAAACTGCCCAAGATCAAGGATGCCAAGTTCGAATCCCTCGACGTCTCCGCGAGCTTCATGGGCGGGGCCCAGACCCCTATCGATATCAAGCTTTTCGGGAAGGACCTCGACGTGCTCAAGCGGACGGCCACGGTCATCGTGGACCGGATCAAGGGCATCGAGGGCGTGCGGGATGCGACCCATACCCTGGCCGCGGCCAAGCCCGAATACCACATCCGCATCGACCGCCAAAGGGCCGCGCAGATGGGGCTCATGATCGGCCAGGTCGGGGCGACCGTCCAAGCGGCAACCCTGGGCAAGGTGGCGACGCGCTACCGGGACGCCGACGAAGAGGTCGACGTCCGCGTCCGCTTCAAGATGCCGTATCGGGACAGCATCGCCGAGGTCGGGAACATCCCCCTGTTCACGGCCCTCAACAAGACCGTTTACCTGGACCAGATCGCCACGATCGAAAAGGGAAGCGGGCCGATGCAGATCAGCCGCGAAAACCAGTCCCGGCGCGTTTCCATCACGGGGAACATCGCCGGCCGGGACCTGGGAAGCGTCGTACGAGACATCAGGAAAAGATTAAGCGGCCTGGAAAAAGAGCTTCCTCCGGGCTATTTCATCGAATATGGGGGGGCTTACGAACAGATGATCGAGGCTTTCAAGGTCCTCTTCGCCGCCATGGCCCTGGCTACGCTTCTCGTCTACATGGTCATGGCCTCGCAGTTCGAATCCCTCCTCCACCCGTTCATCATCATGTTCACGATCCCCCTCGGGTTCATCGGCGTCGTCATCGGGCTCTTGGTCACGGGGAGGCCGGTCAACCTGCCTGTCATGGTCGGCTTCATCCTTCTGGAGGGGATCGCCGTCAACAACGGCATCGTCATGATCGACTACGTCAACCAGCTGGTCAGGAGCGGAATGGGGAAACGCGAAGCCATTCTCCTGGGATGCTCGACGCGCCTCAGGCCCGTCCTTCTGACGGCCATGACCACCATCCTGGGGATGCTGCCCATGGCCTTGGCCACGTCCTCCGGGGCGGAATTCAGGGCCCCGATGGCCGTCACCGTCCTCGGGGGCCTCGCGGCCACGACGTTCCTGACGCTGTTCGTCATCCCGATCGTCTACAGCTATTTTGAAAAGGTGGGGTTCAAGGAAAAGAAGGGCTAGGTCCCTGGGGCCCGCTTCCTCCGGCTACATCTTGTATTTCAAGAAGGCCCCGATCCTTCCGTAGCGGTCGAGCCGTGTGGTCGCGTCGATTTGCTTCACGGCGCATTTGTGCTTCAGGGCCGTCTCGATAGCTTCGTCGATGACGTCCGCAACGTGGTCCGTTTTCCTCCGGCAGACCGGGCAGATCTCATCCTCGAGATAGAGGAACTTGCAGTTCGGGCAGGCGCGGCCTTCCTTTGAATAATTGTGGGTCACGACCAGGGTCTGGACTTCGAACTGGTTGAGCCTGTGCAGGGTCTCCCTGACCCCCGAGCAGGCCCTGCCTCCGCGTTCGAGCTCGGCGATGAGCTTCCGGACGACCTCCGACGCCTCGTCCGTCTTCAGAACGCTCTCGAGCTCCCCGGCCTCTTTGAGGACCGCCGCGGCGGAATCGGCGGGCTTGGCCTTCATCCGGCCCTTGAGGCGGTCCTTGACATAGGCGTGAAGGAGCGGCTCGAGGACGGGATAGGAGTTGTCTTCGCAGCCCAGGAACAACGATTCGAAACGGTTCTTCTTGAAGATATCGAACATCATCCGGGAGGCCTTCTTGAAGTGCTCCAGGACATGGGCTTCGATATGCCGCTCGATACGCTTGGACTCGTTGCCCTCGTATCCTCCTTTCTTCACCCGGCTCGGGACGTCGCTGGTCAGGCTGCCGAGAGGGGTGATCTCCCCCATGAAGACTTCGTACCACCGGGCTTCCCGCCGGCTGATGAGGAAGACACAGACGCGCCGGTACTTGTCCAGGATGGCCGGGAGCGACCGGACGTAAAAATTCTGGTCGACGACGAACCTGTTCCTGGGGCCGTGGGGGAGGAACAACGGCAGCCAGAAGCCTTTCCGGGAGCACGAGAATAGCGCGAGCCCGGCGTGGTTGAAGGACCCGAGGTTCTGGGCGCAGAAGGCGCTGATCTTCTCCAGGTCAAGGGCCAGGGATTCCTTCTTCTCCCGGGCGAGGTCCATGGCCTCAAGGCGTGCTTTGCCCTCGTTGAGAACTTGCTTGAGCGAGACGGAGATCTCTTTCTTTGACAACCGGCTCTTGTCGGTATCCAGATAAAATGACGTCACGGGGAAGTTTTCGGTCTTGAATTGCGTCAGGGATTCGATCTGGGCGCGGCCTGTGAATTTCATGAAACCTCCTTAGGGATTATCGGATCCTAGCGGGCCCGTTAGACGGGGCGGGTGAGACGAAGGCACTGACTTAAAGATAACGGCCGGGCCGACGTTTGTCAAGTCGAGCAAAGAGCGCCTTTACAGAGGGTCCTTTTCCGGCTATAATGAACGCCTTGACCTGAGACTTTTCAGGCTGCGGAAGTGGCGGAATTGGCAGACGCGTAAGCCTCAGGAGTTTATGGCCGTAAGGCCGTGGGGGTTCAAGTCCCCCCTTCCGCACCAGCATTTTTCCCATGCCCTCCTCTTAACATCACGGCCCTCGAAGGCCAGGACGCATTTCTTTTCGTGTGATTAGGGCCATGGCGCAGGGGCGATGCCCGGAGCCTAGAATTCCTTCTCGCACGAAAAGAAATGCCTCCGTCCAAGCTATTGACCCAGCCCACACTCAATGGAAGAGAATCTGCTATAATGATGCCAAAGATCCGATGACATGAAAAGACTCTATTGGGCGACCATATTCGTGGCTCTGGCTCTGTGGACCTCCTGCCGGCTTTACAACCTGGAGCGGAAACTGGGCCCCGGGGACCGGGACTTCGTGTCCAAGGTCCAATACATCATGACCGGGGAGGAGAGGAAGATCTTCCTTGAGCTCCCCGATGCCGAGAAAGCCAAGTTCAAGGAGGAGTTCTGGAAACGCCGCGACCCCGATCCGGATACCGAGGAGAATGAGTACAAGGACGAGTACTTCAAGCGCGTGGACAAGGCCGGCGAGATCTTCCACGGCGAGGGGAGGCCGGGATGGCTGACGGACCGGGGACGGATCTACATCCTCTTCGGCCCGCCGGGCGAGAGGATGACCTATCCGATGGACGCGGGGGGGTACTGCCGCGAAATCTGGTATTACGGGAGTTTTCCCGTGATCTTCATCGACGAGCACTGCTCGGGGAATTTCACCATGACCGCCGTCAACCTGGAACACCTCCAGGAGCTCAACATCGCCCAGGCCTACTTCCAGAAGACCTTCACCCAGGAGAAGAAGTTCTTCGACTACGACGTCGTCATCAGGAAGAAGGCCTCCGGCGGCGACCGGTATGAAGGGACCATCGTCATCGACGTCCCTTACAGGGGCCTCTGGTTCATCGCCAGGGACGGCAGGCTCGGAACGACCTTGGACGTCCAAGCCGAACTGAAGACCGGGTCAGGGGTGACGTTCTGGAGCGATCGAAAGGCCTTCGAGATCTCGGCCGAGGAAAATGACCTGAAAGCGCGGCGGGAAGAGTCCTACAGGATCGAATTCCCGATCGTCCTGGAGCGGGACCTGGACGCGCTCCGGCAGGGAAAGAACATGCTCGGGCTGACCATCAAGAACTCGACGGAAGGCGAAGAGCTCAGGAAGGCCATCGAGTTCCGGCTGGATTAGAACTCGACGCTCAGGCTGACCTGCACCGTCCGGGCGCCGCGCGCGGACAGATACTTCCCGAACGTCGGGCTGATCACCCGCTGTCCCAGGTTCGAGTTTTCCGCCGCCGGGAACCAGGATCCCGCGTCATTGAGGTCTAGGACACTCGACTTGCGGCCCAGCAGGTTGAAGACGTCCGCGAATAACCTCAGCCTCTTCCGGTTCCTCAGCATGAACTCCTTTTCGATCCTCAGGTCGAGGCTATCGTCGAAACTCGTGCGCCGGGAACCCGGTCTCTCCAGGAAGACCGTGACGGGAGCTGCCGTGACGCCGTTCAGCCGGGCCCAGGAATCCGGCGGCAGGATGGTCACGGACCTGGCCCACGGCGCCCCGCTCCAGCCTGAGAAATAAAGGGTCAAAAAGAAATCCCAGGGGAACCTGTAGGTGCCCATGAGCCGGATGGAGATCGACCGGTCCAGGTCGAGCCGGGAGTCTTCCGGAACATTGACGAAGGAGTTGGGCGTGCCGACGGCCGTGGAGAACCCCGAGGAGGCCGCCGCGTTGAGTCCGACGTTTCCCGTGGCCTTGCCCCAGACCACGGAACCGTAGAACTGCCAGTTGTCGGACATCCGCTTCCGGACCGTGAGCTCCAACGCGCCGTATTTCCTCTTGAGCTGGGGGACGTTCTGGAGGCGGTCGAAGACGGCGGGGGCGGAGTCGGACCTGAAATAGACCGTCACCGGGGTTCCCGGGTAATCTCCCGCGGCGGGAACGATCGTCTTGAAGGGGACCCACCAACTCTGGGACGGGCCGTCCGCGGAATACCACTCGACGCCCGAGTCGGGATCGTAGAGGACGTTCTCCAGGATGTTCGTTTGGTTCTTGACGATGTATTCGAGGGATACCGTCAGGTCCTTCAGGGTCTCCTGGTGGAGGCCGACGGTCAACTCGTTCGTGTGAGGCGCCTTGGCGTCCGGAGAAACCCGTTGCTTGAAATAGCTTTCTTTGTATATCCGGTATTCATCGGGGAAGAGGGCATAAGTGTCGGTGGGGTCCACCTTGCCGTTTCCGTCCTCGTCGTACCATTCGAACGAATGGGAGCGCGTCGGCGGGAAAGGCGCCATCTCCTGGATGGTGCCGAGGTTGAGGTATTCCGAATACCGCGAGAACGAGGCCTTGAGGATGGACCTGCCGTTCCCGAAGAGGTCCAGGCTCAGCCCGGCCCGCGGCGAAAGGGCGTTCCAGACCATCACCTGGTCCCAGGCCTGGATAACGTTCTGATCGTAAGGGTTCAGGCCGTAGGCAGGCTTGATCAGGTCGGTCCCGATCTTGATCGATACGGCGTTCCCGCTTTGGTCCTTGGAAATGGCCGGAAGCCGGGCCGCGCTGCGGTCGAACCTCAGGCCGAGATGGATGGTGGCCCGCTGGGCGATGGTCAAGGCGTCTTGGACGTAGAAGCCCAACCGCTTCATCTCCTCCTTGAGGATCAAGCCGCCTTCGGCCTTGCTCGCGAGGGAAAATGAGATCAGCCCCTTGCCCACGGCCTTTCCGGTCTTGGGAGAGACGGCGGTCCCATAATAATAGGGGTTTCCCGCGAAATACGTCACGGCGAGATTGTCTTCCTTCCAGGTCGTCAGGTCCCCGTAAGCGTCCTCATATTCCGCTCCGGCCTTGAGTTCGTGGGCGATTCCCATAATTCCGTTCTGGATGCGCGTGATGGACACCGCCGCCTTGAACCGCCGCTCCGTCGACTTCTCGTTGAACGGAGCGCTCCCCCAGACGCGGCCCGATACCGCATCGGTGTAATTGGGAAGGTTCTGTCCGTCGACGTTGAGAAGAAGGGGCTTCGAGCGCTGGGCGAGCCCGACGGAGAGGTCGACGAACGTGTTCTGGTCCATCTTATAATTGACGATCGCCGAAGCCGCGAACAGGCTGTCGTGGTCCAGGCTCCGGCTGGCTTCCCTGGGTGTGTTCAGGGACAGGAAAGGTTCGGTGACGGGCTGGTATCGGTTCTGGTAATTGACCGTGGCGACGGCCCGGATATTCGAGGTGACCTGGGTGCTGATCTTAAGGAAGGTCATGAGGTCCCGGTCGCGCCAGCGATAGCCGTCATGAACGGTGCCGAGCGGGTCCGTCCAGGGTTGGAACGGGGCTTCCTTGGACCTCAGGTCCAGGCGGGCATTCGTGAAGTACCAGGCCCGGTCCTCCAAGATCGGCCCGCCCATGTTGAGAGAGAAATCCCAGTGCCGTTGGGCCGCGGGCGGGGCCGCGAGGCCTTTCTCGGCCAGATCCTGTTCCGGCCAGAGCTCCTTGGAGAGGGACCCGCTCGAATGGGTGAGATGGAGGTCGCCGAGGAACTGGTTCCCGCCGGACTTCGTGACGACGTTGATGAACCCTCCCTCGGCGGGATAGGTTTCTGCGGGATGAGAGGTCGTCTCGAACTCAACTTCTTCGACCACGTCGACGTTGAGGTTCGCGAGAGGGGCCATGGTCAAGGGGTCCGTGAGGTCGGTCCCCCCGAAGACGAAGGTGTTGGCCCGGACGGTCGAACCGTGGACGGCGAAGTCCCGGCCGGGGAAGGCCGGGTCCGCGACGACACCGGGCGCCAGTCCGGCGATCGACGCGAAATCCCTTGGCAGGGGAGCGTGACGTAGGATGTCCTTGTCGGCCACGAACGCGTCCTTGGCGGACAGGGTGTCGACCAAGGGCGTGATCCCGAGGCTCGTGATCTCCTCCTCGATGTCCGTGGCTTCCAGCTTGAAGTTCAGGGTCATGGCCTTCCCGACGTTCATGCGGAGGTTGTCGACATTGACCGTCTTGAATCCAGGCATCTCCACCGTCACCTTGTAGGTCCCGGGCGGCAGTTGGATGAAGGCGTAGCTTCCCGTGTCGGCGGTGATGTAGTTCTGGATCCCAAGCAGGACCGGCGAGGAGACGTAGATGAAGGCGCCGGGCAGGGGATAACCCTGTTTGTCCGTGATCCGGCCTTTGAGGGAGCCGGTGAGGCGGTCGGCGAACGCGGTGGATGCGAGAGCGAGGACCACGAAAAGCGCCGTAAGGGCGGGATTCGGTTTCTTGACCACGGGGGCCTCCTTCATGACCGGCTTATTTCCTTGATAGTCTGCGAGTTAATTCTCATTTCGACTCGGACATTATATCGTTTTTTCCGCTTGAGATGCAAAACATTTAAACGGCCGCCTGACCGGAATGGTTGCGCTTAGGGCCGGAGCGGAAGGGTCAATAACTCCCGAGTGAGGCTTGGTCCCCGGCCCAGGAAGCCGCCCCGATGAGGCCCGCCTCGTTGCCCAGGCCGGCCTTGTCTATGGAACAGCATGCGAAAGACACCCGGTGGGACCGCCTCCGGGCCTCTTCCACGGCAGGGGCCAGGAGGTATTCTCCCGTCGTCATGACCCCGCCGCCCACAATGATCCTTTCCGGATTCAGGAAGTTGATGACGATGCCCAGGCCGATCCCCAGATAATAGCCGCAGCGGGCGAAGCTCTCCCGGGCGGCCGGATCGCCCTGTTTGGCCCGGTTGTAGACGTCCTCCGAAGTCAACCCTTCGTCCCTTCCGGCGAGCGCCGTGTAGTTCCTGACGATCCTGGGGGCCGAGGCCTCGGTTTCCAGACAGCCGACGTTGCCGCAGTTGCACTTCGACCCTTCGGGGTTGACCGTGATGTGGCCGAGCTCTCCGGCGAAACCGCATTGGCCCTGCCAGAGCCTGCCGTCGAGGATGATCCCGGACCCTATGCCCGTCCCGACCGTCAAGAGCACCAGGGACCGGGCGCCGCGCCCGGCCCCGTGCTTGTATTCGCCGAACGCAGCCATGTTGGCGTCGTTGTCGATCCGGAAGGGGACGTCCAGAAATTTTTTGAAGGCCGGGACGAGATCGAAGCCGTTGAGGCTCGGGTAATTGGGGGAGTGGAGGATCTTCCGCTCTCGAAGGCTGAAGAACCCGGCGAAGCCGAACCCGGCGGCTTTAATCCTCCCTGGATGGCCCTTCTTGAGGTCCCGCCAGAGGCGTTCCAGGAGGCCGAGAAGTCCGCCTATGGAATCCGGGCTGGGCGTCTTCTCCTTGAGGACGATCGCTCCGCTTTCGTCGATGAGCCCATACTTGAGATGGGTCCCGCCCAGGTCAAAGCCCGCGTAAAGCCGTTCGTTCATCTCTTTTTTCCCAGGACCGCGTAGTTCACCGGCGCGAACAAGAGGTCGTTCAAGCGATCGAGGTTCTCGTTCATCACCGAGGTCCTTTCGTCGGCGCCCGGAAGTTCCCGGAGCCGCTCCGCGTCCAGGGGGGCCGAGGTGCGGACCTCGACGTCCGAGAACCCCACGCTCTCGAGCATGAACTGGAGGGCCCTGGGATGAACGGGTTTCTGGTGGCTGAGGTCGAGGAAGTAGATCTGGACAAGGGCGAAGACCGAAGCCGGGTTCACGGTCTCAAGGACGATCGTCCCGCCAAGGGCGAGCTTGGCGTAGGCCGTCTCGATGAGCCTCTTGAGGTAAGCCGGCGGCAGGTGTTCGATGACCTGGGAGGAGAAGATGCCGTCGAGCGAGCCGTCCGGGGCCTTGGCGAGGCGGTCTAAAATGTCCCCCTTCCGGCAGTTCAATCCTTTGTCCAGGCAGATGTCGATCATCTGTTCGTTGAGGTCCACCCCCTCCCCTTCGATGCCGTTCTCCCGGAGGAGGTCCAGGAACTCTCCCCGGCCGCAGCCGAGGTCCAGGACCTTGCCGCCTTTCCGGAAGGCGTCCAAGTAGCCGATCTGCTGTTTCCGGATGTCCTCTTCGGAGCCGCGGAACCTGTTCTCGAACCCTGCGTAGCGCCAATCCTCGAGGGGCCCGAGGGCGGCCCGAACATCGGTGGGGGACGGTTTCTTCCCTTTTTTCAGGGCCAGGATGAGGGAATCCAGTTTCTCCCTGATGAGGAAGAACTTCTTCATCAGGATCTGGACGTCCTTGTATTCGACGGCGAGCTTGTCCACCCGCCACTCCATGCTCTTGAAGATCATGTTCAGGTGATTGTTTCCCAGCGCGGTCCTTTCCCGGTCCTTTGCGTCCATCAGGGGGGGGAGCTTCCTGATGAGCTCGAGGACAGCGGCCGTTTGGGCGCGTGTCTCCCTGGCCTGGTCATCGAGGAGCGTAAGGGCGGCCGCGGCCAGGCTGACGAATTCCGCCGGGGCGCTGGGACGTTTGAGCCCGAAAAGGGGCTTTTTTTGGGACAGCAGGATTTTGAGGGACCCGGCCAGCTCTTCCAGGCGGGCGAGGGCCTTTTTCATGTGGGCGGACCTCCGGACGAGCGAGTCTTCAGCGTCCTTCGCTTCAGCCTCGGCGGCGCTCCGGGCGAGATCATCCTCCTTCGACCGGCGCTCCTCGGCGAGTTTCTCGAGGGTCCGTTTCATTACGGATCAGTTGGAGGGAGGGGCGTCCTTCCCGGCGGGCTTGTCCTTGTCGTCGTCTTCCTTGGTGTGCATCGACTTCTTGAAGTTCTTGATCCCTTCGCCCAGGGACTTGCCGAGGTCGGGGAGCTTCCGGGCGCCGAAAATGATGATGACGATGAGCAGGATGAGCAGGAGTTCCGTGGGTCCGATGGGTCCGAATAAAAACATGAAAACCTCCTAAATCTACGTCTCAACGGTACTTGAGTCATGGGGAAAAGTCAAGGTGATGGGGGGCGCTCCGATGGACGGGCGGGAGCGATTCGTTTATACTGTCCCGGTGAAGAACATCCGGAATTTTTCGATCATCGCCCACGTGGACCACGGCAAATCAACTCTGGCCGACCGGTTCATCGAGGTGACGGGCGCCCTGTCTCCCCGGGAGCTGAAGGAGCAGGTCCTCGACACCATGGACCTCGAGCGGGAGCGGGGGATCACCATCAAGGCCCAGACCGCCCGGCTCCTCTACACGGCCAAGTCCGGCGAGGAATACGTCCTGGACCTGATCGATACGCCCGGCCACGTGGATTTCTCATACGAGGTCTCGAGGAGCCTTTTGGCCTGTGAAGGGGCCGTCCTGGTCATCGACGCCTCCCAGGGGGTCGAGGCCCAGACGCTGGCCAATGCCTACCTCGCGGTCCAGAACGACCTTCTCCTTATCCCGGTCATCAACAAGATCGACCTGGTCCAGTCCGAGGTCGAGCAGACCCTGGACCAGATGGAGAACATCGTCGGCCTCAAGCGCAAGGACGCGCTTCTCGTCAGCGCCAAGAAGGGGACGGGTGTCGACGCCGTCCTCCAAGCGATCGTCGATCGCATCCCGCCGCCGAAAGGCGATCCCAAAGCACCGCTCAAGGCCCTCCTCTTCGACTCCTGGTTCGACTCCTACCGGGGTGTTGTCGTCCTCGTCAGGATCATCGACGGCGAGCTCCGGACCGGCGACAAGATCCTGCTCATGGCCGCCGACGCCGAGTACGAGGTCGAGGAGCTCGGCTACCTGACGCCGAAGCCTGTCAAGGTAGACAGGCTCCTCGCGGGCGAAGTCGGTTACGTCATCGCGGGAATCAAGAAGTTGAGCCACGCCCGGATCGGGGAGACCATCACCCTCAAGAAGGGCCCGACCGCTCATGCCCTGCCTGGGTTCAAGGAGGCCAAGCCCATGGTCTTCTGCGGCATGTTCCCGGCGGGAGAGAGCCGCATCGAGGACCTTCGGGACGCCATGGAGAAGCTCCGGCTGAATGACGCCTCGTTCCATTATGAGCCGGAGAACTCGCCGGCCCTCGGCCTCGGATTCAGGGCCGGGTTTCTCGGCCTCCTGCACCGGGAGATCGTCCAGGAGCGGCTGGAGCGGGATTTCCAGCTGAGCCTCGTCACGACGGCCCCGAGCGTCAACTACCGGGTGACCACCACGACGGGCGAGGTCCTCGATGTCAAGAACCCCTCCCAGCTCCCCGATCCCCAGAAGATCACGAAGATCGAGGAACCCGTCATCCGGGCCCTCATCCTGACACCGGACAAGTATCTGGGCAACATTTTGAAGCTGCTGGAAGGCAAGCGCGGCGAGCAGAAGAAGATGGAATATATCTCCACCCAGCGCATCCTGCTGACCTACGAGCTTCCCTTGAACGAGGTCGTCTTCGATTTCTACAACCAGCTCAAGTCCTGTTCATCGGGATACGCATCGATGGATTATGAATTCGTGGGCTACCGGCAGGAGGCCCTGGTGAAGCTGGACATCCTGATCAACCGCGAGGCGGTGGACGCGCTGTCCCTCATCGTCCACGAGGACAAGGCCTACAACATGGGGCGGGCGCTCGTGGAGAGGATGCGCAAGGTCATCCCGCGGCAGCAGTACGAGGTCGCCCTCCAGGCTGCGATCGGCAACCGCATCGTCGCCCGCGAGACCGTCAAGGCCTACCGCAAGGACGTCCTGGCCAAGCTCTACGGCGGCGACTACACGCGAAAGATGAAGGTCCTGGAAAAGCAGAAGGAAGGCAAGAAGCGCATGCGCCGCGTCGGCAAGGTCGAGATCCCCCAGGATGCGTTCTTGGCGATTCTGGAAATCAAAGATAAGTAGCCGCGGGCTCTGGACGCTCTCCACCTCGCCTGCGCGCTCGAATGGAAGGCCGGGAAATCATGAGGGAAAGGGCTTTGGGTTGCCTAGGAAGATCCCAATCCGGGATTCCGCTTGACGACGACGAGCGTGATGTCGTCGGACGGCTCGGTCGCGCAGGCGAATGCATGGGCCTCCTCGAGGACCGCCCGGCAGAGCTCGCGTGCCGCGAGCTCCGGATGGCCCGCGACCGCGCCGCGGAGCCGCTCCTCGGAATACTCTTCACGGGCTCCATTTCGCGCCTCCGTGATCCCGTCCGTGAACAGGACCGCGGTATCCCCTTCGTCCAGCCGGACGGTCCCGGGTTCGTAGTTCGCGCCGGGAAACATCCCCAGGGGAAAGCCTGACGTGCCCAGGGCGGCGAACCCGCCCGTTCTTCGGGCCACGAACGGCGGGTTGTGCCCGGCGTTGATATAGCGCAGTTCTCCGGTCCGGCGGTCGAGCTCACCGAAGAAGAACGTGATGAAACCGTTCGAGGCCGAGCTCCTGTGGATGAAATCGCTGAGGCGGACGGCCATGCGCTCGATGTCGAAGCCCGGATGGACCTCGGCTAGAAGCGCCGCCCGGAGCGAGGCCATGAGCAACGCGGCGCTGATCCCTTTTCCCGAGACGTCGGCGATGACGAGGCCCAGCCGGTCGGCGTCGATGGGAACAAAATCGTAATAATCGCCCCCCACCTGGTAACACGGGATGTTCGCCCCGCTGATGTCGAACCCTTCCAACACGGGGTCCCGGGCGGGGAGCAGGCGCTTCTGGATCTCGGCCGCCTGTTCCACGTCCTTCTCGATCCGCCGGAGGAGGCTCTCTGACTTATCTTTCTCGAGCCCCAGGAGCCGATGGGCCTTGTCGCGCTGGACGACGAAGAAATACATCCCCCCGAAAACGAAGGCCGGCAGGACGACGAACCCGAGCCAGAACTGGAACTGGTCGAACCCGGCCGCCAGGAAGGCGCGGTCCCCGGGAAAGGGCCAGATACCGGTCAGGATCAGGACCAGCGCGACGTAAAGGCCGAATAGGCAGAAAGCCCAGCGCTTGTCGGGCAGCATCAACGCGAAGAGCGGGCCGAGAAGGCCGATCATGATGCTTCCGCTCGCGTGCCAGATGCCTCCTGCCGTAACCGTTATGATGGCCGGGGCCAGGACAAAGAATACGAGGACGATAAGCGTGTTGCGCTCGAAATGTCGCGGAGCCCTCGCGCCGTCCACGAGCACGGCGAGGAAGAGGAGGAAAGCGAAGAAGAAGGACGCGGCGAGCATGCCGTGCCCTGCCCGGACCTCGCTGAGCGCGCTGAGGAGGCTAATGGGCAGGGACGCGGTCGTGGCCGCATACCAGATCCGCTTGATCAGCCGGACGTATTCGGAATCCCGGGCGTCGGCTCCGATATCGAGGATGAAGGGAACGAATCGCTTCAATTTCATGTCCAAGGCTGTCGCTGGGCTCTCGGTAGAATGGTAGGGCACGTCCTCCGGGGAAGTCAAGGCTGTTGCGCGAAGCGCCCGGTCGGCCGGCTCGCGTGAGCGGAAATTTGGGTTGATTCTTCCGCCCAAATAAAGTACAAGATACCTGATGGACAAGAAAAGGGCCGAACATGTTCTCGACAACGGGGTCAAAGTGCTGGCGGAATTCCTGCCGCTGAAAACGTACATCTATTTCCCCGTGCTCTACTCCATCTGCGTCTGGGCGGTGCGGCGGATCTTCGACCTGAAGGAACGGGTCCTGGCCTGGCAGGTCTGGCTCGAGCCGGGGATGGTCGAGAGCAAGCCCGACGCGTTCATCCTGAACTTCTTCGAGAGGACCGAGGGGGTCCGCGAGGCCTTCGCGGAAGAGGTCCGGGGCAAAGACATGGCGGCTCTGCGCAAGTCTTTTGCCGGGCTCTACCCTGTTTGCGGACTCGAGGACGCGTTCCTCCTGGCCCTTTTCCAGGAGGATCTCGAAGCCGGCGAGTTCAGGAAGATCGCCGATGAATTCGGAGAACGGGCGGCCCGGGCCATCGAGGACATCAAGCCCGCCGGATCGGGCCAGGAGTTCTGGCGCGGCATGCAAAGCGTCGGCATGGAGATGGCGAGACTTGGCATCCACGTCATGTCCGACGCCCAGGTCCGGAAGATCATCCTGGACCGCATCCGGAAGAAAGTCAAAAAAGACGAGGATTGAAGGGACGGTGGGGAGCGCGTGATAAGACCGCGAAGCCCTTGGCGTCCCGTTTCTCTGGCGTTCGCCTTTCTGGCCGTCCTGCTTCTCGCCGGCTGCTCTTCCCACCTCAAGCAGGCCAAGTTCCATTATTCAGAGGGACAACTGCGGACCCGGGCTTACGAGACCGCGCAGGCCGCCGCGTCCTACAAGCGGGCCCTGCTCGAAGCGGAGAAAGCGGTCCGGTCGAACCCCTCGGCCCAGGCCTTCATGCTCAAGGGGCTGGCTGAGGCGGGCCTCGAGAAGTGGCCGGACGCCGAAAAGAGCTTCCTTCAGGCTTTCGCGCTCGGATTCGCCGAAGGGGAGGAATGGGCGCGGGACGTTTCCCTTCTCGGACTCGGGTCTTCGCTCGATGAGCTCGGCCTCAAGGACGCGGCGCTCAGGAGTCTCGCCGACCTCGTCGAAAGGGCGAAATTCAAGCCCGTCAGGACCGAAGCCGCCCGCCGATACGTCGACCTCAGCCTGGCCGCGGCGTCGGGCCTCGACGAGAAAGAAAGGACCCGCGCCCTTGCTGCCGTCGCAAGAACTCTCGAGAAGCTCATCGACGGGGATTTCGCCTGCGGGTTCTATCACTACCTTCTCTCCCAAACGGAAAGCCACCGCGAAGATTACCGGAAGAGTTTTGAGGAGGCCGCCATCGCCCGCGAGCTGGGACTGCCCTCGGAAAAGGTCCTCCGCGACAACGACCTGCAGATCCTTTACATCCACGAAAAAATGAAGGAGCGGCTTTCGCCGGACGACGGAAAGGCCTTCGACGAGCTTTACGCGCGATGGACCCGAAAGTGGGGATGGAAGGACCCGCTGACGCCGAACTGGAAAAGGGAGTGAGCCATGCTTCCGGCCATCGAGTGGAAGAAGAACAGGGTCGTCATGATCGATCAGCGGAAGCTTCCGCTGAAGGAGATCTACCTCGAATACCGGAGATACGACCAGGTCGCCCGGGCCATCGAGACCATGGTCATCCGCGGCGCGCCGGCCATCGGCGTCGCGGCGGCCTACGGCGTCGCGCTGGGCGTTCTGGCTGTCAGGAGCGGCAAAGACATCGACCGCGCGTTTGAAAAGATCACCCGACGTCTCGAGCGGACGCGGCCCACGGCCCGAAACCTCTTCTGGGCGCTGGAGCGGATGCGAAAGACGTTCGACGCGAACCGTAATCTGACGCTCGCCCGGCTCAAGCGCCGGATGCTCGATGAGGCCAGGGCCATCGAGACCGAAGACGTCGCGACCAATGAGGCCATCGGCCGTCACGGCCGGGACCTCATCCCGGACGGCGCGACCGTCCTGACCCACTGCAACGCAGGCGAGCTGGCCACGGCCGGCTACGGGACGGCCGTCGGCGTCATCCGGGCCGCCCACGAGCAGGGGAAGAAGATCCGCGTCTTCTCGGACGAAACGCGGCCGTTCCTCCAGGGCGCCCGGCTGACCTGCTGGGAGCTCGACCGGCGCGGCATTCCCGTCGTCCTCATCACGGACAATATGGCCGGCTGGTTCATGCGGAAGGGCGAGATCCAGGTCGTCGTCGTCGGAGCGGACCGCATCGCCCGGAACGGAGACACGGCCAACAAGATCGGGACATACTCGGTGGCGGTCCTGGCCAAAGAGCACGGCATCCCCTTCTACGTGGCCGCGCCCATGAGCACGGTGGACGCCGGCCTGGCGACGGGGGACGAGATCCCCATCGAAGAGCGGGATCCGCGCGAGGTCCGGGAGGCCGGCGGCCGCTGCGTCACGCTCCCGCACATCGCCGTCCGCAACCCCGCTTTCGACGTGACCCCGGCGAAACACATCGCCGGCATCATCACGGAGAAGGGCGTCTTCCGCCCGCCCTACGATTTCCACCGCGTCCAATAGAACCGTCCTTTATTTTCAGATATACTGGTCTCCCATGTATGCCCTCGGCATCGAAACATCCTGTGATGAGACCTCGGCCGCCGTCCTGACGGACCGGTTCGAGGTCTTGAGCAACGTCATCCTGTCCCAGGACGAGGTCCACGCGCCCTACGGCGGGGTCGTGCCCGAGCTCGCGTCGCGGCAGCACATCAAGACGATCGACGCCGTCGTCGGGGAGGCGCTGGCCCGGGCCGGGGTCGAACTCAAGGCGATCGACCTCTTTGCCGTGACCCAGGGACCGGGCCTCGTCGGCTCCCTCCTCGTCGGGCTTTCGTTCGCCAAGGGCCTGGCCTATTACTTCAAGAAACCGCTGGTCGGCATCGACCACCTCGAGGGCCACATCGAAGCGGCCTTCCTGGAAAACAGGGACATCGGATTTCCCGCCCTTGCCCTTCTTGTCTCGGGAGGACACACATCGCTCTATCTTCTGGAAAAGAAGCTTTCCTACCGTCTTTTGGGCAAGACGCGCGACGATGCGGCCGGCGAGGCCCTCGACAAGGTCGCCAAGTTCCTCGGGCTCGGTTATCCCGGAGGCCCGCTCATCGAGAAGCTTGCCGCCAAAGGAGATCCGACGGCGTTTGCGTTCAGCAGGCCGCGGATCAAGGACGCGCCCCTCGACTTCAGCTTCAGCGGCCTCAAGACCGCTGCCTTGAAGCACATCCGGGAGAGCGAGATCTCGAAAGAGCATCCGCGGCTTGCCGATTTCCTGGCCGGCTTCGAGGAGGCGGTGGCCCGGTCGCTCGTCGATAACCTCGCCAGGGCCGTGGACGAATTCGGGCCGAAGTCCCTCATCCTCTGCGGCGGTGTCGCCCGGAACACGCGTCTCCGGGCGCGTTTCCGGCAATTCGCGGACCGACAGAAGCTTCCCGCCTTTATCCCCTCGCCGAAGATGTGCACCGACAACGCCGCCATGGTGGCTGCGCTGGCCCTCGAAAAGCGTGCGGCCGGGATCCCCATGTCCGTCGACCTCGACCTCGACGCCTATCCGAGATAAAAGAACGGGGACACGTTTTAGGCCCTTGATCATCCTTCATTTATGGCGGATTTGTAAAGATTTGTATCGCGTGGATTAGACGCGGGATCAGGGAATGTGTTATAAATGAGTGCATTGGAATAACTCCATGGAACGCTCCAAAAGAAGGGGCTCGTCCGGTATAGGATGTTCAGTTGAAATCCTCCGAACGATGATACGGACGTCTTTGTGATCGCGGGTTTCAGCCCGCGGCTACCCAAAATCGCCGATGGGACGTGAGTTGGAATTCCCGGAAATAGCCTTGGACTCAAGGGACCCGGAAGTTTAGGCTAGTCGGACGGCACAAGCCTGAAGAGATATGGGTTCTCGACCGTCCGGACGCCGGCGCCCTTTCCCAAGCGCAACGTCACGAGATAGAGGTAGGCGTTCTTGTATTCGTAGGCCGGCGGCGAGGGCAGATCGAGGGATCGGACCTCCCCGGCGGTCCGGCCTTCGAAGAGGGGGAGATCGAAATAGGTGAGCCCGGCATCGTAGTCCCCCGCCTTGGACCCGAACTCAAACCTGAGCTTTTCGAGCTTCCGGCGCGAGGTGAACGTGAAGACGTAAGCCCGGCCGTCCTCGGGGAGGAGGAAGCTGCCCGGCCCGACCTGGCGGGCGACCCGGGATGTGGAGTAGAACCTGAGCCTCTCACCGGAGGGGAAGGCTGTATTCACCGGGTTGAAGAGGACGATCCTGGGGTAAATGACGAACCAGAAAAAGAACAGCGTTCCCCCCGCCGCGGCGAAGAGAACGTGCGTCCGCCATCGGAACGAAAGATCCCTTGATGGCCTCCGGGCCAGGGCATAGACCAGGACGAAGACGGCCAGGCCCGCCAGCCAATAGAAGTTAAGCGGCCAGGGGCCTTCCCGGCTCTTGATGTAGACCGGCAGGAGCCCGGTCAGGTCGAAGTGCAGGTTGCTCAGGATGTAGAAGATGGCGCCGCCCCTTTCCGTGTTGCCCACCGTCGTTTCCTGGTAGATGGCGAGCGGGTTCCTGAGAAGGAGCCAGGTCATGAGCAGGGTCACTCCCGAGCTAAGAGCGAAAGCCCCCGCGAATATCTTTTTCGTGTTGTGGGCGACGAAATATCCAAGCCCGATGATCATGACCCAGAAGACCGCCACGAGCGTTCTGGCCTGCGGGGCGTAGGCCGGCCGCTGGGTCAGGAACGCCAAGACGAGGACGTAGGGAGAGGCCACGAAAAGGAGGGCCAGGAGATCCCCGGCCTTCCTTCGGGCCATTTCCACCAGTCCCAAAAAGGAAAAGAAATAGATCGGGGCGTAGAGGAGGAGGCCGTCCTTCTGGTCGAAGAAGTAATCGGCCAGGGTTTCCCAGCGGAACCGGAAGGGAATGCCCGTGAGGAGCTCCTTCGCGTAAGCCAAGGTTTCCCCTGCCTTAAGGCTTCCCTTCACAGACACCGCCGACAGAGAGAACGAGCCGTAGAAAGCCTTTTGGAAGAGAAAATGGGCCGCCGTGATCACGATGGGAAAGACGAGGAACGCCGCGTAATCCCTCCCTCCGGCGCGCTTCCTGGCGAGCACCCAAAGGCAGAAGACGAGGAGCGGCCCGGCCAGGAAGAGATATTTCAGGGCGTGGAACCAGATGAAGGTGGAGAGGAGGAAACCGCAGAAGATGAGCCGGCCCGGTGTCAGGGCGGCCGGGGAACGAAAGATCCTGAAAACGGTGAATGCGAAAAGGGCGATGATGATCTCGGGATAAATATGGATGGAATAGAAATAGACCGGCGTGGCGAGGCCGGTCAGGGCCCAGAGGATAAACGCCCATTTCTCCTTTCCCCAGGAATCCCGGATATAGAGAAAAATCTGAAGTCCGAACAGTGCTCCGAACAGGCTCATTCCGAAGCGCAGTCCCAGGATGAGGCCCGTTTTCCCGAAGAGCGAACCGGCCGCGTAAAAGGGCAGCATCAGGAAGGCCGTCCCGGGCGAATGGAACGAATACTGACTGCCCGGTTTTTTCCCCCGGATGGCGTGGATCTGGGGAATGGTCCCCGTCGTCAGCATATAAGCGTGGTAATCTTTTTGGGCGTAGTTGTTGGCCAGGTCGAGGTCGCCGTCATGGAGGAGGCTGTGGGCCATCAGGAGATAGTGGGGTTCGTCCCCGGAGAAGTAGATCCCTTTCCTGAACATGATGACGGAGCCGAGGTTCGCGAAGACGAGGAAAACGATGAAGAGGGCGGCGAGCTTTTTCTTTGAAGAGAGCCCGGACAAGCGGGCGAACGGCGCGGGCCTGGCCTCGGCCCGAAGCCTCCGCCATCCCCGGAACTGGACGACCTTGAGGTAAATGACGAGAACAACGGCCGCTTCCAGGAGGAGCCTCGTCCGGACCAGGAGGTCCGCCGCGCTCAGGTAATGACCCAGGGCGATCGGGGCGAGGGCCGTGAACGCCAGGGGAAGATAGGTGAGAGCGTCGCGGCCGAGGACCTCTTCGAAGGGCCGGGCGAGGAGCCCGGATGCGATACGCGAATAGAGGAGCCAGAACGTGAGGAGCGTCAGCCCGATGAGCCCGGTCGCGGCCGCCAGGGCAAGGGGCCGCGGCCGGAAGGCGTGCCCGAGGAACGTGAAATTCGGGGCCTCGAAGAAGAAGATAAGACATGCTCCCATTCCCAGCGAGGAGATGGCCACGAGGACGCCGGCCTTGAGAAGGGCCATGTTTTTCAGGCTCATTTTATGCAACATGAGAACCCTATCCAGCCCGTATACGTATATTCTATATGGGTACATCTTGCAAGGCCCGCTTTTTGTTTTGCGAGGACTATTTTGCTAGACTGTGGGTGAACGAGCGCGAAGGGCGCGCCGCTCATCGAGGAGGACATCCGTGACGACGAAAAAAGCGACGCTGACACTCTTGCTCACGATCTTTCTGGCCGGGCCCGTGGTCGGACAGGAACAGGCCGGGATGAAGCTGACCCTCGAGGACTCCATCCTCAAGGCCCTCAAGAACAACCTGAATCTGGCCGTCGAGGTCTACAACCCCGAGCTGGCCGACGCCGCCCTGTCCCAGGCCAGGGAATTCTTCCTGCCCAGCCTGGATTTCAACTATGACCGTGAAGGCACCGAGAGCCCCTCCTACTGGTTCCTCCAGGGGTCGGGCACGAGCACCCTCAAGATGACGAGTATCGGCGCGTCCGTCGTCCAACAGGTCCCCTGGGGCGGCAACCTGTCCCTGTCCCTCCAGAACTACAAGTCCGACACGAACCAGGCCTTCCAGCTCATCAACCCCCGCTATGGGAGCACCCTGCGCTTCGACTTCACCCAGCCCCTCTTGAAGAATTTTGGCTCCAAGATCGCCCGCCGGCAGATCATCGTCGCCCGGAACAACTTGGACATTTCCCAAAGCCAGCTCCGGACGACCCTCATCGCCACGGTCTACCAGGTCCAGGAGGCCTACTGGAACCTCGTTTATGCCGTCGAGAGCCTCAAGGTCAAGCAGCAGTCGCTCCAGCTCGCCCGCGACCTCCTGGCCAAGAACAAGAAGGAGGTCGACGTCGGCACCCTGGCCCCCCTCGAGGTCCTCAACGCCGAGGCGACCGTCGCCCAGCGGGAGGCGGACATCCTCCAGGCCGAAGCCTTGATCATGAAGAGCGAGGACGTCCTCAAGAGCCTCGTCAACCCGGTCCCTGAGGGCGATATCCGGTCCCTGAAGATCGAGCCCGTGGACAGACCGGCCTTCAAGCCCGTGTCGATCTCGCTGGACGAGGCTTTGAAGGAAGCCATGAACAGGCGGCCCGACCTCGAGGTCAACAAGACGACGATCCTGACGAACCGGGTCGACTTCAGCGCTGCCAGGAACCAACTGCTTCCCCAGCTCGACCTGAAATTGTCCTACTGGAGCCCCGGCATCTCGGGCGACCGGATCCTCTACCTGAATAACGACCCCTTCCTGGGCGTCATTATCGGTAAGGAGAAAGGAGGGGCCTCCAACGCGATGCGCGACGCCGCGAAATTCCTCTACCAGAATTGGACGGTGGGGCTGACTCTGTCGGTCCCCGTCAGCAACATCGTGGGGCGGGCCAATTACGCGCTGGCCAAGCTCCAGCTCGACCAGAGCCTGGCCCGGCTGAAGAGCCAGGAACAGCAGATCTATCTCGAAGTGAGCGACGCCGTCCGGAGCGTGGAGACGGACGCCAAGGGCGTCCAGGCCTACCGGATCGCCCGGGAGCTGGCCGAAAAACGGCTGGAAGCCGAGACCAAGAAGCTCAACGTCGGCCTGACCACGAACTACTTCGTCCTCCAGTACCAGGAAGGGCTGGCCAACGCCCGGTCGATGGAGATCAAATCATTGGTGGACTACAATCTTTCCCAGGCCAGGCTGGAAAAAGCCATCGGCTCGAGCCTGCAGAACCGGGACATATCGCTGGAAAACAGATAGGCCGTCCTGCGTCTTCATTCTTGCCTTTGTCTTTTTTCTCTGGTCCAAGTATGTTAATATTTTCGCGTGCAGATCTCGGCCGTCATTATCACGCTTAATGAAGAGAAGAGGCTCGAGCCGGCCTTGAAGAGCGTCCATGGGCTCGTTTCCGAGATCATCGTCGTCGACAGCCACAGCACGGACGACACGGTCCGCATCGCCAGGCGATACACCGAACACGTCTACGAGCGGAAGTGGACGAACTTCGCCGACCAGAAGAACTTTGCCAACGCGAAGGCCTCTTGCCCTTGGGTCCTGTCCTTAGATGCCGACGAACGCGTCTCTCCCGAGCTCGGGTCCGAGATCCTCTTCTTGACCGAGGGGGAGCCCGATTGCGCCGCCTTCTCCATTCCCCGCCAGGTCCACTACCTCGGCCGGTGGATCCGCCACTCCGGCTGGTACCCGGACCGGAAGGTGCGGCTCTTCCGCAAGGACATGGCCCGCTGGGAGGGCGACTATGTCCATGAGGACCTGGTCTTCGACGGCCGGGTCGAGAAGCTCAAAGGGATGATCCACCACTTCACTTACGACAGCATCGCCGAGCACGTGGCCCGCATCAACAAGTTCTCGGACCTCGGCGCCCAGAAGCTTTACGCGAGAAAAAAACGGTGCCGGCTCTTCCACCTCCTTGGCTGGCCCGCCGGCCGGTTCCTCAAGTCCTACGTCCTGAAGCTCGGCTTTCTCGACGGTTTCCCCGGACTCGTCATCTCGGTCCTCAACGGCTACTCGATCTTCATCCGCTACGCCAAGCTGAGGGAGATCTGGAAAAAGGGAGAGAGAATTGAGCCTTTTTCATATTGACACCGGGCGCGAATGGCGGGGCGGCCAGCGTCAGGTCCTTTTCCTGGCCCGCGAACTCCAAAAGAAAGGCACCCCGTTCACCCTTGTCGTCCAGCCCGATTCTCCCCTCCACGAGAAGGCCGCCGGGGACGGGCTTCCGGTCCTGCCGCTCCGCACGAAGAGCGAGATGGACCTCGTGGCCGTCTTGAAGCTAGCCCGGGCCATGAAGCGACGCGGCTGTGTCCTCGCCCACTTCCACGACGCGCACGCCGTTTCGGTGGGCGCGGCCGCGGCGTCCCTGGCGAAAGTCCCCATCCGCGTCATCTCAAGGCGAGTGGATTTCCCCGTCAAGAGCCGGCGCAAGTATGTGAAGAATATCGACGCCGTTATCGCCATCTCCGAGGAGGTCCGGAAGGTCCTGATCAGGGGGGGGGTCCCGGAGACGCTCATCGAGGTCGTCCCCTCGGGGATCGACTTCGCTCCCTTCCGGGAGGTCAAGGAGAAGGGCTTCCTCCGCAGGGAGTTCGGCTTCGCCCCGGACGATTACCTGGTCGGGATCGTGGCCCAGCTTGAGGACCACAAGGGGCACAAGGACCTCATCGACGCGGCGAAGGTCCTTAAGGACCATGCTCCGAAGGTGAAGATCATCATCGTCGGCGAGGGCTCGCTTCGGATGGAACTCGACCGGCAGGCCCGCGACCTCGGCGTCAACGACGTCGTCTACTTCCTCGGCTTCCGCGAGGACGTGCCCCGGATCCTCGCGTCCCTCGATCTCTTCGTCCTCTCCTCCCGCACGGAAGGCCTGGGCAGTTCCCTCATGGACGCCATGGCCAGCCGCCTTCCCATCGTCGCCACCCAGGCCGGGGGCATCCCCGAGGTCGTCATCCACCGGGAGACCGGGCTCCTCGTCCCGCCGCGGGACCCCCAGACCATGGCCCAGGCGATATTGAAGCTCTACCTCGACAAGGCCCTGGCGAACCGGCTGGCGCAGCGCGGCTTCGAGGTCGTCCATCAGAAGTTCTCGGCCGAAGCCATGGCCCAGCGGATCATCCATATTTACGAGCGCTTAGCATCACAGAAGGGGGTCAATCTTGGCGGACAAAGTCCTTATCCGTAAACTCAGGGATCATGCGGAATTCGAATACCTCCTCCACATCCAGAGGACCGTCTGGAACCATTCGGACGTCAACCTGACGCCCGCCCACCAGTTCTGCGTCCATTCCCGGATGGGTGCCATCCTCCTGGGGGCCTTCGTGGACGGAAAAATGGCCGGGTTCGTCTATTCCTTCCCGGCCATATACGATGGAGGCTTCTGCCAGCATTCCCACCTGCTGGCCGTCGTTCCCGAGTTTCAGGGATACGGGATCGGGAAGAAGCTCAAGTGGGCCCTGCGGCGGGAGGCCTTAAAACAGGGGATCGGTCTCATCACCTGGACCTACGATCCGCTCCAGGCCAAGAACGCGAATCTCAACCTGCACACGCTCGGGGTCAGGAGCCGGATCTACTTCCAGGATTTCTACGGGCCCACGCCCTCGTTATGTATCGGGCCCGGCATCCCCACGGACAGGCTGCTCGTAGAGTGGCTGCTCGGTGAGGGCCGGGTCCTGGATAGGCAAAAGGGGACGGGCGTCAAGGATGAAAAGCGCGGTGGCGGCCGGACGCGGCGGGACGCGTCCCTCGACCCGGGAGCGATGCCCAGGGCGCTTGAGAGGGGGGAGACGAAGGGGGGCCCTTTCCCGATGCCGACGCCGCCGAAGATGAACATCAGGGAACGTGTCATCCTGGTCGAGGTTCCGCCCGACGTCAACGCCCTGAAACCATACCCTGAGGTCATCGCCTCCTGGCAGACGGGGCTCCGGCGGGTCATGCCGAGCTACTTTAAGCGGGGTTACGCCGCCGACGATTTCCTGTTCGGCGAACGATGCTTTTATGTCCTCAAGAAATAACGAAAGGACGGTTCCATGACGATCGAGCGGATCGAGATGGCCCTGTTGAAGCTGCCCTACGTGCACTTTTTCGAGACGAGCTTCGGCAGGGAATACGACCGGACGTTCATCATCGTCCGGGTCTACGAGGACGGCGTCTGCGGTTTCGGCGAGGTCGTGGCCGAGGAGGCGCCGCTTTACAGCGGGGAGACCACGGGGGGGGCGTGGCACGTCCTGAGGACTTTTCTTATTCCGATGGTGTTCAAGGAAAAGATCGCCGGACCGGAGGACTTTTATTTAAAGGCCCGGCGCTTCCGCGGGAACCTGATGGCCAAGGCCGGGCTCGAGCTGGCCTTCTGGGACCTCAAGGCCAAAAAGGCGGGTGTGCCTCTCAAGGCGCTCTACGGCGGCGTCCGGGACGAGATCGAGGCCGGCGTGAGCTGCGGCATTGAAGATTCCCTTCCTGATCTCGTGGCGCGGGTCGGGGCCTACCTCGAGCAGGGCTACCGGAGGGTCAAGATCAAGATCAAGCCCGGTTGGGACCTCGCGGCCTGCGCGGCGGTCCGGGAAAGATATCCGGACATCCTGCTCCAAGTGGACGCCAACGGCGCGTATAGTCTAGAGGACCTGGAGACGTTGAAGAAGCTCGACGCGTTCAGCCTGCTCCTCGTCGAGCAGCCGTTCCCGCCCTACGATCTGTGGGACCATGCCAAGCTCCAGAAGGAAATGAGGACGCCGCTCTGTCTTGACGAGAGCATCCTGTCCCTTGATACGGCCCGGGCGGCTGTCGAGATGGGGAGCTGCCGGATCATCAACATCAAGGTCGGCCGGGTCGGCGGGGCTGTCGAGATGCGCAAGATCCACGACTACTGTGAGGAGCACGGCGTGCCTGTCTGGTGCGGCGGCATGCTCGAGTCCGGGATCGGCCGGGCCCACAACCTTCACATTGCGACGCTTCCGAACTTCAAGCTGCCCCATGACCTGTCGGCGAGCCGCCGTTACTACAAGGAGGACCTCATCGACCCGTTCATCGAGCTGAGCGGGCCGGGGACGATCCGGGTCCCCGAGGGGCCGGGGATCGGGGTCCACCCGGTCGAGGAGCGCATCCGCCGCGCGACCCTGAAGAGCGAAGTTTTCAAATAGGGGACACAATACCAATTTCCGAATTTCCGTTTTCCCGCCTGGTTTTTTATTATTTTTATTAATTCGGAAAATGATATCGTGTCCCTGAATTATCCGTCGCCGCGACGATGGCATCCATCGGGCTCGCTCCGAGATCGACGAAATATTTCATCTCGTCGAAGTAGATCTTCGGATACTGCTTCCGGTACTGCCCGCCCGCGTCCGTTCCGATCCCCATGACGATCTTCCGGTCCCGCGCCTTCCTAAAGAGCGTCTTTGCCTCGTCCATCACAGCCCCGGCCTCTTCCAAGGATGAAGGTCGGAGAGGTCTTGATGTAACGGGACTTTTCCTTGTCAGGACTTCGGCTTGATGAGTTCTTTGAATGGCGCATAATCCCACAGCGGTTCGAAGTCCATATCGCGATGGATCGAAACGTCGAAGCGGAGTCCTTGCGCGAACGCTTCCCTGAGCGACGATATCGCCTGGTCGCGCTCGCCGAGGATCGACGCGATGCAAGCGCGGAAGAAAGGAGGACTGCCGTGAAGAAACGGCATATCGACGGCCTTGAGTTTCTCCGAGATCCGCAGGGCCTCCGTCCGGTCTCCGAGCCTAGCGGCCAGCGTTCCAAGTCGGCCTAGATAATCGGGATTCTCCGGTTTTTTCGAGCACAACTCGTTGAAGATCGTCCGGGCCTCTTCCCACCGTTCGGTCGCGTACAAGGCTCCGGCGAGATCATTAAGCCTCGCCTCGCTCGCGGCGTCCCCGGCCGCCTTGTCCCCGTACCATTGAACGGCTTTCTGCGCGTATACCCGCGACCGGTCCTTCATCCCGTGGGCGCGAAGCTCGGCGGCCGCCTCGAGCATGACGTTACCGGTGGTCCCTGCCGTCGAGGCCGACGCCAGGCTTTCCTCGACGGCGTCGGCGATCTCGTCGGTCTTCCCCAGTGCGGCCAGGGCCCGGACTTCATCGGCCTTGACGGCCAGGTTATCGCGAAAATATTTTTGAGCTTCGCGGACCTCTTCGAGCTCCTTATCGTATTGGCCGAGCATATGATAAGCCCTGGCCAGATTCCCGATGAACCAGTACCCGGTGGGTAGCCGGTACCAGTATTCTTTCTCGTCCTGGGAAAAGGTCAGATATGTGTCAATGGTAACCTGGGGACGGTTGGCATAGATGGCCTCATCGCCGACGAGGTATTTTATCGTCGTGCTCCATGGAGCAAGCCGCACGGCTTCCTGGGCGGATCGAAGGGAATCCTCGTATCGCCCCTGGACGTCGGCCTTAAACCAATCCAAAAGATGACGTCCATATGGGGTGAATCTTTCGCGGTCCTGATTGAGCCGGCGGACGATCACGTCGGCTTTGGCGTATTCACCCTGATTTCCGTAGCCGGTCGCTACCCAGAACATCGGCCACAGAAAACCAGGATCAATCTCGTTCGCGCGGATAAAATGGCGTTCGGCCTCGGCATAATCCTTGCCGAAGAGCGCTACGCCAAGTAGGAATTCCTGATAGGCATCGTAGAGCGGCGGGGTTTCGCCGGCAGCAGCCGTCGCGCCGGAATCAAAGAGTTGGGCCATGGCGCCCATGATCCGCCGGCGAAGAACGTCGATCGTTTCCATTCGTGAACTTAGCTTCCCTTTGATCCCCGTCATGGCCAGGAGGAGTCTTGAATTGAGGACATCTGTGATCTGGAATTGGAATTCGAGGTCCTTGCCGGAAAGATAGTATGAGCCTGTGATCACCGTCCCCGCTCCGGTCTCCTCGGATAGCGCCTTCAGATCGATCGGGCCCGATCCGGATCCTGATTTGTCTTTATCCGGTTCGCCGGAAGCGGCCGGCGCGCCTTGCGGCGATACCTCGAGGACGCTGATCCGCGAGATGCCCTGAGTGAGCCAGTCGGCGGCGATGCTCCCGATGAGGTCGAGCGACGGGTCGCCGGTCTTGTTCTCGAAGGGCGCGACGACGACGCGCTTCGGGTTGATTTTCAGCCCGGCATTCCCGGGCGGTGTCCCGCCGGCGTCCCCGAGCGACGGTTTTCCAAGGCGCGCGGCTCGTCGGACGAGCCGGATATCGAAAAATGCCGTGACAAGGATAAGGACGGGGATGAGCACGAATTCGATCTTGAACTTTCTTTGTCTTTTCTCCGCGCCGCCGAAGACGCGCCAGGTCAGGGTGCAGGAGAGGGCGCAGAGAAGAGTGATGAACGTGACGTCCAGGGTGTTCTCGGGGAAATGGTAGTGATCGATGAGGATCCAGTGGACGAATTCGAGGATCAACCAGCCGCCGCCGACGAACCCGGCCAGGATCTCGGGGATTCGCTTTTTACGCAACCGCGAGAAGAATCCGCCGACGGAAGAAACGTCGCCTATTTCAGCGCTCATGAAGACCCCTGGCCGATGCCGATTTGATATATATCAACAACGGGTCTTGGAGTCAACGATTAGGGGGTCGCGTCCCCAACCGCTTCAGGGCTCTTGATCGGCCCGGAGCTTGTCGCGAGGGACCCAACCCGAAACGCCGTCCCGGACTCGGACGCACCACAACCAGCCGTTCGTTTCCCGCGTTCCCGTGACCGCGTCGCCCTCATCGGCGTCGAGCTCGTTCGAGGAATAATCCTCGAGGGCCACGGCGGTTCCGTCCTCGCGCCTCTCCAGGATCTGGAGCGGGACCCACGCCCCAGTGTTCCCGGCGGAAACGCACCAGACCCATTCCGGCCAGTTCTCCGGCCCTTTGTAGGTCTCTCCCATAGAAACCAGGTCGCCCTTCTTAAGCGACAGGGGGGCATGAACGGGCCCCCTGTGCGCTTTCGTGACCACGAATCTCATGTCCCGTAATCCGGAATCGCGTATTGTGTCCCCGGTTTTCAATGGAGCTTCCCGTTGACGAAGACGATCTCCGGTTTGCCCAGAGCGTCGAACGACTTGAGCGGGTCGGCGCCGAGGACCTGGATGTCGGCGAGCTTGCCGGCTTCGACCGTCCCCAGCTCATCGGCCATGCCGAGGATGAGCGCCCCGTTCTTCGTCGCCGCGACGATCGTCTCCATCGGGCTTGCCCCGAGCTCGACGAAATATTTCATCTCGTCGAAGTAGATCTTCGGATACTGCTTCCGGTACTGCCCGCCCGCGTCCGTTCCGATCCCCATGACGATCTTCCGGTCCCGCGCCTTCCTGAAGAGCGTCTCGTGCATGGCCTGGGACCAGTGCCGCTTCTCGATCAGAAACCGGCTGATGTCGTCGGCCTTGTAGCTCTCCCGGTAGATGGTCAGCGTGGGAACGTCGTAAACCCCCTTTTGGGCCATCAGGTCGAGGACGTCGTCCTCCATCTCGTTCCAGTGCTCGATGCACTCGACGCCGGCCTGGACCGCGATCCGGGTCATGGTCGTCGGGATGGTGTCGGAGAAGCCGCCGCCGTGGGCCGTGATGTGCATCCCGAGCGTCTTTGCCTCGTCCACCGCCGCCCGCGCCTCTTCCGGTGTGAACGTCGGCGAGATCTTGACGTGGCGGAACCCCTCCTTGTTCATCTCCCGGACGGCCTTGCGGAAGGCCCATGGACCGTCGGCCGCCAGGGCGCCGTGCATCCCGTCGCCATGCCCTCCGGTGACCGTGATCAGGTAGCCGCACGGGAAGAGCCGGATGGTGTCCACGTAGCCCATCTCCTGCGCCTTCCGGAGCGCCTGAATGGACTCGATGGGAGAGCCGACGTCGCGGATTGCAGTGACCCCGCTCTTGAGGTAGAAGCCCATCAGCTGGAGTCCTCTGAGGGCGGCGAGGCTGTTCGTGTCCGTGTGGTATTCGAGCTGGTCCGTTTCCGAAGTGATGTGCGTGTGACAGTCGATGAAGCCGGGGAGGATGAATTTCCCGCGGACGTCGATAACGTTCGCTCCCTTCGGGACCTTGACCGTGGCGGCCGGCCCCACGGCCAGGATCTTCGCCCCCTGGACGAGGACGGTGGCGTTTACGACCGGCGCCGCGCCCGTCCCGTCGATGACCGTTCCGCCCACAAGCGCCGTCACCGGCTCATCTTTCTTCTCTTTTTTCTCTTGGGCGTGGGAGAGGAAAGCGATGGAAAACATGAGAACGAGAGAAAAGATGAAGGTCTTCTCGTTGGATTTGACCGCCATGGGGATTCCTCCTTGATGACGCATGAAAAATAAGCTCGAGTCTCCGAGATTAGTCCCCCCGGAGTGGCCTTGTCAAGGATAAGTCGCCTCAATCCACGGTCAGGAAGTGGACCTCTTTGAGCGCCTTGATGGCCGCGCCGATCCGGTTGGCGTCTTCGTGAACGACGTCTTTGTAGGCCTCGGCCAGGCCCTGAGCGTTATCCATGTCCCAGCCGAGGACTTTGAAGAAGGGATTGAGGAATTCGTTTCTGAGCTGGGCCTCGTTGTATCGGCTTGACCGGTATGCCTTGAGATGTTGGTCGAACC
>Ga0315285_10000319_pt1 | contig 48930 bp, 49 predicted proteins | sample YL17G09_36_MG_FD_203698 | JGI IMG/M metagenome (GOLD analysis project Ga0315285, IMG submission 203698) | Sediment microbial communities from Yellowstone Lake, YNP, Wyoming, USA - YL17G09_36 | ecosystem: Environmental > Aquatic > Freshwater > Lake > Sediment | place: USA: Wyoming | collected...
TTTTTATTAACATCCGCAATTCTGCTGGATTAAGAGAATAGAGTAAAGCATTATCTAAAGAGATTTCTTTTCTTCTAACTAAATCAGCTAAGGAACGGTTTAAAGAAATCATGCCCACTTCAGCTGAGGTTTCAATAACCAGAGGAATCTCATGAACCTTATTTTCTCGGATTTGGGTGGCAATTGCGGGGGTATTAATCATCACTTCGCAAGCGGGGATTAACCCTCCTTTGATACGGGGAATTAATCTCTGGGCAATAACGCCCAAGAGAGAACTGGCTAACTGGGCCCTCACCTGGCCTTGTTGTTCGGGTGCGAAAGAGTCAACAATCCTATGAACAGTTTGACCAGCTGAATTTGTATGCAAAGTTGCAAAAACCAAATGTCCTGTTTCAGCAGCAGATATTGCAATACCCATTGTTTCTGGATCCCTCATTTCTCCCACCATAATAACATCGGGGTCTTCCCGGAAAGTCGATTTAAGAGCCCTAGCAAAAGACCAAGTGTCCTGATAAACTTCTCTCTGGTCAATAATACATTTATCATCATCAAAAATATATTCAATAGGATCTTCAATCGTAATAATATGGTCAGAACGACTATGATTTATTTCATCAACAAAAGCAGCCAGGGTGGTGGATTTTCCATGGCTAGAAGGGCCGGTCAATAGGACAAAACCCTGAGTCGGCTTGGTAAAAGTATGCAGAATTGGAGGGAGATTTAACTCTTCAATTGTCCTTATTGTAGCTGGAATATATCTGGCGGCAATACTTATTCCTCTTCGCTGAAAAAAAATATTAACCCTAAAACGAGCCCTATCCTCAAAGTTATAGGAAAAGTCAATTTCTTTTTCTTTGAGAAATCTTTCTTTTTGCTCACCGTTCATTAATGCAAAAGCTAAACCTTCAGAGTCAGCAGGAGTAATTTTCTTTTCTTTTAAAAGAGGCACTAAACGACCGGTAATTCTTAAAATCGGGGGATGGCCAGGAGAAATATGCAAATCAGAAGCTTGCTCTGTAACGGTAAAAGAAAGTAAAGTTCTAAATTGAGAAGAATAGTCAGGCATTGTTTACACAATTAATATGCAGAAGATACGCGAATTAATGCGAATAAAATCTAACTGATTATCGCATATAATTGGTGTATAATTTGCGTAAAAATTCGCATTTTTTACTTTTCAATGATTTTTTTTATTTCTTGGACTACCTCGGTAGGGGTAAAATGAGATTTGATCAGATACCTTGTCGCTCCTAATTCTTGGGCTCTTTTAACGTCTCCTTGCTCAGTAAGGTTAGAAAGGACAATGACTTTCAGGTCATCTAATTTATCCAATTTTTTTATTCCTTCTAGTACTTCCCAGCCGTCTAAATCGGGCAAGACAATATCCAAAAGTATAAGATCTGGCTTCTTTTCTTTAAATTTTCTTAAACCTTCTCGACCACTGACAGCTATTTCTACCTCAAAGCCTTCCTCTTTTAATTTGGTGTTATAGAGATCCACTAGAAAAGGATCGTCTTCAATTAACAAAATGGTTCTCATTGCTCTCCTACGAATTCGTATATCCGCCCCAGTAGCAGAGCGTAGCTCGGCTCGCTACGGGGCAGCCCCGAAGTGAACTTCGTTCTACTTCTGGGGCGTAAATATTAGTAATTCGTAGGGTTATTATTTTTCCTCTGCCGTCCTCAAAACTTCTTCAATCGTAGTTACCCCTTCCAGCACCTTTAAAATTCCGTCTTGCTTCATGCTTATCATTCCCTGCCGAATGGCTTCTTCTCTAATTTTTCCCTCGGTTGGCTCTTTGAGACAAATGTCTGCCAGTTGCTCTGTCATCTGTAAAACCTCAAATAGGCCGGTGCGGCCAATTAAACCCTTCTGAAAGCACTTTTTACATCCTTCAGCTGTATAAATTTTCAAAGGCTTAGGAATCTTGACGTCTTTCTTAATAATGGGAGGCAAGTTCTCTATCTCTTTTAAAATCATATCTTCTATTTCTTTGGGAGGAGTAATTTTCTTCTTGCAGTCGGAACATAAAACCCTCACTAACCTCTGGGCGAGGGCCACACTTAATACCGACGGAATTAAGTAGGATTCCACCCCCATATCAACTAATCTAGGGATAACTCCTAAGGCATTGTTTGTATGCAAGGTAGATAAAACAACGTGGCCAGTTAAAGAAGCTTGCATTGCCATTGAGGCTGTTTCGGGATCCCGAATTTCTCCAATCATAATAATATTTGGGTTTTGTCTAACCAAGTGGCGCATTCCGCGCGCGAAATCATAACCAATTTCCGGCCTAACTTGGGATTGATTAATTCCTTCAACGTAGTACTCTACCGGATCTTCAAGAGTTAAAATATTAACGCTTTCTTTGTTAAGCTTGGAAAGCATGGCGTATAAGGTTGTAGTTTTGCCAGAGCCTGTCGGTCCTGTTACTAGAATTAAACCGTAGGCTTTGCCGAGGGCTTCCTGGACTACCCGAAGATTTCGGCCAATCAAGCCTAGCTCCTCTACGGGTTTTAAACCTTCGCTCGGATCTAAGATACGAATAGCTACTTTCTCTCCTAGGGTAGTGGGGAAGGTTGATACTCGAAAATCAACGTCTTTTCCTCCGATTTTGGTTGAGAATCTTCCATCTTGGGGAACCCTTGTTTCATCAAGCTGCATATTAGAGAGAATTTTTATCCTGGCAATAACTGCAGAATGAATTCTGGCTGGCAATACAAGACTAGTGTGCAAAATACCGTCTATCCTATAGCGAACCCGAGACCTGTCTCTTAAGGGTTCAACATGGATATCTGAAGCTTTTCCATCAACCGCGTGCCTAACTACAACTGCCACTATTTTAGTAACAGGGGCTTCCTCGACCAGCCTTTCCAGTTCGCCCGGCTTCATTGGTCTTTTTTCAATCTTTTCTACCCTTAATTCTTCTTCCAGCTCCCCTAGGGCTCTGGTTACTTCTCTACTTAGAGTACGGTATTGTTTCAGGATCTTTTCAAATGTACTTGGGGTGATAAGTAAAACCTGATAAGAAAATTTACTCTGTCTAGCCAAAAATTTTAAAGCTTCTTGGGCTGTAGCATCTTCTGGGTAAACCATTCCCACTTCTATGAGATTGTCTTTTCGCGCCACGGGAATCATTTTATAATACCTAGCTGACTCTTCAGGAATTAGCTCTAAAAGTTTTAAAGGGACATCTTCGACGGAAACCTCTTTTAAAGGAATATTGAGGTTTTCACTCTTTAAGCTAAAAAGGGTTTTCTCTCCAATAACCTCGTTTTCTAAAAGAGCTTCTTCCTCTCTCTTACCTGAATTTTTAACTTCAAACTCTAAAGAAGTAGCCTTCTCTTTGTCTAAAATACCTCTTTTTAGTAATTGTTGGATAAGAACTGCCATTTCTTTTAATATGGAACAAAGGGGTTTTCCCGTCCAATCTCTTCTGACGGAGAAGGTATTTCTTCAAATGGCTGAAGCTCTTTCAAGGCCGAGCTTTCTAGAAATTGAAAGTTTATCTCTATTTTTTCTGGCTTTTGAGGTTCTGCAACCGTTGGAAGCTGGGGTTTAAACTTTGGCCAAAGAAACCAAATTGCTCCAATAAAAATAACGATAAATAAAATTGAGATTAAATATTGTTGTCTTTTTTCAGCTGGCATTTAAGGTATGTCGGCAAACCCAATTTAAGGCGGGCGTACCGAGAGATTAGTAGGAATAAATTTTCATTGTTATATCAAAGTCAAACGATTCTCCTTCTTGTGGAGTTGAAAAAGAAATATCTTCTATGCTAATCATACGGGAATTCTTCTCTAGAGCTGTTAGAAAATTCTTGAAAGAGGAGTAAGAACCAACGAGCTTGACAGAGTTAAGGCTAGTTTCTTTAATATCAGTTTTTTCAGCCAAATTTTTAGTAGAAAAAGTACCGATGCTCTCTAAAACTAAGCCATTTTCTGAGGCTACTTTCTGAAGGAAATTATAAAAAGAGGGTAAGGAAAGTTCAGAAGGCAAGGCTGAATCAATCTTTGAGAACTCCTCTTGGTAATTGTTTAATTTTTCTTGGAGAGAAGATAGCTCTTTATAATATTCTCCTTTGTATTGAAGCTCAACTTCTTTATTTTTTATTTGCGCCTGAAGATTTTGAAATTTAAGATATCCTGGCCAAAGTAAAAATATAACTATCAAAATAGTTAAGATAAATAAAATTATGCTAACTAAAATCCGCGGCATTTATCTTAAAACTTTGGGATTAAGGAAAAGATTAATAGTAAATCCGACCTTTCCTCCTTTCTCGGTTGAAATTTTAGACAAATCTACTTCAAAAATTTTTTGGCCAATAATTCCTTTGATGCTTTCATCAATTGTTTTTAAAATGGTTACCTGTTGACCTAAGGTAATAAAATTTTCTGTGCTTCCCGATAATCCAATACTGCCCTTGGTCAGATCTAAATTAATATCGGAGAACCAAACTTTCGGGTGGGTTACTTTCTCTATAAATAGAAAAAAGGGCGATGCAAGCCGATGCTTGTTCATAATTAGAGAGAAATCATCAATTTTTTTCTTCTTTATTAAGAGATTTGTCTTTAATTCTTTTCTCTCCAGGGTTTCGGTTTGGGCGATTTTATTCTTTAACTCCCCTAGCTGCTGGTCAGCTTTTTTTTGTAGAGATCCCAAAATAAAATAGCCGAAAATGACTATTATTAGAATAGCTATTGCAACAAGAATTATTAGATTTTGCCAGAAAGGCACTCTTTCTGGCGGCCTGGGAATAATTTCTACCATATTATTTACAAAAAACGGAGAGCAGCGCCAACAGCTATAGCATAGCTCGGCCCCATTTCTTTTAATTTTGTTTCTAAAATCGAGGGTAAAATAAAATTAGCGAAGGGGTTGATTATTTCTATTTCTTTTTTTAAGAAAGAGGCAAAATATTCTTTAAGGCCAGGGAGTAAAGCAGACCCTCCAGATAAAATAATTCTCTCAATATTTTTTTTCTCCAACTGTGAAAAGTTATTGCAATTTTTTTCAATTTCCCCCCCAATTGAATTAATAGGCGGAGATAAAAGTTGAGTTACTTTTTGACCTTGTCCGTTTGGAGTCTCGCGTAAGCCAAATTTCTTCTTAAGTTCTTCGGCTGACTTCAAATCAACACCCATTCCCCTAGATAAAGCTTGGGTTAGCTCGTTCCCTCCCACTTCGAAACTGTGGCTTGTTTTTAAAAGTCCATTATCAATTATACTGGTGGTTGTGCTTTGATCGCCGATATCTACTAGTGCTATTATTTTTTTTGCATCTCTGGAAATCAAACGGGAAAGGCTAAAAACTTCTACTTCCAAGCCTTCTAGCTCAAGATTATTCATTCTTGCAATTTCTTTATATTGATTAATAATTTCATTTGGAACAGCAACCATAAGAATCTTTAATTTTGTACCTTTTTTGTCAACCGCCTCACCACCAATCACCTGCCAATCTATGGTGACTTCTGAAATGGGAAGGGGAATGTGTTGAGGAGCTTCATACCTCACCGCTTCAGAAATCTCTTTTTTTGTCATAGGCGGCAACTCAAAATTGGTGAAAAAACTAGAAAAATCAGGGATAGAAAAAACGGCAGATCTAATATTAATTTTGGCCTCTGTCAAAATAGTCTTAATCGCTTTGGCAATATCGGTAGTAGATAATAAGAGGGTGCTTTTTTCCAATGTTCTGAAAGATTTATCGTAAAAGGTTCCAACTGAAATCTCGCCATAATTCTCTAGTTTCACTTTCGAGCCAGTTTTTGAAAGGGCGGCAATCTTAATCACTGAAGTCCCAATGTCTATTCCTAAACAACTCTTTGGTGTAAATTTTATTCTGGGAATTATTTTAGAAAATAAACCGATAGGAATCTTAATTTTCATAAAGTTTTACTTTCCTTTCTTTCCATTATACTATTATACTATAACATTTGAGAAGGGGGAATAAATGAAAATTAAAGAGTCCTTTCTTGATCTATTTTTTCCAAAAACCTGTCTTTTTTGCCAACGAGAAGGAGAATATCTCTGCCAAGATTGTTTTGCCCTTTTAGAAGTATCAGAATATCAATATTGCCTTTGCAAAAATCCTTTAAGATTGCCACAAGCTGGTAAGTGTAGGAAATGTCAGAGAAAATCGCTCAACGGTCTTTATTTTGCCCTATCTTATCAAAATTCTTTTTGCCAAAAATTAATTAGGCAATTTAAGTATGAAAACGCTGTCAAAGAACTAGCCAAACCTTTATCTTCATTAATAATAGCCCATTTTCAACTGTCAAACAAGTTGCCAACTAAAGAAGGAGTTTCAATCCCAGTGCCGTTAACAAAAAAGAGGCTAAAATGGCGGGGATTTAACCAAGCAGAAGAAATTGCTAAAGAATTATCCAATTCTTGGGGGATTTCCTTGGTATCAAACTGTTTAATTAAAGTAAAAGAAAATCCTCCCCAGGTTGAGCTTTCAGAAGAGGAAAGAATGGAAAATGCAAAAGGAGTTTTCCAAGTTCAAAATAAAAAGGAAATTATAGGTAAGAAGATTTTTTTAATTGACGATGTTTATACGACAGGCTCCACTATGGAAGAGGCAGTACGCGTTTTGAAGGCGGCGGGCGCTAAAGAGGTTTGGGGAATAACAGTAGCAAGAGGTTAATAAGAAAAATATTAGAAACCGGCCAAGCCGGTTTTTAATTTGGCGGGACGTACAAATTTCTATCGAAATTTTACGTTCCAGCAACGTTTAAATTGCTATTGCAATTTATTACGTTGCGGTGGGTGCAGGACTCGAACCTGCAAACCCCTTGCGGGGTCCCAGTTTTCAAGACTGGTGCCTTACCATTCGGCGCAACCCACCAAAAGGACAAACCCATCATTTCGCTCACCCTATGCGGACCTGTCCGCCGAAGCTTTAGCGAAGGCGGAGGAGGTGGGACTCGAACCCACAACTCGCTTTTTAGACGAGTACAGTTTAGCAAACTGCTGGCTTGCCATTCGCCGCACTCCTCCAAGTGTTTTTATTTTATAAGTAAAATCTGCTCCCGTCAACTTGATGCTTCGATAAGCTCAGCATCAATTCCGAACCTACCAAAGGATTGAATTTAAGCTAATTTTATGATAATTTAAAAGAGTTCTTGTCCCCGTAGCTCAATTGGATAGAGCGTTAGCTTGCGGAGCTAAAGGTTGGAGGTTCGACTCCTCCTGGGGACGCATGCAACCCTCAACTCTTATTGAAAGCATCTCTAATATTGGCCAAATATACCAAAAGAGGCTGAAAAAATTAGGGATTAAAACGGTTCGAGATCTTCTCTTCCACTTTCCTCATCGTTATGAGGATTTTTCAAATATTATTAAAATTTCAGAAGCAAAATTAAATGAGGCTTGCTGTGTCCAGGGAAAAATTCTAGAAATTGAAAACAAAAAAACCTGGAAAAAAAGAATGATTCTAACTCAAGCTTTAGTTTCCGATGATAGTAGTACGATAAAGGTAATCTGGTTTAATCGCCCTTATTTAGCGAATACTTTAAAAACAGGTGATTTGCTCTGCCTAGCTGGAAAAGTTGCTACAGGAGAGAATGGGCTATATTTATCCAACCCCACATATGAAAAAGTTAATCCAAGGTCTGGATCCTACGATCTAAAATCGAATTTAACTCATACCGGCCGTATCATACCCGTTTATCCAGAGACAGAAGGATTATCTTCGAGGTGGTTAAGGTTTATTATAAAACCTCTTCTAGTCCAATTGAAAAATAAAATTCCAGAAGTATTGCCAACAAAGATAAGAAACAAAAATGATTTATTGCTTCTTAAGGATGCTCTTTGGCAAATTCATTTTCCCGACTCTCTGGCGTTAGCGGAAAGGGCAAAACAACGTTTCTCTTTTGAGGAGCTTTTTAATATATCTCTTTTAACTTTAAGCGAAAGGGTAAAATTAGCCAAAGAAAAAGCTGTGTCAATTCCTTTCAACTTAAGAATTATAAAAGAATTTGTTAGCTCTTTGCCTTTCAAATTAACCGATGGCCAAAAGAAATCGGCCTGGCAGATCCTAAAGGATTTAGAGAAACCACGGCCAATGAACAGGCTTTTAGAAGGAGATGTTGGTTCAGGAAAAACAGTGGTAGCCACAGCGGCTGCCCTCAATACAATTAAGGCTGGCGGACAGGTAGCTTTTATGGCGCCAACTGAAATTTTGGCAAAACAGCATTTCCAGGAAGTTTCACGACTTCTCCAAAATTTTAATGTAAATATTGGCTTTTTGACCGGTAAAGAAGACAAATTTATTTCAAAGAAACTGAAAAATGAGGTGGTTGAAATCTCGCGGCAAAAGATTTTAGAAAAGGCTAGGAAGGCGGAGATTGATCTTCTTATTGGAACCCATGCCTTAATTCAAGATAAAGTAAAATTTGGCAAACTTGGTCTAGTTATTCTAGACGAACAACATCGTTTTGGTGTAAAACAAAGAGCCAAATTGCTCACCCATAAAATCTTAAGGGACGACGGGAAAATAAAAATTCCTCATTTATTGTCAATGACTGCGACCCCTATCCCCCGTACCCTAGCCCTAACTATTTATAGCGACCTTGATCTATCTTTAATTACTGAATTGCCGAAGGGCAGAAAAAAAATAATTACTAGAGTTATTCCACCCGAGGAGAGAAAAAAAGCTTATAGCTTTATTAAAAAGGAAATTAAAAAAGGAAGGCAAGTTTTTGTTATTTGCCCGAGAATTGAACCTAGCACTAAAGCAGAGCTTGGTGTTGGGCATACCAATCAGAAAAAAGATATTCTTGGTTGGGCTGAAGTTAAAGCGGTAAAAGAAGAGTATGAGAAACTATCAAAAGTTGTTTTTCCTGATTTAAAAGTAGGAATGCTGCATGGGAAAATGGCAGCAAAGGAAAAAGAAAAAATAATGAGAGATTTTAAAAATAAAACCAGTCGCTCCGCTCTTTGTAATCGTCCCCCGATTAAGAAAAAAATTGACATTTTAGTTTCCACCTCAGTTATAGAAGTAGGCATTGATGTACCAAACGCCACAGTTATGATGATTGAGGGAGCTGAGAGATTTGGCTTAGCTCAGCTTCACCAATTTAGGGGAAGAGTAGGAAGATCAAAATATCAATCATATTGTTTTCTATTTACCGACTCCCCTGCAAAAAAAACAGCCCAACGATTAAAGGCTTTAATTTCCTCAGAAAACGGTTTTCAATTAGCAGAAAAAGATTTAGAAATCAGAGGGCCGGGAGATCTCACCGGAGTAAGGCAATGGGGAATACCTGATTTGGCTATGGCCTCTTTGAAAGATGTTTTTTTAGTGGAAAGAACTAAAGAAACGGCTAAAGAAATTTTAATTGAAGACCCAGAGTTAAAAAAATATCCCCTTTTACGCGAGAGGATAGAAGAATTTCGTAAAAGAATTCATCTAGAATAAGTATCTTTATTTTCGACGGCGAGAATATCCCGCTGTTTGCAACAGAAATGAAAGCCGTCGAAAGAACTCGCCCGAAGGGATACTCCGTCCCAAGGATGGAGTAGTTCATTATTTTCTGACTTTTTCAGTCGGCCAAAAGCCCATATATTTGCCTAACATCAGCCTTGTCTGAGCTTCAAGTGCGGGGAAAGCAGTGAAAAATATCATTGTCAGGGGAAGCAAGAACCATTCAATAAATAAAAGAGGGTATTTAAATCGACCGTATTCTGGAGGTTTAGGAGGAAGTAAAATCAAGCTAAAATATGCTGAGCTAACTAGGCCAATCATGGCCACAGTTAAAATCCAACTAGTAATTCTTGGCAGATTATAGGAAAGAAGAGTTTGACTGAATTCAGCTCCTCCTAAAATTAAAGGCAGCCAGCCGAGAAAGAAAATTAAAAAAGAGGCTGTTGCCCAAGACCAATGGCCTTCAATCAATTCAAATCCCAGAGATAACTTTTTTGAAAATGGGATTTTTTTATTTTTTAGAAAGCCAAAAAGAAAATAAGGGACATCAGCCACTCCATAGGCCCACCTTCTCTGCTGTTTATAAATATTAATCATAGTTCTCCTAAAAGTTTTAGCAACGTTAGCATCCATTGAGATTGGATAAAAAATCGGTTCTACTCGGTAATCGCCGTCATTTTTAAAAAAACACTGCCAGAAAATTCGGGAATCGTCAGAAACAACATTGGTCTGTCGAAAATCAACATCAATTAGAGTTTTAAAGCTCATTGAGTGGGAAGAAAAAGTAATAAGCTTTTCTGGCCTTTCTTGGTTCATTGTATGCCAAAAGGTAGAGGAAAAAGCAAAGACTCTAGAAAAGGGAGGTGCCTGCCAGATATTATTAATAAAAAGAGGGATGGGCTGAAAACTAGTTTTTGTCGGTTCTCTAGAGGTAAGATAATAATGAGTTAAACAGCTAAAATATTTCGGAAAAAGGACAGTATCAGCATCAAAGGAAGAAAAAATTATATTTTGATAGGGGATATCAAGAGGATCTATAATTTCCTTTTTTGCTTTTTTTGCAGCCCATGTTTCATTGGCTCCTTTCCCTGCAATCTCGTTTTGCAAACCTTGCGGATGCCAAGTTATTAAAAATTTGAAAAATTTCTTCTCGAATTCTTCTTTAATAGCCTTGGCTATTATTTTGGCGCTATCTTTTACCCTCTCCTCGCAAGCTAAAACAATAATCATTTTTTCCTTAGGGTAATCGCAATTTGCTAGAGAGGTGAAACTCTCGCGAACAATTTCCAAGGGTTCTTTGTAGGTTGGCAAAATAATTAAATGGTAAATATCTTTCCAATTTTTAAATCTTGCTCCTTGAAGCTTTTTCAACCAATCAATTTTCTCGTTCTCCCGCATTTTTTGGTATCCTGCCCGAAGATGAAAGGAAAGATAAATTGTCCTGAAAAGCCACATCAGAACATAAATAATAACTAGATAGGCAATTAAAGCAGGCTTTAACCAAGAAAGCAGAATAGCTAGAAATAGTGTACCCCAAGAAAAAGCTCCCGGAAAAATCTCCAGGGCACGATAAATTATTCTTTCTTTAAGGCTTTTTAAGTCGGCTGCTTTCCCGATTTTAAGATAATATTCTTCTGCCATTATTTTTTAATTCTAGCTCATTTTCTAAAAAACAAAAGCTCCAATTAAAAAACCGCCAGCTAGGCGATTTTCTCTTTTTATCCTTTTCAATGAGTCTATTATAATAATTTTAAAATATTTTCCGCGACTATATTCTTGTTCATAGTTCCTCTATAATTTTTATAATTCTTTCTTTTTCTTCTTCAACCAACTTTCCTTCATATTCTCCACTGTGAGCCGGATTATTCTCGTATGATGCTTTTTTCTGGTCTAAATGTAAATTAAAAAATAGCAGATTTTTATCTTTGTCTTGTTTTATGAACTCCCCCGCCCTAAAGGGCGGGGTATCCCCTATGGGGCGAGTTCTTTCGGCGGCTCTCGCCGCCGAAATAAAGAGGTGAAACCTTGGATATTCTCTGTTGCTTAGATATTTTACGCAATTAAATTCCTCTCCATTTATATATTTGGGCACATACCCAATTTTTCTTATCAAAACCAAGACATTCTCGTTTGTTCTTTTAATATTAAACCTCATATTCTTTAATTCTAATACAAAACCCGAGCTAAATCACTCGGGCGGCGGCTTGCCGTTCGGCTGAGTTCGTAACGAAGCCCTGAGGAATAAAATGACGAAGGGGTCATCTAGCGGACGAGATTAGAACCTGGCTTATATGAACTACCCCACCGTAGAAACGGTGGGGTATCCCTCCGCTTCAGCTACGGGCAAGTTCTTTTGGCGGCTCTCATCCCCGCCGCCGAAATAAAAATAATTAAATTGTATTAAATCTATTTTGTTTTTTCCCAGTAATCAGTTATTTTTTTTCTTTTTCCTTCTATAGAATCCTTGCTGATTATTCCTCCTCCACTTATGCAGCCGCCGTCGCAAAAAAGAATGTCTAGCAATTTCAGGCTTGTTTTAATTGGAAAATCCTGCAGGGCTTTTTTCACCAAATTTGGACCGGAAATAACATCATATTCACCATCTGTAAGTTTTTGGGTCAATCCCGATGATTGGGCTAACCCTCCTGATATTGGATATAATCTTGTGGAAGATCCTATAATATCAAAGGCCGACGACTTATCGCTCTCTTTAGGAGAAATTTTCTTAGTTTGGAATATTTTTTGTAGTTCTTTGTAGGTCAGCACCAATATGTCCAGTTCTGGATAATTTTCGCTTGCCTCCAACTTTTTAACAAAACAAGGGCCTATATATATTTTTTTATGACCAGGATATTTTTTTGCAACAATCTTAGCGCAAGCTGACATTGGCGAATCAATTTTGGCCAGAAATTGAACCAAATCAGGATATTTATTTTTAACCAATCTAACAATGCTGGGGCAGGGGCTGGTAATATATCTTTTGTCAGGATGAAGTTTCATTAAAGCTAGCAGCTGCTGGTTTGTTTCAATGGCTCCGTTAGATACTTCTACTACATATTTGAAACCCAATCGTTTTAACATCCCAATAATTTCTGGATAATAAAAATCAATAGGAAAAGATGGTGCTAGCATTGCTACCATCTTTGTTTTTTGCTTTAGGAGATCAAATAATTCTTTAACTTCTGGCGTTGTATTCTCCATATGACTTGAAGATAATAAAAGAAATTATGCCACCAGCCAAACCAGTAAGAAGTTGAGCTATCCCCATTGTTTGCAAAAAAAGCTTGGGGACAATATGAAACCCAAAATAAACGTTAGCAACAGCGAATAAAAACAAGGATTTAGCTGTGGCAGAAAGAAATACGGAAGGTAAATATTTTATGTAGGGAAATAACTTTTTAAAAATTATAATTAGAATTAAATTAGCCAGCCAGATGAGGGGCAGAAAATAAACTAGAAAAAAAGTAAATGGGCCAAAAATTATTCCTCTTGCCAAAATTCCTAAGCTGGGAAATACTACTAATGGTAAAAAATATTTTTTAGGCAAAAAAATAGCAGCTAAAAAAAGAGAGGTGTTAACTATTGTTCCTATCAACCACTGCGGATGGCCAAGTAAAAAAGGAGTGGTAAACGATAAAATAGAGAAGGCTAAAAAGACTAAAGTCGAAGCTGTGGCTGATAAATTAATCGGCAATGCTAAAGATAAGGTTTTTTCTTCCATGTATTTTTATTCTACCAAAAAACCGCCTTATTGGCGATTTTGTCGGCTTGCCGTTCGGCTGAGCACTTCGGACTGACCTCAGTGGAAGCCCTCACGACGAAGCCCTGAGCTTGTCGAAGGGCTCCCCTAGTGGGACGATGTTAGAACTATCATTCAACAACAAGATTATATTTTATACCTAGATTTAACAATTCGAAAATGAAAAGCCCACCATTTGAGTGTTAATAGGTGGGCTATTCTTCGTGTGGAGTCCGTTCTTTGCAAACGAAGCACCACAGATGTTTGATGTGGCCAGCGCCTCTGTTTTTGGACGGGCGTCTTTGAATCGTTTGGACGTTGCCACACTTAAGACACTTCAAGTCTTTTTCAATGAACTTCGCTCGCATCTATCCTCCTCATGTAAATTTCAATTTCAGAGATAGTATATTATACCATATCTTTATGGCTTTGTAAATAGATGCTCCCCAGTTCAAAGCTTATTAATTTCGGAGAAATCAAGGTTCTGAGGAGCGAAGCGACGAGGGTTATTATAATCCTTGAGAACAGGGATTATATGGCGATGATGAAGGAGAAGTTGGTAGAAATTAAGAGGGTTTATGGAAATTTAGGGCTATCCCTTTTGATTAAATAATGTTAGAACCTCTCTAATAACTGCTTGACTTATGATAACAGGTCTGTTTATGAATAAAAAACTAATATCTCCCAAGAACCCGCCATAAAATGAAAACAATAACAGAAGCAATAAGTAATCCAAGAATAAGAAAAACAGTAGCAATTCTTGTCGTAGGGAAAACAGATTTTTGCTGACCAGAAGAAATTTTCTCTTCTTGCAGTGCTTTTTTAGACTTGGAAATAATTAAAAAGGCACTAGGTCCGCTAAGTACGGCTATTCCTATGGCTGGTAAAAGGAATAGAAATATACCAAAGCCAATTCCTTGTGCACAGCCTTCTCCCCGGCAAGTAATAGAGGCCAGAATAAACCAAAGAGTAAGTCCTACGATATATATAAATATTAAAATCCCTAAAATAGAAAATATGAGCCCTATTCTTCGGACAACAGTCTTCTTGTATAGCCCTATTGGTAGAAAGGCCCAAATGATAATAACTGGAAGCATTATTAGCGTAGCGATTATCAAAGAAAAAATTAATAAATCCCCTGTCCCCATAAAATTACTAATAATTATTTTTAATTTTATTCTATTTCTATTATACCTCCCATTTTGCAAAACAAAAACCCCCACTAAAAAAAAGGGGGGGTAGCCAGGGTCGTCTAGCAGACGAGATTAGAACCTGTTTCTAATAGCACCCTTTAAAGGTACACCCTGTTTCTTTGCATGTGGCGGAAATACATTTGCTGCTGCCGCTTAATCTTTCGGGTGGAGTAACTAAGAATTCAAAAGAACCATCTTCCTGGCAATTCTTAATAATATTTATACTGGATATTTCTTTTTCATTAGGCCAATTCACATCGGAAAGTACAGGGTCGCATAAATCTTTGCCTATATTTGTCGTAATTTCTCCTTTGGTGTCACAGCAAAGTACCGCTACAGGAACAAAACTACTACACATTGCCTTAAAGTGGGCGTCCCAGCGGCTTGGTCTTGGCTCTGGCATATTTTGCCAGAAAAATAAAAAAAGAAAGATGGAGAACATAACAAAGATAACAATCGCCATTCTTTTGGCGGTTTTAGAAATTTCTTTCTTGTAAAAATGGCTCTTAGTCTGTTTAGCGATGAAATAGACAAGACAAGAAATAATATAATAAACGATTGCTAAGAGAAAAAAACCAAGCCAAAAAGTAAGGTAACCTAGAAAAGAGGAGGAATTGGTTAGCACCATTAATATAGAGGATGGTCCGACCAGGATAATAAGAGAAACTAAGTAAAGAATGCCCACTTTTGGATTTGCCTCTTCAAAAACAAAACTCAGAAAAACTAACTCTATAAGTAAAACTAATATTATAGCCTTCCACCAATTTGGCTCTAGAAATTCTTTAATGCATTTCATTAGATTATTATACCCCCTTCTCTCCAAAACAAAAACCCCCGATAACAATAAATTGTTACGGGGCTAGGCCGAGATATTCACTCTCGGGAGTTGGCTTGTCCTGAGCTTGCCGAATGGGCTTGTCCTGAACGAATGTGAAGGGCTCCGGGGGTAGGACTCGAACCTGTAGTGGCCCCAAGGGGAATCGAACCCCTCTTTTGTCCTTGAAAGGGACATGTCCTAACCGATAGACGATGGGGCCAAAATTTCCTTTATTCTACTTGAAAATTTGATAAAAATCAATGAACAAGTTAAAATATTTAAGTACTCGTATACTTATAAAAATCCATAATTCGTAGGTTATGGAGTTATCAAAAGCGTACGATCCAAAAAAAACTGAAAGTAGAATTTATAGACTCTGGGAAAAGTCGGGTTTTTTTAATCCAGACAAATTACCAAGAAACAAGAGAGCTAAAGAAAAATTTGTTGTCACCATAGCCCCTCTTAATGTCACAGGAGAAGCTCACATGGGTCATGCTCTGGAAAATTCTTTGCTTGATATCTTAGTAAGAAGGGAAAGAATGCGAGGGAAAAAGGTTCTTTGGGTGCCGGGTACCGACCATGCTGGTATCGCTACCCAGAATGTAGTGGAAAAAGAATTGAAAAAAGAGGGTAAAACGCGATTTGATTTAGGCAGAGAAAAATTTACTGAAAGAGTCTGGCAGTGGGTTGATAAATACGGAAATATTATCTTAGATCAGCTAAAAAAACTTGGGCTAAGCTGCGATTGGTCAAGGACAAGATTCACTATGGATAAAGGATATGTCCGGGCAGTAGAAAAAGCTTTTTTGCATTACTACAAAAAAGGTTGGATATATAAAGGCAGACGAGTTATAAATTGGTGCCCTAGATGTCAAACAAGTTTATCTGATTTAGAGCTAGAATACAAAGAAGAAAAAAGTTATTTGTGGTATATTCGCTATCCGCTCAAAAATCAAAAAACAGGGAGCAAAGAACAATTTATTATCGTAGCAACTACTAGACCGGAAACTATGCTTGGTGATGCAGCGGTTGCAGTAAATCCGAAAGATAAAAGATATAAGAGTTTAGTTGGGGGAAAGACAATCTTGCCTTTAGCCGAACGGGAAATTCCAATTATTGCCGATATTTTAATTGATCCTGATTTCGGGACAGGCGCCGTAAAAATTACCCCCGCTCATGATTTAACAGATTACGAAATTGCTCTGCGTCATAAACTTCGTCTCTTACAAGTTATTGACGAAAAAGGAAGGATAACAAAGGAGGCTCCTCTGCCCTATCAAGGTCTATCAATAAATGAGGCAAGGCAGAAGGTTGTTGCGGATTTAGAAAAAATTGGGCTTTTGAAGAAAACTGAGGATTATTCCCACCAAGTCCCTGTTTGTTATCGATGTGGCACATTAGTTGAATTAATTCCTTCTGAGCAGTGGTTCTTAAAAATGAATGAATTGGCGAAAATGGCTATTAAAACTGTTAAGAAAGGTAAGGTAAAATTCGTTCCTAAGAATTTCGAAAAAATTTATTTTAACTGGTTAGAAAATATTCAGGACTGGTGTATTTCCAGACAAATTTGGTGGGGGCACAAGATACCAATTGAAGGAGTTGATGATGTTTTAGATACCTGGTTTTCTTCAGCTTTATGGCCCTTTGCTGTTATGGGATGGCCAGAAAAAACTCGCGATTTTAAAGAATTCTATCCCACTCAGCTTATTTCTTCAGACCGCGGTATTATTAATCTCTGGCATGCAAGAATGATTTTTTCCGGCCTAGAATTCACTAATGTTCCTCCTTTTCCTAAAATCTATATCCATGCCACTGTCCTCACTAAGGAGGGTAAGCGAATGTCAAAGTCTTTAGGAACGGGCGTTGATCCCTTGGCTCTTGTTGAAAAATATGGTGCCGATGCTACTCGTTTTGGCATCGCATATCAAGTTATGGGCGGTCAGGATATTAAATTCATTGAAGACAATATCATTATGGGTAAAAAGTTTTGCAATAAAATTTGGAATGCCTCAAGATTTATTTTAATGCAGAAATTAATATCTATTGATGCTGGAAAAAAATTAATTTTTAACACTAAGGAATTAACAAGTGCAGATAAAAAAATATTAAGCCAGCTTAGAGAAATAATAAAGTCTGTAAATAATGACTTGGATAACTTTCGCTTCGGAAAGGCTGCGCATAAACTATACAATTTCTTCTGGCACGATTTTTGCGATAAATATATAGAACAGTCTAAAAATCAAATGAAAAGTGAGGGTACGCAGAAGATTTTATTATATGTATTATCAAATTCTTTAAAGCTATTGCATCCATTTATCCCTTTCGTCACAGAAGAAATTTATCAAAAACTTCCCTTAAAAAATAAAAGGAGTTTTTTAATGATTGAAAGGTGGCCTCTCTAAATTAAAAGGTAATAACAGTAAATTTTAAAGTGATTTATCTTATCTACATTATTCTCGGTTTAGCTCCCAGTGTTATCTGGCTTTTATTTTTCTTGAGAAAAGATGTTCATCCAGAATCAAACAGGATGATTATTACAGTTTTTTTGCTGGCAATAGTAATAGTCCCTTTTGTAGCGCTTGCAGAATGTATGCCGGTAGGTCTTGGCTCTCAAGAGGCCAGATGCGCCTTATCGCCGTTTCTTAAAAACTCCTTTCCAGCGCCCTGGGGGAGTATTTTTAGTATATTTTTAGGGGTGGTTTTAATTGAGGAAGTGGCAAAATATTTAGTGGTAAGGCTAAAAGTTTTAAGAAGCTCGGAATTTGATGAACCCTTAGACGCTATGCTTTATATGATAATTGCTGCCTTAGGGTTTGCAGCAATTGAAAACATTTTAATTTTGTTCCAGCCGGTCCAAGAAACATTTTTGTTCAAAAGATTGCTCTCCATACAAGAGGCCTCAGTTATTATATCTTTCCGTTTTATTGGTGCTACTTTTTTGCACGCCTTATGTTCCGGCACTATTGGATATTTTTTAGCTCGCTCTTTATTCAGGCCCAGCCAAAAAGGAATCTTGCTATTTGTAGGGTTTTTTCTCGCCACCCTCTTGCATGGACTCTTTAATATCTTTATAATGAAAATTGGGGACAGTATAATTATAGAAAATAACCGTTTAATTATTGCCGATCCGGAACTTTTCAATCTTTCAATATTTGGCCTAATCGTTATTTTAACCAGTCTAGCTATTTTTGTGACTTTGGGCTTCCAAAATTTAAAAAAATTAGCTAGTATATGTAAAATAAAACAATGCAGCTAATGGTTAATTTTTAATAGCTAATAAGAATTAGCAATTGATAATTAGCAATTAGAATTTTTATGGCATCTTTTTTCGAAAAACTAAAAGGTACAAAGCAAGAAGTTTCGGTTGAAGAGGAATCGGTTGAGGAAAAACCGATTATTGAAAAACCAAAAGCTAGAATAAAGAAAGCTGAAAAGGCAAAGCCAAACAATCAAGAAAGGAAGGAATTGTTTGAAGCGGAGGGGCAATTAGCCATTGACCTTTATCAAACCGATTCAGAAGTCGTTATCCAGGCTCCGATTGCCGGTGTGAAAAAGGAGGATTTGGATATTATGATTGAAAATGATGTAATCGTAATAAAAGGGAAAAGGGAAGAACCAGAAGAAACCGAAGAAAAAAATTATTTTTATCAAGAGTGTTATTGGGGGCCATTTTCTCGGCAAGTAATTATGCCAGTTGAAGGAGACCCCTCAAGGGCTGAAGCGACAATGAAAAACGGGATTTTGACTATAAGAATTCCCCGGATTGAGAGGGAAAAGAAAAGAAAGCTGGAAATTAAAGAATGAACTACCCCGTCCTAAAGGAACGGGGCATCCCCTTCGGGGCGAGTTCTTTTAGCGGTATACCGCTAAAATAAAAAATATTTTAAAGATTTAAAAAAGCAGTCCCGCTAGCGGGACTGCTTTTTTGGTGCGGACGGTGGGAGTCGAACCCACACGGGTTTCCCCACCGGGTTCTAAGCCCGGCGCCTATACCAGTTCGGCTACGTCCGCATAGAAATAAGGTTTTGCTTTCTGAAATTTTCTAGAAAGATGGATGATGTTCGGCGAATAGTACATATAATTTAGTAATTTTAATGAATCACTTATTGCATATATCAAATTATCAGCCCTTTGTGCTTTTTCAATAAATCCATTTATACATAATTCTCTTTTAATTCCCCTCCGGAGCCATCTTATAAATCCAAGACTTGCCGAGGTAAAACTGACGCGAATTTGTGGATATCGACTTTCTGGATGAGTGAATACACGAAAACAACCATCACCATCAAAAAGACCTCTTAAAAAATCAGGAAAAAATCTTTTAGGAATTTTTAAATTTTGTAATAATTTACTTTTTCTAGGAATCAATCCAATTGACTCTAAAAATTTATAAAATTCGACATCTCCGAATTGTACCCGATAATACTTTTTAATTTTTTCTTTACTTCTTGCTTTTTTAGTAATGTGGTTATTTAGATTAAGACATTTCATAAAATTCTCAACTTGTTCTTTATCTTTTGAATTAAATTCTAAATGTCTTCTGTCGGAATATAAACAGCCATCAGCGGTAAATAATCCTATAGCATATGCCAAATTTCTAGTCCATTTAGTTGATAAAAGTTTGCTTGGTTTTGCCATAAAATATAAGATATTAAACGCGTCTGCCAACCTGTCCCGTAGTCAACCACAGGTTGTACTATGGGATTCCACCACCTCGGCAAGTTTTAGTAGGTGTTTTATCCGGTCGGTCCTAATCTATATTTATATTTTCAAAGGCTAAAGTCAACTTTTAAGCTTTACTTATAGAGCCCAGGTATCTAACCACATCCGCGCATTATATTCTCCATCCGTTACGGGAAATCCATATGTTAAAGGTAAAAAATAAAGGAAGCCAGAAAGGATTATTATTAGTAAAACAATAAATAGAAAATTAGCTTTAGCTGAAGTGAAAAAGAATTTTTCTTTTGGAGAAGGACCAAAAAGCATTTCTATAATTATTTCAAATAATATTGAAAATATAATTATAGAAAAAAGAAGGGCTGGTAAATAATGGTACATCAACATAAACCTCGGGATAGTTGAAAAGGGTATCATATAAGCTAAATACCCCGAGATTAGAATAAGCAGACTCCCTGAATAAAGGATTTGAGGCATTTTCAGCCTGAATTTAAATAAAAAGTTCTTAATTATCAAATAAAAATAGCCGAGGATTCCGACAATCCCTAACCACCAAATAATGGGGTTACCAATGAAATAAATAACGGAAGTTTTTCCATTCTGAGATTCCTGAAAATATTGGATTGGCCTTGCCATAAGTGGCCAACTCCACCAGTCTGACTGGTAATAAAAGGTGGTACCTGTGCCTAGATTACTCCCTAGCATTAGCCGGTTAGCCTTTAAAAATTTATTCAGCAAATTTCCTCCAGGAGGACTATTTCCGTATAAAAGAGCATTGGTAGGACTTTTTAAAAAATACTTATCTGGATGCAAATAATGTTCAAGAACCGTTCCACAGTCTGCCTTGCAAGACAGAGGAAGCAAATAAAAGTGGATAGCGAAAATTAAAAAATAAATTAAAAAGGGGGCAATAAAAATTAAGCCCAATCTCGCTAAAATTTCTTTTTTTGGCTTAGAAAAAAGGCGGTCTTCAAAAATAATAAAGAACCAGACTATCGCTAAAGCGCCGAATCCTGTCCATTTTATAGAGATGGCCCCGCCTAAAGCTAAGCTTAAAAAGATATTACAAAGATACCATTTAAATGAAAGGGGTGAAAATTTTCTTGATAAAATAAATAAGTAGAGAGATAAAAAAATAAGAAAGACCAGAATAATATCTAATAGAATAAGCCTAGATTGAACCAAAAAAGCATTATCAAATAGGATCATAAAGCCAGATAAAAAAGATACTCTCCGGGAAAAACCCATTTCTTTAACAAAAAAATAAATTAACAAAACTAAAAGAGAACCAAAGAGAGCAGGTAAAAATCTTAAAGCTAAAAAATTAAAATCGCCATAAAAACTATTTATCTCAAAATTAAAACCTGGCTTTATTTTCCCGAAAAATCCCGCAAGGGCCAATAACATTTTCCCCAAAGGAGGGTGAATATCAAAATAATATTGATGGGAAAAATATTTTGTAGCATAAAGGCCGAAGTGTGCTTCATCAAAAACTACTCTTTTAGGGAAAGATAGGTTAAAAAATCTGGTTAGAAAAGTAAAAATTCCCAGGAAAATTAAATCCCAGGAATTTAAAAAGTATCGGAAAAAAATCTTTCTTCTCATGACAACAGATAAATTCCAACTAAACGCAAAAAGCTCTTTAAGGTCTTTAGAACTGCTCAAATTAATCTTAAGCGCCTACAATAATCCTCACTAAGGCAATTAGTGCCTTAGCCATAACAGCCACTGCTACTCCTATTAAAGCATACAAGAGACTATTTCTAGCGTTTTGCACTTTTCCCGGATCCCCTCCGGAAGTCAAAAATTGGATAGCTGCCATAATAATAAAGATTACAGCTGCTGCCAAAAAGATTGTAAAGACCCAGTTGGTAATTGTATTAACTATAGCCAATATTCCGGCTTCGTCGGTGGGACCAATTGGCGGTGACTCTAGGGCCAAAATTACCATTGGTAGGGCAAATAAACTAAGCAGTGTTACAGCTAATAAAGTTTTTTTCATTTTTTATTTGTCTGGATGTAAATAAATTTAAAGGGTCGACCTTTATTTTATTATTTAATTTTCTATGGGGTACCACCCAAAATAATATTTCTTACGATATATATCAAACCCCTGCTAATTAAAATAATAGCATAACCGATGATGGTGTACAATATTATCGTTTTGGCTGTTTCAATTTGGCGAGGGTTACCAGCTGATGTCAAAAAATAGAATGCACCAATAACTATCATTAAGGGGAATACAGCTGTGGCTATGGTAAAAATAAAACCGATAACCCCTTCGACTAATTCATCGAAGCTTGTTGCTGTAATCGGATTACTAATTGTTATACTAACTGGTTGTGCATTAGCTACAAAGGGAATCAAAAAAGCGTTTAGCAGTAGCAAAAAGAGGATTTTTAATATATTATTTTTCATAAAAATTTTAAAGCTTAAGAATCATCTAAACTCTTAAAAAAACCAGGCCGTAGTGGTAATTACCAGCCGGGATTTCTTTCTCCAATTTTAAATTGAAATCTTTCGCCAATTTCTTGACTTCTTTAATTGAAATCCTTCCTTCTTTTGGACCCAGAGAAGCTTCAGGCTTCCAGTCAATAACCAATATCTTCCCGTCTTCTTTTAGAACCCTTTTTCCTTCAGCTAACACCTCTTTCTTTTTCTCTGTTTCAAAAAGAAGATTAGTCATCAAGACCAAATCAACAGAATTATCCTCCAGCTTTGAACCTTCACTAATCTCTAGGTTGGAACGGATTGTTTCAATATTAGAAAGATTAAAAATCTCTGCTCTCCCTTTTAAGGCCGAGAGAGACTCCTCTAAGACATCAATAGCATAGACCTTTCCCTCTTTCAAGATTTTGGCCAAAGGTATCACCCAACCTCCTGATCCTGAGCCAAAATCAGCAGCTACCATATCTTCTTTTAAATCAAGCTGCTCTAATATTTTTTGAGGATTAAGAAAGTCTTCCATTATCTTTAATTTTGTGATTGTAAATTAAACTGTAAATTTTTTTACAATAAGGAACTAGATACATGCGGCTGAAGCGACGCAATCTCCTCTTTCTATTTTCATAATCCTTACCCCTTGAGTTATCCTGTTCAATTTTGGGATAGAGCCAATCTTTGTTCTTATGGCCTGACCCTTTTGAGAAATGACAATTAAATCCTCCTCTTCACCGCTCAGGACGGTTGAAAGGACTATATCTCCGGTTTTAGGGTTAATCTTAGCTGTCTTAATTCCTGATCCCCCTCTCTTCTGAAGCCTGTACTCTTCTAAATCAGTCCGCTTACCGAAACCATTTTCTGTCAATACCAATAGGTAGTTTTTCCTTTTTTGCTCTTTTTCTTTTAACTCTTGCTTTTTTACGGCGTCCATCCCTATTATTTCATCTTCCTTCCTTAATCTCATCGCCCTCACTCCCGCAGCCTGCCTTCCCATTTCCCTTATTTCTTTTCCTTTAAAACGGATGGCCTGGCCTTTTTTAGTAATTAAAATAGCTTCTTCTTCTCTATCTAGCTTTATCACTTTCTTAAGACTATCTCCTTTTCTCAAAGCGATAGCCTGGATCCCTGATTTTCTGATATTTTCAAATTCTTTCAGACTGGTTTTCTTTATTATACCGCCTTTAGTGACCATTATTAAATGATTTATCCCCAAGGCAGGATCTTCTTTGGCCAAGGGAATTAAGGAAAGGATTTTTTCTTGAGATGAAATTTCTAAAAAGTTAAGCAGCCCTCTTCCTCTGGCCACCCGATTAGCTTCGGGAATCTCATATACCATCGTCTTAAAAACCTTGCCAGAATCGGTGAAGAAAAGGAGGGAATCATGCGTTTTTGCCGATAAAAAGTGCTCAACAATATCATCTGACATTGTCTTCATGCCCACAATTCCCTTTCCACCCCTTCTCTGAATTTTATATACAGCTGGATTTGTTCTCTTTATATAGCCTCCCTGGGTAAGGGTAATAATTGTTTCTTCTTGGGGAATAAGATCCTCTTCGGCAATGTCGCCTACTTTCTGGATAAGAACTTTCGTTTTCCTCTCGTCGCCAAAATTTTCTTTGGTTTCCTTTAATTCTCTCTTAACAACCTCTTTTATTTTCTGAGGGCTCTTAAGAATAGTGGTAAATTCTTTGATTTCCTTCTTTTTTTGCTCTAGCTCCTCCTCAATCCTTTTTCTTTCCAAGCGGGCTAAAGCTTGAAGTCTGGTTTCTAAAATGGCCGTGGCTTGAACCTGGGTTAATTTAAAACGACTCATTAATCTTTTCTGGGCTTCTTCCCGATTAGCTGAGGCCTTAATTGTTCTAATAACAGCGTCAATTTTATTTAGGCATTTATTTAGCCCCTCAAGAATATGAGCTCTTTCTTTGGCTCGTTCCAAATCAAATTTTGTTCTCCTAGAAATAACTTCTTTCCGGTGAGAAATAAAGTAGTTAAGGATTTCGGGAAGATTTAAAACCCTAGGCTGAATTCCATCCACTAGAGCTAACATATTCAAGTGGAAAGTTTTTTGTAGGTCAGTAAATTTATAGAGGCGATTTAAAATCTTCTGCGGAAAGGCCTCTCTTTGTAAATCAATGACAATTCTTAAACCTTCTCTGTCAGATTCATCACGAATATCTTTTATGCCCTCGATTTTCTTTTCTGAGACTAAATTAGCAAATTGCTCTACCAAAGATGATTTTTGAATTTGAAAGGGAATTTCGTTAATAATGATTTGAGATCTGCCGCCTTTTTCGCTCTCTATAATTTCTGCTTTTCCTCTCATTAAAATAGGCCCCTTACCCTGAGAATAGGCCAAAATTATTTCTTTTTGATCATAAATTAAGCCAGCTGTGGGGAAATCTGGCCCTTTAATAAATTTAAAAAGTTCTTCAGTGGTTGTCTTGGGATGGTCAATTAAAAAAATAATAGCATCGCAAACTTCAGAAAGATTATGGGGTGGGATATTTGTTGCCATGCCAACGGCGATTCCTAAGGAGCCATTTAACAAGAGTTGGGGGAGAGGGGAAGGCAGAACAGTTGGCTCTTTCCTTGTTCCATCGTAATTATCCATAAAATCAACAGTATTCTTCCCAATATCCCTTAGCATTTCTTCGCCAATTTTAGACATTTTACACTCTGTATAACGCATTGCGGCCGGTGAATCCCCATCAATACTTCCCCAATTACCTTGACCTTGAATCAAGGGATATCTCAAAGAAAAATCTTGGGCCATACGTACCAAAGCGTCATAAACTGATGTGTCTCCATGGGGGTGATAACGGCCAAGACAGCTCCCAACTACAGTTGCTGATTTTCTAAATTTTGCCCCAGGTGTTAAACCGTCTTCCCACATTGTATATAAAATTCTCCGATGAACAGGTTTTAAACCATCTCTAACATCAGGAAGAGCTCTGGCAACAATTACTGACATTGCATAGTCAATGTAGCTTTCTTTCATCTCCTCAGTTATCTCTCTAGGCTGGATGTAGCCGATTTCCATTGTTGATTTTTGTTGGGGGTTATTAGCCATAAAAGCTTAAGTTTGAATTTTCTATTGTTGAGGGTTTTTTTCTAATTCCTTTTGATACTCTTCTTCTAATTTATTCCACTCTTCTTCGCTAATATCTGGAAGCGTTGGCGTTTCAATTTTGGGTATATTCTGCCATTCTTGATTAGTTTGAGATGGGCTAAAATTTTCAAAAAAATTTTCCCCTTTTGCCCCTTCTAATCTTGCCTTTAGAAGATAAATCCAAGTAAGGAAAAATGTTATTCCTAAAAAAATAACTATTACCCAAAAAATAATTTTTCTAATATGCTTTGGCTGATTTTGGATTTTTCCTAAAAAGTTCGTCATGGTTTCAAAACTACCACTTCAGTCGTTTCTCCTTCTAGGTCTTTTTTCTTAACTGTTAATTTACTTTGCGGCTCAATATCTTTTTGGCCCATTACTTTTAAAAATTTATCTAAACCTTCAAGTTTTGATTTCATTTTTGGCAAATTATAATGCATGGGGATAATCAATCGTGGTTCAATCTGCGAAATTATTTTTGAAGATTCTTGGGCAGAAATTGTGTAAATACCGCCAACTGGAATCATTAGAATATCAATATCGCCAATCTGTTCTAATTGGTCAGCATTTAACTCTTTTTGGCCAAGGTCTCCTAAATGACAAAGGCGTATTTCTTCTCTTTCAATTGTATAAATAGTTGTTTTGCCTCTTTCTTTCCCTTGGTTTTTGTCGTGGTCGGCCTCAATGCCTTGAATAAAAACACCTTTTATCTCGTACTCGCCAGGCCCCTCAATTAAAAAAGGGTTTCCGGAAACAGCTTTTTTGTTGTTGTGATCGGGGTGGTCGTGAGAAATCATTAAAATATCGGCTTCTAGAGAGGGCATTTTTAATCCGATTTCCTCAGAAAAAGGATCTATAACAACTGTCAATTTTTCATCTTTGTTCCGACTAAAAGATATCTGGAAGCAAGACTGGCCATGCCAAACAATTTGCATAATGATCCTAAAACAAAAAAATTATCTTTTAAATTTCTCGGACTTTTTTTAATTTTATCATAAAATAATCCTAATTTCAACCATTGATTCTATCAACCATTGGGGGTTGCAAAGAAAGAAAACATATTGTAAATTAAGGGATATGGAAGAAATAGATTACAACACAATAAAGCCACCCAGAATCGGCGAGATTATTGAGGGAGAAATAATAGGTCAGGATCGAGCATCCGTTTTTTTAGATTTGGGGCCGATAGGTACGGGAATAATTTATGGAAGAGAGTTTCTGGACGCAAAAGACAAATTAAAGGATTTGGAAATTGGAGACAAAATATTTGCAAAAATAGTAGATTTGGAGAACGAAAATGGCTATATTGAGCTATCGGTAGCTGCAGCCGGCAAAGAAATTTCTTGGGAAACTTTAAGGCAAAAGAAAGAACAGGGTGAAATAATAAAAGTTAAAATTCTAAAAGTTAACAAGGGCGGCTTGATGACAGAAATATCCAATCTCCCCGCCTTTCTGCCAGTTTCTCAATTATCTTCTGAAAATTATCCTCGCGTAGAAGGAGGTGAAACCAGCCAAATTTTATGGCATTTACAAAAATTTATTAACAAAGAAATGGATGTAAGAATCCTCAGCCTTGATCAGAGATCAGAACAAATTATTCTTTCTGAGAAATTAATTGAAGTAGATAAAACAAAAGAGATTTTAAAAAATTATAAAGTTGGCGATATTGTTCAGGGAGAGATTTCTGGCATTACTGACTTTGGCGCTTTCTTTAGGTTTCCTCTTCCTGTTGAAATTACTAAAGTTAAGAAAAAAGAGGATAAAGAAGAGTTCCGTCCTGAGTTTATTGAAGGATTAATCCATATTTCAGAATTGGACTGGAAAATTATTGAAGATCCAGCAGAAGTAGTGAAAGTGGGGGAGAAGGTTAAGGCAAAAATTGTTGATATTTCAGGTGGCAGGGTTTCTTTATCCTTAAAGGCGCTAAAAAAAGATCCTTGGGAGAGTATTGAAAAGAAATACAAAAAAGGAGGTGTGATTTCGGGCAAGGTAAATAAATTTAATCCTTTCGGCGCCTTTGTCCAAATTAATCCCAAAATTCAAGGGTTGTGTCATATTTCAGAATTTGGCTCGCAAAAGAACATGCAGGAAGTTTTACAAATTGGAAAAAAATATAATTTTAAAATTTTATTAATTGAACCTAAAGAGCACCGAATGACACTGAAATTGGAAAAAGAATAAATATTAAAATGAACTACTCCGCCCAAAAAGACGGAGTATCCCCTTCGGGGCGAGTTCTTTTAGCAGCGGGATATTCCCGCCGCTAAAATAAATAAACGAAATTTGACTTCAAGAGTCGCCGTACGGCGACTCTTGACTTTTGCATCATAATAATTTATAATCAAAAAGGATCTTTACAATCAAATAATAGACGGAGTGAATAATCTTCTCTTAAGGAGGCCAGTTTTGCAGTTTTTAATTGGAAAAGGCGAAGAAAGAGATTCAAGAGATGTTAAAAAGCCAAAAGGCATTAGGCTTGTTGATTGGGATAATCTCGAAATAGGTCTGCATCTTAGGGAAGGCGAAGTCAATGAGGCTTCGGTGGTTAGCGGGTTCGACAATCTTACAAGAAAAATTTCTAGAGAGGTTGGAGAAATTATTGAAACTTTTGTTTTCCTTCCTCCGCAAGCTGCTTTCATTTGGGGCGGGACCCTCGATAGGCTGGGTTTTAACCTAGTTTTCTGCTCCAAGATGAAAAGCAAAGACAAGAAGGAAAAGGAAGAGATAGATACGGTTGATGCCAAATTAATTCGGCTAGGTCAGAAATTAATAGACAATATAAGAGATTTGTCCTTTCTTTGTTTGGTCAGCGGCGACAGCGACTTTAGCCTTTTCATCCGAGAAGCAATGGGACGAGGACTAAAGATAATTGTCGTTGCAGCCTCTGTGGATTCTCTAGCTGGCGAACTAATAGAGCTAGCCGACAAAACATATCTGTTTGAACCAGCTAAAAACAAACTACCAGCAGGAATTTCTGAAGAATAGCCTTCGTTTTCGAAAAAGGAGGTGAGGAACGGCCGTGCCGAATAATTCAGCCCGACTTATATCCTTGAAATTCAGTTTTTCCAATTCTGGCATCGTTCCTTCTTCAGTCAGGTGCTTGGAGAGTGAAACACCCGAAGAGCAGGACGAGCGCAAGAAGCGAGCCAGTGGCATATTGGCCATCAGGCCAATCCAAAATGTATCTCTCTTGAAGTTCTTAGATGATCTTGAGGAAGCTGGATATGAGATGATTGATGCATTCTACCAGCTACGCCTCGATAAAGACAGTCGTACTTTCCATATGGTACACTTCATCTTCTGTCAGCACGAGCATGCAGAAATATCTGACGAATTCAGGACGAGGCGCGATACCATTAGAGCCGACCTTCGCGGAATCTGCACTCAAGCAGCTTGGAGAGCCAGGGCATTCATTAATCCTTTCTACAGTAAAGGTGAAAAAGTGCCCGGACAGGCGGCTATAAGTATAAACCTTGAGGTACGCACTCCACTCCTTCGCGCCGACGGTCAACCAGTAATGGTTTGGCAAAAGGATGGAGAGGGCAGGCGCCTGGGAGAGCGTCCGGTTCCGCTCAAGTCCGATTATCATCTCCGTCTCACAGACAACGTTATTAAGCTCACAACGGAGTAGTAAGCCAAAATCTTGGCTGATCTATTTAAAGAATGATCATCTCGCCTGAAATACGGCGAGGTAAAGTATAGAAGAATAAAAAGAGTCTCGCAAGAGACTCTTTTGTTTTTATGCTCTAATAATATATTAAAAATTTCGTTATTCCACTATTGACAAAAATTTATAATCTGCTATAATTATGGTATTGCACATTGTAAATTCGCTACGGACTAATCAATTCAAAGAAAGGAAGGAAACGTTATGTCCGGTGATGCCGGCAACAAAAAGGGTAGAATAGAGACAAAAGGCACCACTTTCCACTCCTTGGCGGAGCTGGGTGGTGTAGATCTGGGCCAGAGGCTCGAACTCCCGGTTATTGACCTAACGTCACTCGACCCGGAGAAGCTCGAGGCCAACGCCGCCTTGATCGAGCAGAAGCAAGGACAGATCAGACAATGGGTGCCAATTCACCTCGCAGCCATCGCTACAGTAGAAGTCCTTTCTCCGAAAGCCCAACGCCTTGCTCAAACCAAGGTCACGGAGATCAAGGAAGGGCTCAAGGAGATCCTGGACCACGAGAACGGGTACTACCGTGCGGCCGGCTGGCTGGCCCTCCTCCTCTTCAATTTCTCCAAAGACCTCCAGTCGCTGGAAGAAGTCGGAGCGCTGCTCTTGGCCCTGGTCAAGAAAGGACACCTGAAGGAGGCGGATAAGAGTACCGGATTCATCCGGTTCCAAGACCGTCTCTACAGGGTGCCCGACGGGGTGGAATTCGAGCCGGAAGAGAGGAAAGAGGTAGAGGAAGCCTTTTTCGCTCTCTTCTACCGTGCCAGGAAGGCCGAAGAGCTGAATGACATCAGCTGGACCGACCTCATGGCAGGAAAACCCGGCAGCATCACCCTCGGAATCCCTCCAGAGGAGGTTCTGGAGGAAGGGGAGAAAACCGGACGCTGGCGTCCTGGCGGGCAGCTCCGAGTCAGGAGCGACGGTACGAAGATCTTCCCGGTTCGCATTACAACCGGCAACCAAAACCTAAGGGACGCGGTCACCAGAGCCGTGGAGCTGGGAGTCTCCCTCAACCTGGAACATTTCAACTCCGATACCCCTCCCACCGGTCTACGGCTAGACGCTGAAGGCGCCGGCAAGGTCAAGCTTTTTTGGTTCCTCATGAAGAGGGCCAAACAGACGGAGCTTGATCGGCAGGAACGGCAGCGTATCCGTGATGAGATGGCTGCCAACCTAGCCACAGTAACTACCGAGCAGTTCTTCCTCGACGGCCAGCCGGGTATCTGCCAGGTTTCCTTAGTCGCCTGGCAGACCAAGGATCTTCAAGGCAATGAGACAGGGACTCTCTACGACCCATACCTCTTCCCGGAGAGGACCGTGGAGGAAGGAGCGGAAGGCGAAGATCCCATCAGCTACATCAGCATCTTGCCCGAACGGGTCTCTGAACAATTCAGGGAGTACCTCGATACCTTCGCCGTCAACAAAGGCGAAGAAGAGGAGAAGGAAGGAGAGGAGAAGAAGGAACCTTTCTGGGGTAAGCACCCAGAAGGCAACGACTTCGATGGCCTCCCCTATCCACTGAATTCACTCATGAGGCGTGCCAGGACCCTTACGGATAGGACCAGCAAGATCAGCAACGGCAGTAACGGCGACAAGTAGCACCATCAGCATCAACCCATAACAGTCCGTAGCGAACGAAAGGCCCCGAGTGTTCATCACCCGGGGCTTTTAATTTTCCCCGTAGTAGAAATTTGACAGATGTTTTTTGCAAAACATTAAAATACCAATGGTAGTCAAATTTTCACTACAGGATTAATTGAAATTTATTTAAAATTTTGTTATCATTGGAATATGAAAAAAATACTCCAAAGTTTTCTGATGGTAGTTTTATTTTTGCTGATTGTTTCAGCCATTTTTGCTTTTATATTTCAACCTTTAGAAAAAGTTAAAGAAATTTCCCTCACCCAATTAGTTAATGACATAAATCAAGAAAAAGTAGAAAAAATTACGGTCAATGGAGCCGACCTTGCAATCATTTACAAAGACGGCTCAAAGGCCAAATCACAAAAAGAAGTTCAAACTGATTTATCAGAAGCTTTAAAGAATTATGGAGTAAATCCAGAAAAATTAACGCCCGATAAAATAACCATTGAAGTTAAAACCGGGGGCGGAATTTCGGCCTGGTTAATGCCCCTCTCATGGATTTTGGTCATTATCTTACCGCTTTTATTATTCTGGATGATTTTCCGTCAGGCAAAAGGTGGCGCTATGCAGGCTTTTGATTTTACCAAAGCCCGGGCCAGACTTTTTGGGGCCGAAGGTCATCCTAAAGAAAAAATTAATTTTAAAGATGTTGCTGGGTTAAAGGAAGCTAAAGAAGAGTTGAAAGAAATCGTTGATTTTTTAAAAAATCCGAAAAAATTTTTGCAAATGGGGGCCACGATTCCAAGAGGGGTGCTATTGCTAGGACCAGCCGGAGTGGGAAAAACATTATTGGCTCGCGCTGTGGCCGGAGAAGCTAATGTGCCTTTTCTTCATATTTCTGGCTCAGAATTTGTTGAGCTTTTTGTCGGTGTAGGAGCGGGCAGGGTAAGAGATCTTTTTGCCACGGCTAAAAAACAAGCTCCTTCCATTGTCTTTATTGACGAACTTGATGCTGTTGGCAGAATGCGGGGAGCAGGGTTTGGCGGAGGACATGACGAAAGAGAACAGACCTTAAATCAAATTTTAGTTGAAATGGACGGATTTGACAGAAATACAAATGTTATTGTTATGTCAGCCACCAACAGAGGTGATATATTAGACTCTGCTCTTTTAAGGCCCGGCAGATTTGATAGAAAGGTAATTTTAGATTTACCTGATATAAACGACCGAGAAGAAATTCTGAAAATTCATTGTCGGGGAAAGCCTCTAGTCCCTAATGTTGATTTAAGAGAGGTTGCTGAACGCACTCCCGGATTTTCGGGCGCAGATTTAGCTAATTTAGTTAATGAAGCTGCTATTTTAGCTGCAAAGAAAAACAAGCATCAAATTTTCCAGCAAGAACTTCTAGAGTCATTTGAAAAAGTTTTATTGGGGCCTGAAAGGAAAAGTCATATTCTGTCAGAAAAAGAAAAGGAAATTGCCGCTTATCACGAAGCAGGCCATGCCCTAGTTTCCGCTTCTTCACCGCTGGCTGAGCCTGTCAGAAAAATATCAATTATTGCCAGGGGCCCAGTAGCGGGTTATACTCTTAAGGTACCGACCGAAGATAGGAAAATCAGGACAAAATCAGAATTTTTAGCTGAAATGGCCTCTCTTCTGGGAGGATACTGTGCAGAAAAATTAAAATTTAATGAAATTTCGACGGGCGCCAGTAATGATTTGGAGAAAGCTTCGTTTCTGGCCAGGAAATTAGTTAAAGAATATGGCATGTCTTCTCTGGGGCCAATCTCTTTTGGCGAGAAAGAAGAATTAATCTTTTTGGGAAGAGAATTGGGAGAACAAAGAAACTATTCTGAGGAAGTTGCTGCTAAAATCGATAAAGAAGTGGCTTTATTTATTGAAGATGCCAGAAAAACTGCAGAAGGAATTCTTAGCAAAAGAAAGGCTACTTTAGCTAGGATTGCTGAAACATTGATTGAGAAAGAAACTATTGAAAAGGAAGAATTTGAAAAGTTAATTGGGAAAGCAAAAAAGGAAGCCCCCAAAAATAGAAAGGGGCCGGCTCCCCATTTAAAGGTCAGGAAGATAGCGTAAAGTGATTGAAAGGGGCGCATAGCTCAGCGATAGAGCGTCCGCCTTATTCACCCCGTTAGATATATGGACGATTAGCTCAGCGGCTAGAGCGCCTCGTTTACACCGAGGAAGTCGCAGGTTCAAGTCCTGCATCGTCCACACCTCACCTTAAAGGGTTCGGTGTAAACTGGCCCGAAAGGACGGTGAATATAGATAGTTTATTGTAGGTGTAGCGAGTTATAGTTTACGGCGAGCGTAGCGAGCCGCGGTAGCTCAGTGGTAGAGCACTTCTCTGAAAAAGAAGGGGGCGAGGGTTCAATTCCCTCCCGCGGCACCCTTCGTCGTTCTGCTCCTCAGGGTAAACCTATTTATAAAATGCCATATTTTGTTTATATAGCTAAATGCGCTGGTGGAGCTTATTACACGGGTATTACTTGGAATTTAAAAAAGAGAGTTTCAGAACATAATCTAGGAGTTAAAACATCCATTCAAAAGAGTAGAAGGCCGGTAAAACTTGTTTACTGGGAACAATTTAATTCCAGAATTGAAGCAGCTAGACGCGAGAAAGAGATTAAAGGGTGGCGAAGGGAGAAAAAAGAGAGACTAATTAAAGAGTTTACGCTGATCCCTTTAGGGTAAGTTCACCCTGAGGAACGAAGTGACGAACGGGCGGGTGTCGTATAGTGGCTATTACACTGCCTTGCCAAGGCAGAAAGGTGGGTTCAATTCCCATCACCCGCTCAAAATAGGTAAAAATAGATTGCTTTAGACCCTTTAATAGATTCTTCTCTTCACCCCTTTTACCCCTTGACAGGCCTTTTTGAATAAGCTATTGTGGTACAACCCCTGTAAGGGGGTTTTAATATGAAAAAAATCAAAAAAAGCCCCTATTTGAGACTAAGAAATATAAGGATAAACATCCTAATTCTTCTGATAGTCGGGCTTTTAGGGACCATTTTCCTCTTAGAATTAACCAAAGATGCCGAAGCTGGAGAACAAGCTTCTTTAACGGAAGGCCAGATCCTCCCCGGACTTTTGATTATTGAAGGGAATAGCATCCAATCTCCAAAGATACCTTTAGCGCTCAACAACGGAGATTTGGCAAAAAGCAGAATTGAGGTCATAGTTACTGCCTATTCCAGCTCTCCCTCACAAACAGATAACACGCCCTATTTAACAGCAGCTGGCACTACTGTAAGAGAGGGAGTTGTTGCTACTAATCTTTTGCCTTTTAACACAAAAATTAGGCTGCCCGAACTTTACGGAGATAAAATTTTTGTGGTTGAAGATAGAATGAGCTCGGAAAAGGGTTACAATGTTGACATTTGGCTATCTTCTTATCAGGAAGCAAAAGGTTTTGGAGCAAAGAGAACCTATATTGAAATTTTGGGAAGTTAAAAAAGAAATTAAAAGCCCCGTCCCGCTTCAGCGGGACGGGGCTTTTTCTATGCCCGGGGTGGGACTCCCCGTACCATCCCTTCCAGGATTATACGGGGCAGGCGAACCCACGTGTAGATAAATATGGGCGAGGTGGGATTCGAACCCACATGGCCTTACGACCGCAACATTTTAAGTGTTGTGCGTATTCCATTCCGCCACTCGCCCCTACTCTTATTCTCCCGGCTCATTCTCTAATTCTTGTTCCTTCGCTTCTTCTTCTAGCTCTGGTGCTACAACCTCAGCAAATTTTCTCTTTTTTAATCTTGCTTTTCTGCCTTTGGCACTTCTCAGATAATAAAGCTTGGCCCGTCGCACCTTGCCTCTTTTTAAAATTTCTATCTTCTCAATACTCGGCGAATGTATAGGAAAAATCTTTTCTACGCCAACCCCCGAGATAACCTTTCTTACTGTAATTGTGGCTCCTGCTTCTTTTCCGTGTTTCCTGGCCAAGACCAAACCCTCAAAGACTTGGATTCTTTCTTTATCACCCTCTTTTATTTTGTGGTGAATTTTAATCGTATCGCCAGGTCTAATATCAGGCAAATCTTTTTTAAATTGTGCCTGGTTGAAAATTTCGAGTTTTGTGGGCATAAGTTTAATTTACTTTTAATTATTTTTTAAATTTTTAGATTTTCTAATACCTTTTTTAGATCTTCTGCGAGATCTGACTTAAATTCCTTTATTTCTCCATTCGGCAACCTAATCTTTAAATAACGAGCGTGAAGGAATTGTCTTTTTAAACCTGGAGGCGTTGGTTGATTTTTAAAGCCATAGAGCTTATCCCCGGCAATAGGATGATGGAGATAAGCTAGGTGGGCTCTTATCTGGTGCTTTCTGCCGGTTTTCGGCATCACTTCTAATAAAGCATAATCTTTAAAACTCTCTAGCACTTTATAATAAGTTTTGGCCTCTCTTTTCCCCTCAGAGCCTGGCTGATGAGATAAATAAACCTTTTGCTTCCTTCTATCTTGAGGAGAACGGCCAATTAAAGTTTCAACTTGCCCTTGATCTTCTTTTATCTGTCCGGCCACCAAAGCAGAATATTTTTTTACTACCTCGCCTTCTTTAAATTGTTTTTGAAAGAAATTTAATGCCTTATCGTTTTTTGCAACCACTAGAATTCCCGAAGTATCCTTATCTAAACGATGAATAATTCCATAGCGGGGGAAATGCCCCACATTTTTTAAACTGGGAAATTCTTCTAAAAGTATATCAATCAGAGTTTTCTCAACAATAGGTTCTTCAGGGAAAACAATCAATCCGGCTGGCTTATCAATTACTAATAAATCTTCATCTTCGTAAAGAACATTTAATTTCATGTGGGCACTAGAGGATTTGAACCTCTGACCTTCTCGATGTCACCGAGACGCGCTAACCAGCTGCGCCAAGTGCCCATCTTAAATTTTATTTATGATTTTAAGAAGCTCTTCTCCCGTATAAAGTATGCGTCTTTGAAGAGATAGGTCAAAATAATACACTACACATACTCCTCTATAATTTTTAAAAGTTGATTTAATCGTTCGTTTATCAAATTGTGTCTTAATAAATTGGCGCTTAGGAATGCTAAGAGCTTTAGACCAATAATTTTTTAATATTTCTTCTGACTGATCCTTCCTGAGGTGAAGACAACATCGAAACTTTGACTTATCAGGTTGATATAAATATCTAAATAAATTTAAAAAAGCCTTTAATATTTTGGTATTTGAATTAGCAACTACAATCGAATTTTCTCTTTTCGTTCCTTCAGCTAAATAAAATATCGCAAATATTAATTCTCCCAATAATCTATTTATTGAAGCGTTCGTGATAAACTCTTTCACTTCTTGTTTAATTTTTTTTATCCGTTCTAATCTTTTCTTCTTGTGAACTTGAGCCGCTTTTAATCTCGCTTTTACTAAAGCAACCAGCCACTTATTATGCAACCTCTCTTTATTTTTTTTAGATAATTTAATATTTCGTAACCAACCGCTGAGAGTTGACCGTGGACTATCTAGAATTTTCTCAATTTCACGAAGGCTTTTACCTTTACTCCGTAGTTTAATAGCCTTCTCTTTTTTGACTAAATCGGTCCGCATATATCAGAACCAAAGAGTTATCACTACTATATTATTATTTTAAGGTACTGAATATTTTCGTCAAGCGAACGCTCTAACCAACTGAGCTAATCGCCCTTTATCTTTTTGAGCTATGGGCGTGCGTGGATTTGAACCACGGACCCCGACTTTATATTCGTCTCTGCCGATATATATGACCAGAATGCGCACACCTGGATTCGAACCAGGGACCCCGACTTTATAAGAGTCGTGCTCTAACCAGCTGAGCTATGTGCGCATTCTAGCAATATAAGAGTCGTGCTCTAACCAGCTGAGCTACACGCCCCTACAAACCTGCTTCAGTTATAACACTTCGTCAAACTCAGTGTAAACCTTAATCTTATTCTTTTTCAATAAAGCAGCGGTTACTCCGTTCCCTTTAATTAATCTGCCAGAAAAAGTACCATCGTAAATTTTACCGCAACCGCAAGAAGGACTTTTTGATTTTAACATCGCTTCTTTAATTTCTAAAAGCTTAACTAATTTAAGCGTTTTCCTAGCCCCTTTGATAAAATTTTTAGTTACGTCTTTACCCGATTTCGTTAGAATTTTACCGTTTTTCTGAATTTCCGATTTTTCTCTAGGAGTTTGCAATCCTCCTAATTGTTCCGGGCATACTGGTATTAATTTCCCCTTTTTGAAAAGTCCTAAACACTTTTTGTTAAGGTTTGATTTTCCGTCATAACGGCATTTTATTCCGATAAGACAGGCTGAAACTAATTTCATATATGCCCAGGGCGGGAGTCGAACCCGCACGCTCTTACGAGCCACGCCCCTCAAACGTGTGTGTATACCAATTCCACCACCTGGGCCCCATAAGAAGTGCATTGAGCTATATTGACGGAGTGCAAAATTTGCTACATTTGCGAACTCACTACTTTTTGATAGTTCCATAAACTTCTTACGGGGCGAGCAAGTTTTTGAGGCCTGGGCGGGAATTGCACCCACGTATATCGGTTTTGCAGACCGATGCCTTGCTGCTTGGCTACCAGGCCATTTTTTAAATTTCTGACTTATTTATTTTAACCTATTTTTTCTTTCTCTTGATTTCTTCTAATATTTCTTCAATTCTAGCTGCCTCTTTAATTCCTTCTTCTTGCAGAAAATTTATTCGAGGAATTATTCTCATCAAGAGAATTTTATTTATTATTTTTTGCAGGTGGCCAGTATTTCTATTTAGAATCTGGAGCACTCTTGAAGAATAAAGGTCGGGAATGCAACTAATATAAATCTTAGCCTGCTTTAAATCTGAAGAGGTATCTACTCGGGTCAGAGTCACCAAAGCATCATTAGGGAAATCAACTTCCTTAAGAATAATCTTAGAAACCTCTTCTTTCATTAGTTGATTAATTTTCTGAATACGATCAGACAATAGTTTCAGCCTGCATACAATGGTTTTATATGGGAATTCCCCAAACTACAAACCACTACTACAAGTTTAAATTTCACCCTTTCTCCTCTCTTCTTGATAAATTAGTAAAATATCTCCTTCTTCAATTTTCGCCGTCCCTTCGTACAATATTCCACACTCATCTCCTTTTTTGCACTTTTCAATATCTTTCTTATTCTTCTGAAGATTAATTAATCTTCCTTGTCCAAGGATTTCTTCCCCCTCTTTCCCCCTTAATGCCGGCCTTAAAACTTCAATAAGTGTTCCTTTTTTTACTTCGCCCTCAATTACTTTTCCTCCAACGATCTGACGATTTTGGTCTGTCCGGAAAACGATTAGCGTTTTAATCTTGCCCAAATCCTTTCTCGTAATCTCCGGCTCAACAAATTTTTCCATCAGCTGTCTAACAGCTTGAGCTAATTCGTAGATCACCTCAAAATTCATTATTCTTATTTTCTCCTTTTCTGCTAAGGTTCGGGCAATTGGATTTACTTTTACTCGAAATCCTAAAATTTTAGCTTTAGCTGATTTAGCTAGTTTTACATCATTTTCATTCGCCTCTCCTACTTCTCCTTTTAGAATCCTCAAAATAATTTTTTCCTGAGGAAGATTTTTTAAAAGCCCTCCGATTGCTTCAAGGGATCCCAAAACATCGGCTTTTATAATTAAATTTAAAACTTTTTTATCTGGCTCAACTAAAAAAACCTGGCCCCCACCTATCTTTTTTGCCTTTATTTCAATATTTTTCTGCGCAGATTCAACGTCAGGATAAATTTTAATTTTTTCGCCTACTTGAGGAACTTTTTCAAAGCCAATAGTAATTACGGGCATAGAGGGTAAAGCCTCTTTAATTTGTTTCCCTTTAAAATCCTCCAAAATCTTAATTTTACCTAGAGTAGTTCTCGTACCAACAATATCTCCTAATCTTAAAATCCCATCTCTAATAAGCAAGGTTGCAGTTGGTCCCCTCTGGCTATCTAAATAAGCTTCAATCACTACTCCTTCTACTTTTTTATTCAAAGAACCTTTTAATTCTTCCATTTCAGCTACTAGCAAAATCAAGTCTAAAAGCTCATCAATATTTTGACCGGTTTTAGCTGAAATTGCTACTGAAGGAACTTTTCCCCCTAATGATTCAACTAGAATACTCTCTTGAGATAGACCCCTTTTGACTTTTTCTGGATTAGCCTCGGGTTTATCTATTTTATTTATTGCAACAACTAAAGGCAGGCCGGATTTTTTAATATAGGTGATAGCTTCTTTGGTTTGTTCCTTTACACCTTCTGAGCCATCTATTACTAAAACAGCTATATCAGCTACATTTGCTCCTCTGGCTCTCATTGCTGAAAACGCCTCGTGGCCAGGAGTGTCTAAAAAAGTAATCTTTTTCCCATTTCTCTCAATCTCATAAGCTCCGATATGCTGAGTAATACCGCCTGATTCTTTTTCTACTACCTTGGTTTTTCGAATAAAATCAAGCAGGGTTGTCTTGCCATGATCAATATGCCCTAAAATGACTGCAACCGGTGGCCGGGATATTAAGTTTTCTTTTTTTTCTTCAGTCATATTAAGAGAATAAAAAAGGTTACAATTTGGATAAAGAGTGAATTCTGAGTGGCCAAATATCAGGTTATCTCTTCTTTCCATTGCGGTTATTATTTTTATTTGAATCCTTAACTTGAGAGTTTAATATTTTTCCTGTTGCCTTATCAATCGCTTCTTTTTCCTCTTCAGACAAAGAGTATTGAGATTGGCCGTTTTCTATTGATTTTGCATAAATCCTATTGCCGTCTCTTTGATAAAGGCTGGTGATAATAAAACCATTATTATTAAGGTCAAGAAGGGCAATAGAAAAACTTTGATCGCCTCCAACGTCTTTAAAGGGATTATATCTTACTAGACCGATCTTTTGGAAGCTCTTTTCTGAAATTATGTTTAATCTTGAAATTTCTTCAAAAATTTTCTTAATATCCTGTTCTTGTTTTTCTAATTTACCTATCTTATTGGTTAAAAATTCTTCCAGGTTTTTCTCGCCATTTTTAAAAAATAGGTCAACTCTTTTTTTAAGGGTAAAAAAATAAAACAGTAAAAGACCGATCAAGGCAGCTAAAAAACCAAGGATCACCCAAATTATGACAAAAAGATTATCCATAATAGATTTAATATAGTATATTTCACCGATTTTTTCAAGTAAAACTCTTATTAGAAAATAATCTTCACGGAACAAAAAACCACATTTAAGGTATTTATTCGCTAAGCCAAAACCAAAACTGATTCTTCAGTTCGTCACTTAATGCATGCGCGGTCGCATGCGATAAGACGCCGAGATATGACCACAAAGATTGCTCAAGAGTAAGTTTACTAATTTTTTTAAACTTATATTCCTCGATTCTATGTCTCATTTTCGTAAACATCCGACGTTTTGTTTTTGAACGAATCAGACGATGTTTAGGAAAAATGATATAGCCAAGGAAATCAATGCCCTGGCGAAGTTTGCGGATAACGATTTTCTTCGGATGAAGCTTAAGCTCGAGTTCGTAATCAAGAAAATAAGTAATGCAAGGAATGAGCTTCTCTAAATACTGACGGCTAGAAGAAACTATTGCAAAATCATCGGTATAACGAACGTAGTATTTTACCTTCATTTCATGCTTTATAAATTGATCGAATTCATTCATATATATATTGGCAAACAATTGGGAAGTAAGATTGCCAATGGGTAGCCCCTTTCTTTTAGGGGGTGTGGAATATGACGATGAAAAACTTTCAATGATTTCTTTTAAAAGCCATATTGCATTATTGTCTTTGATCCGTTTTCCTAGAATAGAAAGCAATATTGCGTGATCCACGGTATTAAAAAACTTTTGAATATCACACTTTAATATAAAGCAGGAATTCGTACCATTCTTCTGAATTTTCCTTAGTATTTTTTCTAAAGCCTTCACACCCTTATGGGTGCCATAACCTATACGGCACGAAAATGACGTTGGAATAAAGGTCGACTCAAAGATCGGATTAATCACTGAAGAGACTGCGTGGTGAAGGACGCGATCCCGGACAGAAGCTTTATGGATATGCCTTTGCTTCGGATCTTGAATATAGAATCCGGTATAGGGACCGTGCTTATATGTTTTGTTTTTCAGGTCGCGATGGAGGTTGAAAATATGTTGTTCAAGATTCCACTCAAACCGAAGTACATCTTGCTTCTTTTGTTTATCGCCCTTGAAAGCATCCCACGCTAAAAATAGATTCTCCGGCGAGATGATCTGATTAAACACATCGTTATAACAAATCATAATTTGATATATCGAAGCTTTGCTTCGTTATAAATCTTCATGCTCTAAAATTATGAATGAATTTGATATACTAATCTTCAAAAAAATATATAATTTCTACAAAATCTTTTATAGCTATCGGAGTACTGTCTCAAAACAAGACCGTTATACAATTTGGCAGAGATGCGAAAACCTCATTTTAGATATTTTAGAAAATATCTTATTTGCAAGCCAATTATCAAAAACAGATAAACTTCCTACGCTAGAAAAGGCAAGTCTCAAATTGAATTTTCTTCGAGTCTTTCTTCGTCTTATGAAAGAAGTAAAAACAATCGATAATAAAAAATACATTCTATTAGAAGAGATAGTCGATGAGACAGGCAGGATGCTTGGCGGATGGATAAAGTCAACCAAAGAACGATAGAAGAAACGCCCTTAATAAGGGCGTTTCTTCAGTAAAGATAGAGATGACTGCCGAGCGAGGACGACACCGATGTTGGAGTTGTGGTTGTCAGGCCAGTAGTTGTTGACATTGAAACCATTGGAGTCGAAGTTGCCGACGATGACACGGTTGCCGTCAGAGTTCCGATATTTTGCTCACCCTCGTCCCAGGCACTGGAAATTGAGGTTTACTTCCCGCTGAAAGCGGGATTATACCCTCTCTTTCCTGTATTTTATTTGGGAGCAACCATCAATAAATTATTGATGATACCTCCACTAAGAGCGAGCAAGAAGTCCTATCTCTGTCTTTATTCACACGCTACCCTGCTCCTTAGATACAGGATACTCTGGTGAATCTCAATCCTTCGACAAGCTCAGGATTGATACTGAGCGAAGCCGAAGTATCAAAGATGAGATGTCTCACGAGACTAAACCTTGGCCTAATCTACATTAGCAAGACATTTTTATTGTAATAAATCAAAAAATAAAAGGAAAGAGCCCTCGGGGGAAAATTCCCGCCGAGGGCTCGAGTGATCAAGAGGATCAAATCCTCAAGACCTTAGGGTTCAGGACTTCCGAGCGAGGACGACACCGATGCTGGAGCCGTGGAAGTCAGGCCAGCAGTAGTCGACACTGAAACCATCGGAGTCGAAGTAGCCGACGACGACACGGCGGCCGCCAGAGTACCGACTGTGACCCCAGTGATAGGTGGTCTCCAGGAGACGCTCACCTGTCACCATAAAGATCAACAGTATGGTCTCTGCTACGGCCTGCTCCTCGGCACGCTTGTAGTCCCTGCCGAGCTTGGCGATGGCCTGCTTCTGCTCCTCCCAGTTCAGGTTAGTGAACTGGAGCTTGAAGTTGAGGAGGCGGTAGCCTGCCTCAACTCGCTTGGCTGCCCAAGAGTCCTCTGACTTCTCGAGCCACCAAGTGTTGCTGTAGAAGCAGGGCTGGCTGCTCCGGTTAGTACCTCGGAGTTCCCGCTGCTGTCGCAGTGAGGATCCAAAGGCATAGACCAGTCGCCAGTCAGCTTGGCCAGCCACGTTCTCTGCGGCACACTGCCTAAGGGTCTCCTCAGAGAATGGGACGCTGGGAACTTCTGGAAGCCCCATGTCCCACTTCTGAGCAACCTCACTGGCAGTGATCACCTTGGCCTCGCCCAGAATAGCAATGGCCCGCTCTTCATCTTCGGTGGGGGTTACTGTTAGGTAAGAGCCACCACTTCTGATGAAGGTAACCATCTTCTGGGCAAGCTGGTTGTCAGAACTCTGGATGACTGCCTGGGCGTCCTCTCTGCTCAGACCAGCCTTCTCCAGAGCCTGCAGGAGCTCATGCTCCTGATGAACCGACAGGGTCCGGCTCACGATGTCTGACATCGCACACCTCATTTGTGATTCTTGCCAGAGGACCGTCTGGCTCGGACTTGTCTTAGATGAGACGAGCGTTTGAGAAACCATTTCTTTTTGATGTCCCAAATACTCGTCTCATCCTACCTGAACCATATTTTTCAAAGAGCGATATAACATTATAATTATAGCAGACTGTCAAAAAAAGTCAAGTTTTTCTGGGATAGCTGCCGAAATAAAAACCCGTCGCCGGGCTTTATGTTTTTAGCCTTATTCGGTCTCTCTATAAAAAATGCTGTTGGCGAAACGTAATAATTTCTTTCAGAAATTAAACGTTCCAGCCACGTTTAAATTTTCGAAAGAAAAATTTATTACGTGGCGGAGGGTGTAGGACTCGAACCTACAAGGGATTACTCCCACGGCATTTCGAGTGCCGCGCAATAGCCATTCTGCCAACCCTCCATAAAAGGTGCGGGGTTCAAAACCGCCCCGTCCAACCACTCTCGCACGCCTCCGGTTTAAGAAAATAGGAAATCATTATCAATTAGATTTTTAGAAGGAATCAGAAAAGGCAGGTTATTGCCAAAAAAATATATTAAAGATTTAGATATGTTGCCTAAAAAGATTTTTGCGCCAAAAAACCTTTTTACTTCTTGGTGATATTTATGAAAATCTGGAAAACTTTTTATTAAAATATCAGCCGCTGTCAACCCCCATATTACTCCACCGCCAGACCAAGGTTTAGTAAGGCCTGCAGCATCGCCACAAAGAGTAATATTCCCACTTTTTGGCAAAACTAGCCCCTTGCCCCGTAGGATTTCGAAGAAATTCGTACGGGGTTGCGGTATTAAGGCTGATCCTATCTCGTTTTTGTTAAAGTCTACTTTCTGCACCTCACAAAATTCTTCAAAATCTTTCCTGGCAGAATTTAAAGAACCGATTGTGCCATATTCAGTTTGATTACCGCGGGGAATTTTCCATGAAAATCCAGATTTTGTTGGCCAAGTTTCAACGTATTTTGAGGAATTCAGTTGCGGTAAAAAACCTTGAATTCCTAGTCGCATTCGCGGCCGAGAGAGAGAAAGCCTCTCTCTCATCCTTGATAAAGCACCGTCGCAACCGATAACTTTATCGAAGCCTTCCGGAGTTTCATTTATTTCTTTACCAAATATTATTTCGGCTCCCGCCTTTTTAGCTAGTTCAGATAATTTTTCATTTAGTTTCTGGCGGTTAACAACAAGAAATCTCAGCTTAAAGTTAAGGTTAATTGTTTTTTGGGGAAAATTGATTAAACAAGAATCGATCTGGTGCTCAATGAAATAACTATCAATTGAAATAAAATTTTTTAACCTTTCGGAAATCAAGCCAGAACAAGTTTTCTTTTCAATTTTTTGATTTTTTTCAAAAACAGTAACTTTATGGCCAAGCTCTGATAATCTCCAAGCCAAATAAAGGCCGATAGTTCCGGCGCCAATGATAGCGACTTTTTGCGGGGTTTTCTGTCCCATTAATTTAACTACTTCAGATAGCTTTATTCAATGTCCAGTTTTTTAAAAAGTCTTTTAAGCGAATCTTTTAGTTGTCTTCTACCATAGCCACTTTTTAAATATTCCTCGCGTGCCTTGGCATCTTGTTTAATTAAAAAGGCTTCATAATGGATAAGCTTTAGAGGTAGACGACTCTTTGTAGAGGTAACCGAGCCTCTTTTATGCTCATTTATTCTTCTTCGCAAGTTCTCCGTGAAACCAATATATAAACCCCTGTTTTTCTTGCTATATAAGAGATAGATATAATACATGCTAAATTCGATGGTGTCGCGTCGAACGCGACTATCACGTTTGACGTGATGGACCCGAGGAGACTCGAACTCCTGACCTTCCCACCTAAATTTCTGGACCTGCGGGGATTCGAACCCCGGACTCATCCATGCCATGGATGTGTGTTACCACTATACCACAGGCCCTTAAGAAAATTTTGGCGGGACGCTCTACCAACTAAGCTACGGGCCCAAGAAAGGGGCAATAACTGCCCTTTATTGATCTGCTAACTCTAAAAGAGCTTGAGTAATTCTTTGAGATGTTTCCTGCCCAGAAGTACCTCTTGGAACTATAAATGGCTCACCGATATTGATAATAATCTTATTCTTGCTAGACAAGATTCCCATAAAAGCCACTAGATAATGATAAATTAGATAAAGTAAAAGATACCAATCTTTCCCCCCAAATGCCTTTTCGGTTTCGGCGGTATTAGGAAAAATTTTCTCTACCCCATTAACCCAAACAGGGGCTATTTGAAATGTAGTAAATGCAGCCAAAATGCCAATTTCTCCTCTTATCAAACCCAAGGCTTTTCCTGTCCTGCTATAGACTGCTTTTCTAGCCCTTACTGCATTGAAAGTCCTAGTACCTTCAAGAAAAGCAATAATTATTCCCTTCCCTTCTTTTATTATCCACAGCATCTTTATAAGGGCTAATCTTTCCCTATGAGTTCCTTTATCTCCACGATTAATAGGAATGGAAGCTTGCCTAAAAGGTCTAAACCACCAACGATTATAGAAGTTTTTACTATCAGGAGTACTCCATGGCCTATAGGCGAACGGATGCCGCCAATAGCGAGGGAAAAGTAAGAAGGTATTAATTAAAGGCTCTAACAGTGAAGGATGATTAGAAACTAAAAGTGAACCACTCTTGATTCGGAAAATTCTTTCACGATTTTTAATTTCGATCTTTCCCGAAAGAACAAACAACCAGAAAATTATTCCGCCGATCACTCCTAATGGGTATAGAAACATAAAAAAAGAAACAGTTTCTATAACCCTTATTTTCGGTCCTGCCTTCGATCTCATTTTGACCTCCCTTGAGCGGTATACAAATTTTAAAGAACAAATTCTCCTGTGCCCCCGGGAGGAATCGAACCCCCATCTACAGCTTAGGAGTCTGTAGCTCTGTCCATTGAGCTACGAGGGCTGCTCAAACTATAAAACATAATATCAAGAGATGATTCTTTTGACAAGCCTTTTTTTATGCTAGAATAAGTCATATGCCCCGTAGGAAACCAGAGGGATTTTCGTGGAAGACAAGAATGGTTAAAATATTTTCTGCCAAAAATCCCAAACTATCTACGGGGTCGCGAATTACATAATATTTAAAGGTCTAAATATAATAACAACCGAAAATATTTAATCTCCTACGGGGTATGTCAGAAAAATCACCAATTATTGAAGTCGCAAAAAAAGTTTGCCCGGCCGTAATTACTATTGTCATTTCTAAAGATTTACCGAAGATCGAAGGCTTTTTTCTTTTTCCTTTTGGTGAGGGGGGAGTTATTATGCCAAAAATAAAAGAAGGCAAAAAAGAAAAAACTAAAATAGGCGGTGGTTCGGGCTTTGTTGTTTCTCCTGAAGGCCTTATTTTAACCTCAAACCATGTTGTTTCAGATCTTGAAGCCGATTACACTGTTATTTCAGAACCAACAAAAAAATATCCTGCTAAAATTTTAGCCAGAGATCCGATTAATGATATTGCCATTTTAAAAATAGATGAAAAAAATTTCCCTCCTTTAGATCTCGGAGATTCAGATAAAATTGAGCTGGGCCAGCAAGTTGTTGCTGTTGGGAATGCTCTAGGCGAATTTCACGATACGGTAAGCGCTGGCATTATATCGGGTTTGAGCCGGTATATTACTGCCTTTAGCGGATTGGACCAACAGGCAGCTAGATTAAGAGGTTTAATCCAAACAGATGCTGCTATCAACCCCGGAAACTCTGGAGGACCATTAGTTGACCTAGAAGGAAAGGTTATTGGAATAAATACAGCTATGGTTATGGGAGCCCAAAACATTGGCTTTGCTATCCCGATAAATTACGCGAAAAAGGATTTAGAAGAAGTTAAAAAATATGGAAAAATAAAAGTGCCATTTTTGGGGGTTAGATACATTATCTTAAATAAAGAAATAGCCGAGAGAAATAAATTACCGGTAGATTATGGAGCTCTGATTTTAAGAGAAGCTCTGGGAGAGTCGGCAGTAGTGCCAGGCTCGGCAGCTGCTAAAGTCGGACTCAAAGAATACGATATAATTTTAGAGATAAATAACAAAAAGATTACAATGGAAAATCCCGTATCGGATATCTTACAAAAAGCCAAGATTGATGATGATATTTCTTTAAAGGTTCGCCGTGAAGGAAAGGAAATAGTTTTAAAAACAAAGCTAGAAGAGAAAAAATAAACTTAAAATTTTCTCTAGAATTAAAAAACAGCTTTTAGGCTGTTTTTTGGGTTAGATCGCCTATGGTGTCTAGCGTATCAGATTACTTGTCCGTCCGTAGTCCTGAGCTAGTCGAAGGACGAAGGAAGAGAACCTGTCTTGACTCTTAAAGCAATTTTTACTTATAAAACAAAATAACCGAGATAAGTAAAAATAATCCCCAGAACAAAAACAATTACCCCATAAACGCTTAACTGTCCCTTAGAGACTTTTATAAAATTATAAATCTTTATGGATTTTTCTGGGATAACTATCATCATTAATCCTTCTAACAGCGTCAGCCAGCCAAAAATCGTTATAATTATTGTCCAGCCACCAGTCCAAATATTGTGATAGGCAACCAAAAAATAACCAATAACAAAAACTAACAACCCCGTCACAAAAAGCACCGCCTCGTTATCAATCATTTTATTTAACATCTCCGTATAAAAACGAGGGCTAGCTAACATTCCAAGGCCAATGACTAAATAAGTCAGCCCCAAAATTTGAAAAATACTTGCGTCAGTCATAATTTTAATCTTAATTATTATTACTTGTTAATATACGAATTGTCTTCGTAGAATTAATCTATTTAATTTCATTCTACCAAAAAATCGCTTACTTGGCGATTTTTTGGGAATTTCTATTATTTTTTCTTTGATTTATTTTTAATATTGCCTCTCTTTTTCAACTTTCTATTAAGTCGCTTTCGATTTTGCCATCCTATACCCATTTTTTTATCCTTTATTTTTTATTATAGCTATGACCTTTTAATTTATCATAACAAAAAATCGCTTACTTAGCGATTTTTTAATGGCGGGTTTGCCGTTCGGCTGAGCACTTCGGGCTGACCTCAGTGGAAGCCCTCACGACGAAGCCCTGAGGACTTCGAGTGAGCGGTTCGACCCCGAGCTCACCGCCGAGGGGCCTCAGTCGAACTCCTTGTCGAAGGGGTGCTCGACCGGATTTGAACCGGCAACCTCCGCGGCCACAGCGCGGAGCTCTAACCAATTGAGCTACGAGCACCATGAATTTAATTTATATTTTTATATTATAACAATGAACTAAATGGTGACAATTCTGACAAAGCCAAATAAGATTTGTAATTTTATTATTTTTTTTCTTATTATCTTTATGGTGAACCACAAGGACGCGTCCGTCGGCAATACCACAATGTGCGCACACCATTTTTCTATTAGCCCGTTCTAAAATTCCCCGACCAGCAAATTCACCCCCAGCCCAATTTGGATGATTCTCTCCCACCTGTAATACTTTATTTTTCCAAGCCATGTGATGTGATTTGCTACAAAAAAATTTCCCGCTTTTTGAACGTTTTAACTGTAACGGTTTTCTCCAGATTTTCTTTCTACAAATATCGCAGTATACAAATTTTCCTTTTAATTGTGCTTTATATTGACATTTACTAGAACAATATTTTCCCCACCCACGTTTTAACCAACTTGGCTTTGCATAGAATTTCTTTTCACAAATTTTACAGAAGACAATAGGCATTAATTTATTTTATCAAAGAGCAAGTTAAAAGTAAACCCGCAAGTTCAGGCCACAATCTCGCAGGCTAACTATTCTTTGTGCCCCCGGCACGACTCGAACGTACAACCTTTACCTTAGAAGGGTACTGCTCTATCCAATTGAGCTACGGGGGCAGTAAATAATTTGGATCCAATTGCCTGTCCGCCGACTTGTCCACCGAAGCCTTGGCGAAGGCGGAAGCCCGAAGGGCGAAGGCGGAAACCATGAGGGCAATAGACTGATTATTATACCTAAAATAAATTATTGGGTCAATGGAGGAGTGGCCGAAGGCCGGGCAAAAAGATCAGGATAAGTTTTAAATCCTGCCTCCTGAAATCTCTTCGCTCTGTCTTGCAGCTTATTTGAGATTTCTTGGAAAGCGCTTTCATTAAGCTGTAATGGCTTATCAAAAATTTCGGGCTTAGTTCGTTCTACCA